>Ga0105045_10003229_pt1 | contig 13954 bp, 7 predicted proteins | sample MAT02_FD_78089 | JGI IMG/M metagenome (GOLD analysis project Ga0105045, IMG submission 78089) | Freshwater microbial communities from Lake Fryxell liftoff mats and glacier meltwater in Antarctica - MAT-02 (megahit assembly) | ecosystem: Environmental > Aquatic > Freshwater > Ice > Liftoff...
CGGTGACTCGGTCGTCCTCCTCGCGCCCCACCGCGGCCTCCCGCGGTGCTGCCCGCCCCGCAGCACGCTCCGGCGGCTCCTCGCGCGGCGGTACGGCCACCACCAAGGTCATGCCCACGACCAAGGAGTCCCCCCGTGCGCGGGTCAAGAGCGGTGTGCCGGCCAAGGGAGGCACCACGACCAGGACCACCACGTCCAGGAACACCACGACCAAGGGACGCGCCCCCGCCAAGGGACGCGCGCCCGCGGGCGGCGCCGCCGGCCGTGTCCTGATGGCCCTGCTGACGCTGCCGGGGCGGCTCGTCGGATCCGTGGTCCGGTCGGTGCACCGCAGCGCGAGCGAGCTCGACCCGCTCCACCGCCGTGACGGCGTCGGCCTCCTGCTGCTCGCGGCGGCGGCCGTGGTGGCCGCGGGGGAGTGGTTCGCCCTGGACGGCGTGGTGATCGAGTGGGTGCACCTGGGTGCGGCCGGTCTGCTGGGGCGGGCCGCCCTGGCTCTGCCGCTGGTCCTGCTGGCCCTCAGTCTGCGGATGTTCCGCCGCCCCGACGCCGATCGCGAGAACGGCCGCATCGGCATCGGCCTGGTCGCCGTCGGGGCCGCGAGCGCGGGGGTGCTCCAGGTCGTGGCCGGGTTCCCGACGCCGCCCGACGGTGGCGAGGTGCTCCGCCAGGGCGGTGGGGTCCTGGGCTTCCTGGTGGCCAACCCCCTCGAGGCTGCCGTGTCGGTCTGGCTCACCGTGCCGCTGCTGCTGCTGCTGGGCGGCTTCGGTGTGCTCGTCGTCACCGCGACCCCGCTGCACGAGGTCACCGACCGCGTCCGCGACGGCCTGCAGTGGCTGACCGGCGGGACACCCCGCACGGACGAGGACGACCGGGACGGCGACCCGATCACCGACGGCCGTCACGGCGAGGACGTCGCCCCCCGGCGCGGGCGGCAGGGTCGACGCGAGCGAGCCGCCCTGGCCGCGGCCGAGGCCGCCGACCTCGAGGCGGGGGAGGTGCCCTACGACTCGGCGGCCGTCGTCGGCCACGAGCACGACCGCGCCGAGGCCGAGGGTCGTCGCCCGTCGACCCGCCCGCGCCGTGCTGCTGGCCCGGGTGCCTCCGATCCGGCGGGAGGCGACACCACGGGAGGCGACACCCCCGCGCCGGCGGCCGTCCCGACCACCGCGCGACCGGCGGAACCGGAGGGCCCCGTCGTCCAGCCGATGCCGGACCTGCCGGACCTGCCCGGCCGCGTCGAGCAGCTGACCCTGACCGGCGACATCGTCTACTCGCTGCCCGACGTGTCCCAGCTGCACACCGGAACGCCCCACAAGACGCGCAGCCCGGTCAACGACGACGTCGTCGCCGCCCTGACCGACGTGCTGACGCAGTTCGGCATCGACGCCGCCGTCACCGGGTACACCCGAGGCCCCACGGTGACCCGCTACGAGGTCGAGCTCGGGCAAGGGGTCAAGGTCGAGCGGGTGACGGCGCTGAGCCGCAACATCAGCTACGCCGTCGCCAGCGCCGAGGTCAGGATCCTGTCGCCGATCCCCGGCAAGTCGGCGATCGGCATCGAGATCCCGAACGCCGACAAGGAGACGGTCTGCCTGGGGGACGTCCTGCGCTCCGAGGTGGCCCGACGCAGCACGCACCCCATGACGATCGGGGTCGGCAAGGACGTCGAGGGTGGCTACGTCGTGGCCAACCTGGCCAAGATGCCCCACCTGCTCGTGGCCGGCGCCACCGGTGCGGGCAAGTCCTCGTTCATCAACTCGATGATCACGTCCGTGCTGGTGCGTTCCACACCCGACGAGGTGCGGATGATCCTGGTCGACCCCAAGCGGGTCGAGCTGACCAGCTACGAGGGCGTGCCGCACCTCATCACGCCCATCATCACCAACGCCAAGAAGGCGGCCGAGGCGCTGCAGTGGGTCGTCGCGGAGATGGACCACCGTTACGACGACCTGGCCGCCTTCGGCTTCCGGCACGTCGACGACTTCAACAAGGCCGTCCGCAAGGGCGACCTCACCGTGCCGCCGGACTCCAAGCGCGTCCTCACGCCGTACCCGTACCTGCTGGTGATCGTCGACGAGCTCGCCGACCTGATGATGGTCGCCCCCCGCGACGTCGAGGACTCGGTCGTCCGGATCACCCAGCTGGCGCGGGCCGCGGGCATCCACCTGGTGCTCGCGACGCAGCGGCCCAGCGTCGACGTGGTGACGGGCCTGATCAAGGCCAACGTGCCCAGCCGCCTGGCTTTCGCGACCAGCTCCCTGGCGGACTCCCGCGTGGTCCTGGACCAGCCTGGGGCCGAGAAGCTGATCGGTCAGGGGGACGCGCTGTTCCTGCCGATGGGCGTCAGCAAGCCGATGCGGGTGCAGGGCGCGTGGATCACCGAGGCGGAGATCGCCGAGGTCGTCGCCCACGTCAAGACCCAGCTGCAGCCGTCCTACCGCGAGGACGTCACCGCGCCGGCCACGACCAAGAAGATCGACGAGGACATCGGCGACGACCTCGACGTGCTGCTGCAGGCGGCCGAGCTGGTCGTCACCACCCAGTTCGGGTCGACGTCGATGCTGCAGCGCAAGCTGCGTGTCGGCTTCGCCAAGGCGGGACGCCTGATGGACCTGCTGGAGTCCCGGGAGATCGTGGGGCCGAGCGAGGGGTCCAAAGCGCGTGACGTCATGGTGCGGCCCGACGACCTGCCCGAGGTGCTGGCCCGGCTGCGGGGCGAGAGTCCCCCCGGGGGGTCGGGGCCGGTCGTGGACCAGCCGTCCGGGGGCAGCGGCGGCGAGCACGGCGCTGGACCCGTCTACGACGAGTCGGAAGAGGACGTGGACGAGGACGCATGGGAGCTGACCGGACGTGGCTGATGGCTGGACCGACGTGAACGGCGGCGCGCACGGCGCGGACCCCGCAGACGTGTACGACCTCGACGAGGGTGCTCTCGACGGCGCGGACGACGGCTACGAGGACAACCCCGTCGCATCGACGGCCGCTGCGGGGGTGACGGGCCACCAGGCCAGCCAGCGCCCGACACCGGAGTACGCCATGCCCCCCGGGGACGGCCCGGTCGACCTGATGGTCTGGGACGCGCCGAACATCGACGCCACCCTGGCCCAGGTCATCGGGGCCAAGCCGACCGCGGCCAACCGGCCCCGCTACGACGCGATCGCCCGCTGGCTCGTCGACCGGGCCGGAGACCACGACGTCGAGGCCGCGGTGTTCGCCAACGTGCCCCCGATGCTCGCGGGTCAGATGCGCGGGTGGGTCGAGGCCGTCCGGTCGCTCGGCTTCGCGGTGTTCGCCCGGCCCAAGCTGGCCGACCGTGACGACGTCGACCTGGACATGCTCGAGCACGTCCACCACCGGGCCCGCTCCGGCCGGCTACGCCGGCTCGTGGTGGCCAGCGGGGACGGTCGCAACTTCCTCGCACCGCTGGAGGTCCTGGCCCGCGAGGGTGTCGACGTCACGGTGCTGTCGTTCTTCGAGGTCGCCGGCTACGCCGCGGAGTCCCCGCACATCCGCTTCCTGGACCTGGAGGAGGTCCCCGGGGCGTTCCTGCAGCCCCTGGACCGCACACGGCTGGACTCGCTGCCCGTCGACGGTGCCTGGCTGCGCCCGACCAAGACGTTGCGCGAGGTGGCGGCCGACGGCTGACGCCTCAGCCGAACCAGCGGTGGGCCGCGCGGTGCAGCCGTCGGACCGGACGTCCGAGGCCGGCCACGTTGGCCCGGGCGGCCGCCAGCTCCAACCCTGCGAGGGTGCCGAGCAGGAACGTCTCGGCCCGCTCGTCGGTCCTGTCGGCTGCCCCGTGCAGGACCTCCCGGGCGAGCACCGAGTCCTGGTGGTCGCCGAGGTGCTCCTGCAGGTCCTCGGCCCGTCGCGCCAGGCGACGGGCGCGGCCGCCGTGCACCTCGACGACGGCGTCGCACGTGTAGCGCAGCCGCTTGGTGGCCTTGCGCACCGCGTGCAGTGCAGCGTCCTGCTCGACCCCGCCCTGCTCGGGGACGGCTGCCAACGCGTCGGCGACGCGTCGGTAGGCACGACGCGCGGCCCGTCGCGTGCCCTTGCGTCGTCCCCGTCGGGTCACCACGGGCGGCTGCGCCACGAACCGGTCCAGCTCGCCCAGCAGTGCCAGGTAGCGGGCCCCGTCCAGCACCTCGGCCGTGCCCTGGCTCGCGAGCGGTGCCTGCTGCGGCCAGGTCCGGCCCGTGGGGCCGTCGGGTAGCTCGGCGAGACGCTGCCCCAACCGCGCCTGCACCACCTCCGCGTCCCGTGGCCCGCCCAGGACCTGCCCGAGCCAGCGCAGCTCGTCGCGCAGCGGTTCGGCGACGGCCGGGTCCAGCAGGGGCCGGAAAGCCGCGAGCAGGCTGCGCAGGCGACGGGAGGACACCCGCATGGTGTGAACAGCATCGGGGGCGTCCAGGCGCACGAGAGGGTCCTGCACCAGCAGGGTCTCCAGGTGCGCTCGCACTTCGTCGAGCAGCACCGCCGCCGCCCCGTCAGCGGGCACCACCGAGGCGTCGGGAGCATGGTCGCCGGGCGCCGCGGCTCCGTCAGCGCGTCGGGCGGCGGCCGTCAGGGCGCCGGCTGTCGTCAGGACGTGCTCGAGCTTGGAGCCGTGGTCCGCGGGCCGGGCCCCCGCCGCCACCAGCACCTCGACCACGGCCACCAGCAGGTCCTCGTCGCCCTCGACCAGCTCGACCTCGACCTCTTGCCACCGCTGCCGCACGGGCCCGCCGTCGGCCGAGAAACTGGTGGTGACCTCGGCGGTGACGGTGTCCTCAGCCACCTCCGCCAGCACGGCGCCGGCGGTGTCGGTCAGGAGCGCCGTCTGTCGCTGCGTCGTCAGCACCGCCACGACGGTCAGCGGTCGGTCGCGGTGGCGCGCGCGGCTCAGGCCCAGCAAAGCCGTGGGGACCGGGTCGTCGGGGCCCGTGAGCGGCTCGTGCAGCTCCAGGCGACCCGCGCCGGAGGTCGGGAGCTTGAGATGCCAGCCTCGTCGGCTCCGCCCTCGCGTCGCCGCAGCGTCAGCCGGGCACGGAGCAGGGCCAGCTCAGCCGTGTCGTGGTAACGGGCGACGAGCGTGACCGGCGGCGACGTGAGGACGGTGTGCACGCCGGCGAGGTGCTTCAGCGTCGCCAGCGGCAGGGACCACCCGGGCTCGTCCACGGGGGGAACCAGCTTGGTCTCGACCTCTACGTGCGACCCCGTCATCGTGCCATCGTGCCCTCCGCCGACCTGCGGGAGAAGCCTTTGCGGGTGGCGGTGGGGCAGCGGCCCGGAGGGCCCCCCGGCGGCCCGTACCCTGGACCGGTGCCTGCCCTCTCCCCGACTTCGACCCGCCGGGTCGCGATCACCAGCCTCGGCTGCGCGCGCAACGACGTGGACTCCGAGGAGCTCGCGGGACGGCTGGAGGCCAACGGCTGGGAGCTGGTCGCCGACCCCGCGGACGCCGACGTGGCCGTGGTCAACACCTGCGGGTTCGTGGAGCAGGCCAAGAGGGACTCCGTCGACACGCTGCTGGAGGCCGCCCAGCTGAAGGGCGGGGGTCATGACGGTGCCAGCCGCACCCAGGCCGTCGTCGCGGTCGGCTGCCTCGCGGAGCGCTACGGCAACGAGCTCGCCGAGTCCCTGCCCGAGGCCGATGCGGTCCTCGGCTTCGACTCCTACGCCGACCTGCACACCCACCTGCAGGGGATCCTCGAGGGCGAGCGCCCCGCCAGCCACACCCCCCGCGACCGTCGGCTGCTGCTGCCGCTGAGCCCGGTCGACCGGCAGGCGGCCCGCGCCGGTACCGCGGTGCCGGGCATGGGGACCGCTCCGACCATGACGCCGGCCTCCACCCCGCCGGCGCCCGGCCAGGCCCAGGAGCAGGCCGGGCTCGCCGCGGTCGCACCCGCCTCCGGGCCCCCCGTCGTGCGGGCCAGGCTCGGCACCGCACCGTGGGCCCCGCTCAAGCTGGCCTCGGGCTGCGACCGCCGCTGCACCTTCTGCGCCATCCCCGCCTTCCGCGGTTCGTTCGTGTCCCGTCGCCCCACCGAGGTCCTCGACGAGGCCCGGTGGCTCGGTGAGCGCGGTGTCCGCGAGCTGTTCCTGGTCAGCGAGAACACCACCAGCTACGGCAAGGACCTGGGTGACCTGGACCTGCTGCAGAACCTGCTGCCGGCCGTCGCCGCGGTCGAGGGCGTCGAGCGTGTCCGGGTGTCCTACCTGCAGCCCGCGGAGCTGCGGCCGGGTCTGCTCGAGGCGATCGCCACCACCCCCGGCGTGGTGCCGTACTTCGACCTGTCGTTCCAGCACTCGGCTCCCGCGCTGCTGCGACGGATGCGTCGATTCGGCGGCACCAAGGACTTCCTCGACCTGATCGGGCGGGTGCGCGGCCTGGCCCCGGCCGCCGGGATCCGGTCGAACGTCATCATCGGGTTCCCCGGCGAGACCGAGGCCGACGTGGAGGAGCTCGTGCTGTTCCTGTCCGCGGCCCGCCTCGACGTCGTCGGGGTGTTCGGCTACTCCGACGAGGACGGCACCGAGGCCGAGGGCTTCGACGGCAAGCACGACGCCGACGAGGTCGCCGCCCGGGTCGAGCACGTCACGGCCGTCGTCGACGAGCTGGTGGCGCAGCGGGCCGAGGACCGCCTCGGTGAGCGTGTCGACGTCCTGGTCGAGGAGGTGCTCGAGGGCGACGCCGCCGCCGAGGTGCTGGCGCTGCTGCCGCACGGGGAACCCGTCGACCACGTCGTCGTGGTGTCCGGGCGGGCCGCGCACCAGGGCCCGGATGTGGACGGCAGCACGGCCGTCGTGGTCCCGGCCGCCGCGGACGTCCGGACGGGCGCCTTCGTCGGGGCCGACGTGGTCGGCTCGGACGGGGCCGACCTGCTGGCCGTGGGTGACGGGACGGTGGTCTGAGTGGACGCCGGCTCGTGGCGACGCAACGCCAACATCCCCAACACCTTGACCCTCGTCCGGATCTTCATGGTCCCGGTGTTCCTGTGGCTGCTGCTGGCCGAGGGCGGGGAGGAAACCGGGCTGCGCTGGTGGGCAGCCGGTGTGTTCGCCGTGGCCGCCGCGACCGACCGGCTCGACGGTTACCTGGCCCGGCGCAACGGCACCGTCACGACCTTCGGCATCGTGGCCGACCCCATCGCCGACAAGGCGCTGACCGGGTCCGGGTTCGTGGCCCTGAGCATCCTGGACGTGCTGCCCTGGTGGGTGACGGTGCTGGTGCTGGGCCGTGAGATCGGAGTCACGGCGCTGCGGGCGGCCGTGATCCGGCACACCGTGGTCCCCGCGTCCAAGGGCGGCAAGCTCAAGACCGTCCTGCAGACCGTCGCCCTGACCGTGCTGGTCGCACCGCTGCCGGCCCTGCTCACCACGGTCGGCTACGTGATCATGGCAGCGGCCGTGCTGGTGACCCTCGTGACCGGCGTCCAGTACACGATCGCGATCCTCGGCGCCGCCCGTCGGCACCGGGCGGGGGTCACCGGCCCGACGACATGACCGGACCACCCGTCCCCGGAGCGGGGATGGCCGTCGGGGTCGGACCTTCCCGTCGACGGCCAGGGGAAGCGACGGGGCGCCCCGGACGTTGAGCAGGGCAGGCGCGGGTCGGCCAGGTCCCGCGCCGGTGGCTTTACGCGATCGAAACCTCCCCGAGCGGTGCTCGGGCCGGGCTCGGGGTACCGTGGAGCGACCATCCGCTGCAGCGGAACCGCCCCGACGCACGACCGGGACGGACGCACCGCATCGATGGCCGGGCACAGCCCGGTCGGGAAAGGAGGTCGTGATGATCCTGCTGAGAGAAGAGATCGGCGACGTCCTGCGCGGTGCCCGTCAGCGCCAGGGGCGGACGCTGCGGGACGTGTCCTCCACCGCTCGCGTGTCTCTCGGGTACCTGAGCGAGGTGGAGCGGGGCCAGAAGGAAGCGTCGTCGGAGCTGCTCCTCAGCATCTGCGGGGCCCTGGACGTGCCGATGTCCAGCGTTCTCCGCTCGGTCAGCGACCGGGTGGCGATGACGGAGTCGCTCACGGAGCGGATGACCGCTTCCTCCGCGGGCTCCCAGGCTCGCGGCGAGCGGGTCGTCCCGCGTTCCGTGGACGCCATCCGCAAGACGGTCATCCCCGCACCCGTGCCGTCCGAGGACGACCTGGCACCTGTCGCCTGACCAACCCGGTCCGGGCCGAGCGCCCAGGGCACGGTCAGGGGCGGTAGCGGGTCCGCCCGACCGTCCGGGGTAGCAGCTCGCGGACCGGCACCGGCTCCGGGGACGGGCCCCGTTGGCACGAGGGGCACCACCAGGCGACCCGCTCCACCCCGGCCTTGCCGGTGCGGGCGGTCAGCACCCGTGTCCCGCAGCGCAGGCACGCACGGCGCTCGAACACCCAGTGGTTGCGCCCCCTGCGCAGGTCGCCCGTCGTGGCCTGCATGTAGCGGTCCTTGTTGGCCTGCAGCAGACGGTGCCCGACGGAGACCACCCGGGCCAGGTCGGTCCCCAGCTCACCTAACCGACCGATCGGGGTGAACGGCGTGACCCCCACCAGAAAGCACGTCTCCGTCCGGTAGATGTTGCCGAGCCCGGCGATCAGCTGCTGGTCGAGCAGGGCGTCGCCGATCATCCGGTCCGGGTCGACCGCCAGCCGTCGGACGGCCTCGGCCGCGACCCAGTCCGGGCCGAGCACGTCCGGGCCCAGGTGGCCCACGACGCTGTCCTCGGCGTCGGTGCGGACCAGGTCCACCACGGGCAACCGGTAGCCGACCGCCGTGGTTCCCCGAACCCGCATCACGGCCCGCACCTGGTGCTCGGCGCCACCGCGCCACCGCTCCCCGTCGGGGTAGAGGTGCCACGTGCCGTCCATCCGGAAGTGCGTATGCAGCGTCAGGCCGTCACCCGGCCCGCCCGTGAAGCGCGTCAGCAGGTGCTTGCCGCGCGGCACCACCTCGGCCACCGTGCTGCCCGTCAGGTCGATGGTGGCCAGCTGGGGCACCCGCAGGTCGAAGGACAGCAGCTCCCGCCCGGCCAGCGCGTGGTGCAGCCGCTTGGCCGCGAGCCAGACGGTGTCGCCCTCGGGCATCAGCCGGCCCGCAGACCGCGCGGCGTCGCCCGGAAGCCGGCGGCCTCCAGGACCTGGGCCACGGTCCCCGACGCGTCCAGGACGCCGGTCCCGTCGGCGCGGGTCACCGTCACACGCCCCAGGCGCCCCGCGCGGACGGTCGAGGCCAGCGCCTCGGCCGCGGCCGTCAGGACCGCCTCGTCCTCGGAGTAGGTGAGCAGGCTGCGGGCGCCGCGCTCGACGTACATCGCCAGGTCGCCGTCGACCAGGACCACCAGGGCGCCAGCCTTGCGACCGGCCTTGTGACCGGCCCGCTCGGGCCAGGGCAGCGCCGCGCCGTACGGGTTGGCGGGGTCGGTCGCCGCCAGCACCAGACCCGGGCCCGTCACCCTGTGGGCGCCGTCGTCGGCGGGCTCGCCACCCACGTCGGCCTCGGCCTCCGGCCCCGCCGCGCCGGCGCGGAGCCGGTCGACGGCGCCGACGGTGGCGAACTGCGCCGCGCCGAGACCCTCGACGAAGTAGCCGCGCCGCACCCGCCCGGTCTCCTCCATCGCCGCCAGCACCCGGTACACCCCGGCGAACCCGCCGACGACCTCCTCGGCGACCACGGACCCACGGGTGACTACGCCGTACCGGTCGAGCAGGACCTCGGCCGTCGCGGCGGCGCGGACGGTCGCGTCGGTCTCCACATCGGGCACCAGCGACCAGCGCCCTGCCGTGGTCGGCGGGCCGCTGCGCGCCGAGGCGGCCAGCAGCCCGCCCGAGCCCGACGGTCGCAGCCGGGGGGCACGTCGGTAGCGCGACCGGGGCGTCGCGGCCTTGGTGCGGTGCGCAGCCCCGCCGGAGGTCAGAGCCCGCAGCGGGGCGAGGGTGTCGTTGGTCACGCGGCCGGACCACACCAGGTCCCACAGCACGCGCACCAGGTCGGCCTCGGTGACGGACGCGGAGCCGGTACCGACGGCGCTGCTGAGCCGGCTGAAGAAGAAGGCCCCGCCGGAACCCAGCAGCTCCAGGACGTGGGCAGCGACCTCGGGGTCGGCAGCGGCACCGGTCGTGGGTTCGACGTCGTCTCCCACGGTGTCCGTCGCACCCGGAGGCGCCACCCCACCCGCCGGGACGGACGCACCCGGGAGGGCCGCGTGCGGCTGGGTCCCGGGCAGCGGCAGGGTCAGGTGTGCGGTGTGGGCGGCGTGCAAGGAGACCCAGCCGTCGCCACCGGCCAGCGGTGCGTGCCCCACCCACACCACCTCGCCCGCGGCGGTCAGCTCGTCCAGCAGGCCGGGCTGGTAGTCGGTGACGCGGGCCGGCAGCACGAGGGACTCCAGGGCGCTGGCGGGCACCCTGGCGCCCGCGAGCTGCTCGACGGCCCGCAGCAGCCCGTCCACCCCGCGCAGACCGACCGAACGGCCCGGGCCGCCTGGGGCGGTGACCGACTGCCACGCCGGCACGAAGCGGGCCAGGTCGCGCGCGGTCACGGGCTCGACCTCCTGGCGCAGAGCAGCCAGGGACCGACGACGCAGCACCCGCAGGACACCGGCGTCGCACCAGTCCAGCGCGTCGCTCCCGCCCCCGACCGACAACGGCCGGATGGCGCCGGAGGTCAGCCGCCCGGCCTGCTCCAGACGGCGCAGCGCCGTCTCGACGACGGCGATGCCGAGACCGAACCTTCGCGCAGCCTCGGTCGCGAGGAACGGGCCGTGGGTGCGGGCATGGCGGCTGAGGAGGTCACCGACCGGGTCGGGCACCGGCACCAGGAACGCCTCGGGCAGGCCGACGGGCAGGGCCACCCCGAGCGCGTCGCGCAGCCTTGCCGCGTCCTCCACCGCGGCGACGCAGCGCTCGCCTCCGATCCGGACGTCGACGACGCGGCGCTCCAGACGCAGTCGGTCCAGGTGCGCGGCGGCCTGGTCCGGCTCGACGCAGCGCCGGGCGACCTCGGGCAGCGGCAGCGGTCCCAGGACGCGCAGCAGGTCCGCGACGTCCTCGGCGCCGCGTGCCCGCCGCTCGGGGACCAGCCGCTGCAGCTCCTCCTCGGTGGTTCGGACGGATTCGGGGTCCAGCAGGTCCCGCAACGAGGCCCCGTCCCCACGACCCAGCAGCTCCGCGAGCAGCTGCGGGTCCAGCGACAGCGCCGCCGCACGGCGCTCGGCCAGGGGGGAGTCGCCCTCGTAGAGGAACTGTGCGACGTAGCCGAACAGCAGGGAGCGGGCGAACGGGGACGGCGTGGCGGTCTCGACCTCGACCACCCGCACCTGCCCGGAGCCGATCTCGCGCATCAGGTCGACCAGGCCCGGGACGTCGAACACGTCCTGCAAGCACTCCCGCACGGTCTCCAGCACGATCGGGAACGCCGGGTAGCGGCGGGCCACCTCGAGCAGGGACGCCGCGCGCTGGCGCTGCTGCCACAACGGCTGCCGACGGCCGGGGGTGCGCCGGGGCAGCAGCAGCGCCCGTGCCGCGCACTCCCGGAACCGGGAGGCGAACAACGCCGAGCCGCCGATCTCCTGGGTGACCAGGTCCTCGACGTCGTCGGCCTCCAGCACCACCAGGTCCGGCACGTCGATGCCCGACACGGGGGCGGCGCCCGGCCAGGCGGGCTCCTCCGCGGGCGTGGACCAGGTGTCAGGCTCCCGGTGACCGTCGTCCCCGCCCCAGCCGCTGACCTCGACGTCGGGCAGCCGTAGCACGATGCCGTCGTCGCCGTGCATGGCTTGGACGTCGACGCCGTGCCGCTCCCGGAACCGCGCGGCCAGCGCGAGCGCCCAGGGGGCGTGGACCTGCCCGCCGAAGGGGGAGTGGACGCACACCCGCCAGTCGCCGAGCTCGTCGCGGAACCGTTCGACGACGACCGTGCGGTCGTCCGGGACGTGCCCGGTGGACTCCTTCTGCTCCCCGAGGTAGGCCAGCAGGTTGTCGGCGGCCCACTGGTCCAGCCCGGCGGCCAGGGCCCGCTGCCGGGCCTTGGCGGGGCTGGACCGGACCAGCTCACGGACGAAGCCACCGACGGCCCGTCCCAGCTCGGCCGGTCGCCCCATCGCGTCGCCGTGCCAGAACGGCAGCTTGCCGGCGCGGCCCGGCGCGGGGGTGACCAGCACCTGGTCGCGGGTGATGTCCTGGACCTGCCAGGAGCTGGCGCCCAGGGTGATGACGTCGCCGACGCGGGTCTCGTAGACCATCTCCTCGTCGAGCTCGCCGACGCGGCGGCCCGCGCCCTCGGAGCCGGCGAGGAACACACCGAACAGGCCGCGGTCCGGGATGGTGCCGCCGCTGGTGACGGCCAGCCGCTGGGCGCCCGGGCGGCCGGTGAGGGTGTCGGTGACCCGGTCCCAGACCAGCCGGGGCCGCAGCTCGGCGAAGTCCTCGCTCGGGTATCGACCGGCCAGCATGTCCAGCGTCGCCTCGAACGGCCCGCGGTGCAGGTCGGCGAAGGACGCCGTCCGCCGGACCAGCGCGTACAGCTCGTCGACGGACCAGTCGTCCATCGCGCACATCGCGACGACCTGCTGGGCCAGCACGTCCAGCGGGGAGCTCAGGACCCGCAGCGCCTCGATCTGACCGTTGACCATGCGCTCGACCACGACGGCGGACTGCACCAGGTCGGCACGGTGCTTGGGGAACACCACCCCGCGCGAGACCGCCCCGACCTGGTGGCCCGCCCGGCCGATGCGCTGCAGGCCGCTGGCCACGCTCGGCGGCGACTCCACCTGCACGACCAGGTCGACCGCCCCCATGTCGATGCCGAGCTCCAGGCTGCTCGTGGCGACCACGGCGGGCAGCCGGCCGGTCTTGAGGTCGTCCTCGATCAGCGCCCGCTGCTCCTTGCTGACCGAGCCGTGGTGCGCCCGCGCCAGCAGCGGGTCCGCCCCGGAGCTCGCTCCCGCGGCCGCCATCACCTGGGCGGGGGTACGGCGTTCCCGGGGCCCGGGCTCCGGTGCGTCCTCGGCGCCGGCCACCCCTTCCGGGCCGGCCGCCTCCTCGGCGGCGTCGAGCCGTCCCTGCCAGGTCTCGTTCAGCTGGGCGGTGAACCGTTCCGCCAGCCGACGGGAGTTCGTGAAGACCAGGGTCGAGGTGTGGGCGGCGACCAGGTCCACGACCCGCTCGTTGACGTGGGGCCAGATCGAGCGTCGCTCCTCCTCGCCCGCGGCGCTGCCCACGACCTCGCCCGTGGGCCGGCCGAGGTCGGACAGGTCGGGGACGGGCACGACGACCGTGACGTCGAACTTCTTGTCCGAGGGCGGCTGGACCACACGCACGGGCCGCCCGCCGGACAGGAAGCGCGCGACCTCCTGCACCGGGCGGACCGTCGCCGACAGGCCCACCCGCTGGGCGGGACGGACCAGCAGGGCGTCCAGGCGCTCCAGGGTCAGGGCCAGGTGCGCACCGCGCTTGGTGCCCGCCACGGCGTGGATCTCGTCCAGGATGATCGTCTCGACGCTGAGCAGGGACTCCCGGGCCCGCGAGGTCACCATCAGGAACAGCGACTCCGGCGTCGTGATCAGCACGTCCGGCGGGCGCAGCGCCAGCGTCCGCCGCTCCTGCGGCGACGTGTCACCCGATCGGACCCCGACCGTGGTCGACGGCTGGCGCAGGCCGAGCCGCTGCGCGCTGGCGCCGATGCCGATCAGCGGGGAGCGCAGGTTGCGCTCGACGTCGACCGCCAGCGCCTTCAGGGGGGACACATACAGCACCCGGCAGCGGCGCTGCGGCTCGTCGGGCACCGGCTCGGCTGCCAACCGGTCCAGCGACCACAGGAACGCCGCCAGCGTCTTGCCGGACCCGGTGGGTGCCACGACCAGCGCGTCCTCGCCGCTGCTGACCGCGTCCCAGGCCCCGACCTGCGCCGGCGTCGGCGCCGAGAACGCACCGGTGAACCAGTCCCGCGTCGCAGGGGAGAACCGCCCGAGGACTCGCGC
>Ga0105045_10003230_pt1 | contig 13950 bp, 14 predicted proteins | sample MAT02_FD_78089 | JGI IMG/M metagenome (GOLD analysis project Ga0105045, IMG submission 78089) | Freshwater microbial communities from Lake Fryxell liftoff mats and glacier meltwater in Antarctica - MAT-02 (megahit assembly) | ecosystem: Environmental > Aquatic > Freshwater > Ice > Liftoff...
TCAATGCGCTTTTCGTAATCGTCTTTCAGGTTTTGTGCGCGGTTTTTCTCCCGCTTCAGGTTATTCATCACCAACTCATCGTACGATTGTTCTTTTTTGGAATCGTAATCCTTGATACCGTTGCCAATCAGAAGATTCAGGCTCAGGCCGTAAGCCCAGCTTGTTGCAAGCCTGTCGGGATCGGCCACGTCGATGATTGAGTCGGGAGCGGTTAGTAATGCTTTGGCGTAAGCCGTCAGTGTGACGGCCCGGCCCAAGGGAAAGTCGAGCCCTAGGCCACCCGAAACAAATCCTTTCTTATCCAGTGGAGCCGCGCTACTGTCGGTTTGGTAGCCGTCCATGGCGTCGATCACCCCGCCACCCAGCAGAATGCTTGGGGTGAGGCCTTGGCCAGAGTTCAGCTTAAATTTACCTTCGCCGCCATAAAGGGCCAACTTGCTGAAACCTGAATTAAAGTAGCCGTCTTCCAGGCCCCTCCAATAGAATCCGCGAATGCCCACGTATGGCCCAAAATTGAGACCCGTGGCTACCCCCACAAAGCGGGTATTGGCGTAAGGGAGATTTTTCCCGAAATCCAGTTGACCCGCCGTCACTTCAATCGGCAGTACCAATCCGCCCGAAAAGTTATTGAGATAGGCTTTGTCCACATCCGTCAGCTCACCCGGACGGCGTCCGCCCAAATACAGGGTGAGGGAGGCCCGTACCGACCAGTTTTGGAGTAGCTCGTTGGGATAATCCTCAACCGTCAGATTATTGGCCGTTCGCTCGGCGGCACTCGTGAGGCTGCGCACGGGCGAGCCATTGAAGGCCGTGTTGACGGCCTGTATGTTCAGCGTGTAACGGTCGCCTCCGCTGAATTGCAGTCCGGCCCCGCCGGAAACATAAATGGCCTTCGACTTGGCTAGGGTGTCGGCCCCGATCGTCTGCACACCCGTGCCGATGGTCAGGTAAGGCACCAGCCCTCCCCGGCTCAGGTTTAGTTTCAGGTCGCCGCCCCAGCGCTGAACGCTCACGCCGACCGTGTCGAGCCGGGCGTTTCTCAGGGCCATTGGCGACAGAGCGCTAAAATCTCGATTCAAATTATTGACGTCCTGCAAATAGGTGGCTCGTAGCTCCACGAATTCGCCAAAGCCAAATCCGAGCTGGCCTCCCACCAGAAAGCCGTTGCTGATTCCGGTGTTCTTGTCCCAGAAAACGTATTCACCCGTGGGCGACAGCGTATAGCTGATACCTTTCACCTGCGCAAGGCTGGCTGGCGCAACCGCACCTATTATTCCCAAGCCCAGTAGCGCACCAAGTAAATGTTTCTTAAATGATTTTTTCATAATACTTTTTATTAGTTTAAAAATAAAACGGGAGCTTTCTCCTCGCTTTTCTGGTGTGTAACCGATTCTTCCAAGACAAATCTTAGCTTAACACTTCGGAAACATTTACATAAATCCTTTAAGAAAGTAAAAGCGTGAGTAGCTGTGGCAGATCAGTTGTGTTTTTAATTGAAAAAAAAGTGTACCAGTTTAAAGACAATACCTCGTACCACTCCTTGCAGTACTTCACATACCGCGCAGCTTCCCAAACTGTGGAATATCGTGCAAACGGGGAATATTCACCGCTGTTTCGGGTCACCGCTGACTGACCGTAGGAGTTGCTGGAGCAAAAAAACTGGGTCTTTACCGTCCTAAATCAGTAGATTTAACCAATTGTGGCTCCTTGTTGTCCATGCTGCCTAACTAACTCCTTTTCCTATGAAGCACCTACCCAAGTTTTTATCTCTCGTAGCGTTGGCTCTCCTCACCCAATGCGCCACCACGTCCAATCCGCCCCAAAGTACCATTCCCGGCGGTGGGAATGCCCGCGTCAATGAAGAAGCAACGGTTGCCATCGACAACAGCACGCTCGACAAAGGCTGTCCGCTCGACAAACTGCAATGGCTGTACATAAGCGAAAAATTCGACGCAGCCCTGCAGAACCAACTAGCCGACACCCTAGCCCAAGCCGCCCGCACCGATGCCGCCACGCTGGACCGCATGGTGGCCAACCGGAACAACAATCCTATGGCTGCATCATCGTCGTTGAAAATGCTAGTTGAAAAAATGGCGGGGGATCGCGTTCCGGTCAGCGAGGGATTCTACAAGCAATACGCCAACAGCCGCATGACTATGTGTGCCGTAATGGAGGCCCTGCGTAGCGGCTCTATCAAAAAAGATGAAAGTTCCAAAGTGGCGGGAAACACTTTCCGGGAGGTGGCGAAGTCTTTTGAAAGCTTGAAAACTAACTAACCGACCCTTATTTTATGCAAAAGTTATTGCTTGTATTGCCATCCCTAGTTGCTTATAACCAAACGGTTACTGCCCAGGATTACAAGGGTCTGAAAGACTACTGCCGCGACTATTTCACGGTGGGTGTCTCGGTGGCACCGCAGTCGGTGGAGCCGGGCGACGAAGCTGAATTAATCAAGAAAAATTTCGCTAGCCTAACCGGAAGAGTCCATCACCCGTTTTGCCAGTCTGGGACTTACGGTGCAGGTTACGGAACTGGACGTTTCGATTAATCCCAAAGACTGGAATCGCAAGGTAACGACGCGCCAGCGACACGACTTCCTTCACGCCCGAGAAGGAGCAGATGCAAATCGACAAGTACCAGATGATATTCGACGTCCTGTGCAAGCACAAAGACAAAGTTTCGGGCGTGACGTTCTGGAATATTTCCGAACGGAAGTCGTGGCTCGATACCTTTCCCATCAGAGGCCGGAAAGACTACCCGCTGCTTTTTAACGAAGCCTTGCAGCCCAAGAAAGCGTACTGGAAGGTGGTGGATTTTGAGGAGTAAGGCTATTTGGGGTTAAACGGAATTATCCCTACTATTGTACCGAAAACTAGCAATGGCTTAATGAAACAGACTGCCGCCGTGTCCACCGAATCGGGAAGTCCGATCCTCAATCGTAAAGACTTAATCGCTTACTTTCTGGTGGCGGGAACCGGGGCGGTAGTGCAGTTAATATGCAGCAGTTTATTACAGGATTGGTTCAGTCTCAGCTTTCAACAATCCATTTGGCCGTCTTACTTGCTTTCGTTGATTGTGGGCTTCATCCTCACCAAGCTCTTCGCTTTCGATGCCCGCCGTACCCAGCAGACCAACCGCGAGATGGTGAAATTCCTGATGGTGGCGCTCTTCTCGGGTTTTGTGACGGACATGGCGACGCGCTTTGCTTACTTTGTTTCCAATAACTCTTTCGAGATTTACGCTTGGCAAATCCCTCTTTCCAGCAAGATCGTGAACGTCAATCAGATGGCTTGCTACATTTTCGGAATGGGCTGTAGTTTTATCAGTAACTACACACTGCATAAGACATTCACTTTCAAAAGCACGGGCTTCTACGATCGCTTAAAAATGCTCATCAAGTAGGACTCCTACATCCTTTCCAAGATCACCGCCGAAGCCCCGCCGCCGCCGTTGCAAATCGCCGCCAGACCGTAGCGGCCCTGTCTTTGGTGCAGAACATTGATCAAAGTACCCATAATCCGCGCGCCCGATACGCCCAGCGGATGCCCCAGCGACACGGCCCCGCCGAACAGATTGACCTTGTCGGGCCCTAATCCCAACTCCTTCATGTAGGCCAAGGCCACTACCGCAAAAGCTTCATTGATTTCAAAATAGTCGATGTCCGAGAGTTGCATTCCCGCCTTTTTCAAGACTTTTCGGGTAGCGGCAATGGGCGTAGTCGTGAACCAAACGGGTTCCTGCTCGGCGTCGGCGTAGGCCACGACGCGGGCAATGGGTTTTAGATTGAGTTCCTTTACTTTCCGTCCGCTGGCCAGAATCATAGCCACTCCGCCATCGTTGATGGTGGAGGCATTGGCCGCCGTGACGGTTCCATCCGGCGAAAAGACGGGGCGCAGGCTAGGAATTTTTTCAAAATTAACTTTCTTGAACTCCTCATCCTCGCTCACCAGCAGCGGCTCACCTTTGCGCTGCGGTACTTCCACGGCCACGATCTCTTCTTTCAAGTATCCTTTTTCGTTGGCTTCCGCGCTGCGCTGGTACGAGCGGATGGCGTACTCGTCCTGCTGCTCACGGGTGATTTCGCGCTGCGTGGCGGTGCGGTCGCCGCAAACGCCCATCGCGCCGTGGTCGTAGGCGTCGGTCAGGCCATCGCGGAGCAGTCCGTCCACCACTTCGCCATTGCCGTAGCCATAGCCGTAGCGGGCCTTGGGCAAATAAAACGGGATCTGTGACATATTTTCCATCCCGCCCGCCACGAGTAAGTCGGCATCGCCCAGCCGAATGGCCTGAGTCGCCAGCGTGGCCGATTTCATGCCCGAGGCGCACAGTTTATTGATCGTCGTGCAGATCGTCTCGTGGGCCAGCCCAGCCCCGAGGGCCGCCTGCCGCGCGGGGGCCTGCCCAAGATTGGCCGAAACGACATTGCCCATGTACACCTCCTCAATGAGCGCGGGATCGAGGTTTATCTTTTCGATGGCCCCCTTGATGGCTTTGGCACCAAGTTCGGTGGCGGAAATGGAGGAAAGCACGCCGCCAAAGCTGCCGATTGGGGTGCGGGCGGTGGCAATGATGTAGGCTTGTTCGGTCATGAAAAATCAATAATGGATACGAGTGCAATTCTTAATAATCGAGATCTTTCCTAACTTGATGTCGTAATTGTTATGGTAACAGGGTGTTTCTTGCTCTTGATAAATTCAAGTATTTTCTTTAAGATTTCCTCGTCAATCTCTTGCGGATTTATTACAAAAGTCGCTTCCATTGGCTTTACAACATATTGATAGTCAAACTAGTCAGCGGCTGAATCCGCACGAAGTCTTTTCGGTTGTAGGTAATCAATTCAGTACAGTCGTGCGTTTCGGCCATGGCGGTGTGCAGGCAGTCGTTGATATTCTTGAAACCGAGGTACTGAGCCAATTCACAGCCTCGATTGATATCAGGCAATTCGTATCCAATCGGATTATACGAAAGCATCATCTTCACAGCTTGGTTGATATCTGCTAACGGCTGCTGCAATTTTGCCATGGCGAAAGTTGTTTCCTGTACACAAAGAAGAGTTAAGTAAAAAGTACCATTATTAATGGAATCATTGACCAGCCACTTGGATTCCGTGTACTTTTCTACATCAAAATTGACAAAATAATGAACCAATACGTTTGCATCAAAGTACTTCATGGAGTTATAACTCAACGTCGTTCATACTGTCTATCAAGTCATCAAGATCACCGATATCAATAGGCACAGGGTTTTTCTCCATAGCTGCTCTGGCCTCCTCCATGCCCCGCCCAAATTCTTTCCAGTCGAAGTTTTCTCGACCATACGCCGAGAGTTTGACAGTAACGGACTGTTTTTTGTCTTTGAAAAAATCAAGTATTTTTCCTAAGATTACTTCGTCAATTTCTTGCGGATTTATTACAAAAGTCGCTTCCATAGGTAATCAGGTTTTAATTGCCCAGCAAGATAACGAATTTCTCCCCTACACCATCTCCTTATACTGCATCTGATAAAGGTTGGCGTAGAAGCCTTCAAGGGCCAAAAGCTCCTCGTGGGTGCCTTCTTCCTTGATTTCGCCCTTGTCGAGCACGATAATCTTGTCGGCTTCCTGAATCGTGGAGAGGCGGTGAGCGATGACAATGGCCGTGCGGCCCTTCATGAGTTTTTCGATGGCTTTCTGGATGAGTTCCTCAGTTTCGCTGTCTACGGAAGAAGTGGCCTCATCGAGTACCATAATCTTGGGATTATGAACCATAGCCCGCACGAAGGAAATCAACTGCCGCTGCCCCACCGACAAGGTACTTCCGCGCTCTTGCACATTGTATTCATAACCGCCGGGTAGCCGCTCAATGAAGTCATGGACTCCCACCAGCTTGGCGGCTTCCACGATTTGGGCGTGGGTGATGTTGGGATTGCCGAGGGTGATGTTGTTCTCAATGGTGTCGGAAAACAAGAAGACATCCTGCAAAACTACCCCGATGTTGCGCCGCAGGGTCGTAAGTTCATAGTCGTGAATATCCACGCCATCGATCAGGATTTCGCCCTTATTGATTTCGTAAAAACGGCTTAACAAGTTAATAACAGACGACTTGCCCGCGCCCGTCGCGCCCACGAAGGCGATGGTTTCGCCTTCGTTCATGTGAAAGTTGAGGTTTTTCAACACGTATTCCTCTTCGTTATAGGCAAACCACACGTCCTTGAATTCCACCTTACCGCGCACGATTTCGGGTTCATAGGTGCCGTTGTTTTCGGTGTAGTCGTGGCTGTCGAGGAGCTTGATGATGCGGTCGGTGCTGACGATGCCCATTTGCAGCGTGTTAAAACGGTCGGCGAGTTGGCGGATGGGCCGAAAAAAAAGCCCGATGAACATCACAAAAGCCGTTACGGTACCGAAGGTGACATCTTGGGACAGAATCTGCTTTGAGCCGTACCACACCACCAACCCCGTGCCGGCGGCAGCAATGACGTCGGCCACCGGAAAGTAGATGGAGTAATAGAGAATGGAGCGGATGTTGGAATCGCGGTGCGTGGCGTTGATTTTCTCAAACTTATCAAACTCAGCGTCTTCGCTGCCAAAAATCTGCACGATGTTCATGCCCGTGATATGTTCCTGCACGAAGGAATTCAGGTTGGAAACCGCCGCCCGCACTTCGTTGAAGGCATCTTTTATTTTTTCCTTGAAAACGTAGGTGCCAATCAACATCAGCGGAACCATCGACAGACTAATGAGTGACAGTTTCCAGTCGGTATAGAACATCACGGCGATGATGAGTATGAGTTGCAAAATATCGCCTGCGATGGCAGCCATGCCGTCGCTGAACACGTTGGAAAGCGTTTCGATGTCGGAAATAGTGCGCGTAACGAGCCGGCCAATGGGGGTTTGGTCAAAAAATTTGAGCCGCAGGTTGATGATTTTTTCGTAGAGCGTCACCCGCATATCACGGATGATGTACTGCCCCAGCCAGCCAGATAAGTACGTGTTGACGAACGAAACTAACCCCTGCACCACTAGCACGCCGATCATAATCGCCATCATCAGGGCCAGTTCTTGGTAATTGCCCGTGGCGATGGGATTATCAATGGTGTATTTGATAAGCAGCGGCAGCAGCGGCGACAGCACCGCGCTCAGCATGATGATGCCGATCAGGCCGAAAAACTGCTTTTTGTACGGCCCGACGAAAGTGTAGAGCCGCCGAAGGGTGGGCAGGTCGAAGATCTGACCACTTTTCTGTTCTTGATTCACGAGAATTGGTAATAAAGGATTTGGGGGCTAACAAGGAAAAAGCGCGGAAAGTTGGCTTTGGCACATGAATACGTTTTTCAAAAAGCACTTACGGAACTTCTTAGTATCGTCATGGGCGTTGGCCCATTGAATTAAACAGAACCAGAAAGAGACGGAAAGTTGCGGATTAGGGCAGGTTTATATAAAACCGTATTCCTTGAATCGGCGCAGGTTGTAAGCTGCCGCTTCCAGGGGCGTTTCGCGGCCATGGGATTCCTGCTCGATGATCCAGTACTTGACGGGCGTATGCTTTTTGGCAAAGGCCAAGATCTCCGCCATGGCCAGCGAGCCGGTACCCAGCAGGATGCTCTCGTCCTTGCCCGGCGCGCGGTCTTTCACGTGCAGCGACTCAAACTGGTGCGGGTAGCGGCGCAGCCAATCCATTGGGGCCGCTCCACCGATGGCCATGTTGCAGATGTCCAGTTGCTGGCAAATGTTGACTAGGCTCCAGTTGCGCAGCATGTACTCGTAAATGGGTTGTCCGGCGTAATTATTCTCGAATTCCACCGTGTGGTTGTGAAAGCCAAAGCGCAGCCCTGCCGCCCGGCATATTTCCCCGCAGCGCTCGTAGGCCGCCACGCCGCGCTTCATCTCGTCGGGCTTGGTCAAATCCCACTCGAACCAGGGCGAAATGAGCTGTTTCTGCCCAATAATCAAGGCGTCATCTATGGTTTTTTTCCAGGCATCGGTCACGTCGTTTTTGGCTTCCAGCCAGTGGGCCTTACGGAAAATGGTGTGCGAGGAGGGCATTGCCAACCCATTGTCTTTAAGTACTTTGTCAAACTCAGCAGCCGAGAATCCGTAAAACTTCCGGTCGCGGTAATCGGCGTGTTCCACTTCCTTATAGCCGATCTTTGCCACGGCTCTCAGCGTGCCGAGCGGGTCTTTTTGCATGGCATCCCGCACCGAATACAGTTGCAGCCCGATGTGATAAACCTTTATATTGGGCGCGCTTTGCGTGGGCAGGCTGGCCGCTAAGGCGACGGCCCCGGTTTGTAAGAAATGGCGGCGACTGATCGTATTTCGCATCATCAGGTAGGTTAGGCTCGGAGCTTCAAGGTAAGCCGATTTGTCCGCATTGCCGAAAATGTTTTATTTCAACCAACAATTGGGACAGCGCGGTTTCGACTATCTTTCGGACGTTGGCGTTTAATTTTGACCAAAAATAACGGTTTTACATGGAGCTACGTACCAAACGGTTGGTGTTGAAAGAAATAACTTTGGACGATGTGGACGACATTCATCGCCTGCACTGCATGGAGGAAGTGGAGCGGTTCAATACCATCGGCATTCCCCGGCACCAAGGAGATACGATCGAGGTAATGCTGGCGGCGGTCGAGGATCGGGAATCAGCCGAGCGTACCCAGTACGGCTGGACGGTTCGGCTCGCCGAAGGAGACGAGTTTGCGGGGGAAGCGGGAGTGAGCTTGTCTGGCGACCGATTCCGGCAGGGCGAAATTCATTACAGCTTATTGCCCGTATTCTGGGGAAAAGGTTACGCGACCGAAATCGTGAAATGCCTCATTTCCTTTGGATTCAGTGACTTGAAGTTGCACCGCGTGTATGCCGGGGTGTGTACCGAAAACCAGCGCTCGATTCGCGTCTTGGAAAAGGCGGGCATGAGTCGCGAAGGTAGGCACCGCAAAATTCTACCCATTCGGGGCGAGTGGAAGGACAATTTTCACTATGCCATCGTGGAGGACGACCCGTCGGCAAAATGAAAATTCGGCCCCGGCTCAGGCCGGAAAAAGGAAGATAAAATGGGTGATAGGACGCTAGCAATAAGCAAAAAATGACGGCACTAAGTACTGAAAAATAAAGCGGGGGCTGATTTGAACCTTCAAATCAGCCCCCGCTTTATTCAGGAAAAAGAATTTGGGGAATTACTCCTGATTAGTCGTTTTGCGACCCGGACGCTTTCCCCTGGCAGTCGCCGAGCCCAGCTTCAATTCAAATGCTTTCGAGTCACCGTATTCAAAGGGCTTAATGTCGAAAGTGTATTTTTTATTCTGCACGTCGAGTCCGCTTTTATCCAGGATCGGACCCAAGGAAATAAAGAAATTGCGGCCGCTTTCCTCCATTTCAAAGACACCCTCTTCTTCGCGCGAGGCGGGTACCAGGAAAAGAGACTTAAGTTTGCGTTTCTTCTCGGGCTTTCCTACCTTGAAAGCGGAGTTTTGCGGCTCGATGCCCGCTTCTTCGGCTGATTTCTGGGGAATGATAATTTTACCGGTTGAAGTAATGTACCCTGTGGTGTAAGTCTTTGGGGCTTTTTCGGCTGTTTCTCGGGGAGCCACATTCTCTTCGGGCGTGAAAAAACTGATTTCTTTCATTTTCTATTATGGTTTTTTAGTGATTTAATTTCGCAAATATTGCAATTATTTTTAAATACATTTAGGAAAATGTAGAAATAAATAAAAATAAATGGTCAGAAATTCCTAAGATAGCAGTTGTGTCAAACAATTATTAGGCCAGTCGCATTCACTGCTTTTACCGCCATAGTTGGAGGAGTTTCGTCATGTTTTAGTCGCAAAAAGAACAAGCCCTTTGGAAGAGCACAGGCGGATACGATATTTTTAAACTATCTTTGAGAGCGTTATTTGCGCGTTCAAAACCCGAATCAAATCAGAATGGAGTACATCGATTATTATAAAGTGCTGGGCGTGGAAAAAGGCGCCACGGATGCCGAAATCAAGAAAACTTATCGAAAACTGGCCCGTAAGCACCATCCCGACATCAATCCCGATGACAAAAACGCCGAGAAAAAATTTCAGCAAATCAACGAAGCCAACCAAGTACTGAGTGACCCCGAAAACCGTAAGAAGTACGACAAGTACGGCAAGGACTGGAAACACGCCGAGGAGTTCGAGAAAGCCGGGCGGCAGCGGCAATCCAACAGTGGACAGGCGGGAGGTTTTGGTGGCGGCGGTAATTTTTCGGGCGGCGATTTCTCCGACTTCTTCGAGTCGATGTTTGGCGGCGGAGCTTCCTCTTTTGGGGGAGGTTCATCGGGTTCGCGGGGCGGGGGCCGACCGTTCAAGGGGCAGGATTTCCAGGCGGAACTGCGCCTGGAATTGCGCGAGGTTTTTGAGTCTCACAAGCGCACCATCACCGTCAGTGGCAAGAACATCCGCCTGACGATTCCGGCGGGGGTGGCCGATGGGCAAGTCATCAAAATCTCGGGCTACGGCGCCGAAGGCCCCAACGGCGGCCCCAAGGGCGACTTGTACCTCACCTTCGCGATCGAAAACCGAACCTCCTTCCAGCGCGATGGCGACAACCTGTACGCTGCCGTGGACATCGAGCTTTACCAAGCCGTGCTGGGCGGCGAAATCACGGTTGATACTTTTGAGGGAAAAGTCAAGCTGAAAGTATCGCCCGGAACCCAGAACGGCACTAAGGTGAAGTTGAAAGGAAAGGGATTTCCCGTTTATAAACAGGAGGGCTCATTCGGCGATTTTTACCTAACTTATCAAGTGAAAATCCCGACTGGACTCACCGACAAACAGAAAGAGTTATTCACCGAACTTTCTAACCTGAGCGTGTCATGAATACCGAAAACTTAGTTCCCGTCACCGTCCTCTGCGCCCATTATCGGGTAGAAATGTCTTTTTTCAGTAGTCTGGAAGAGATCGGCCTGCTGGATTTCGAGTCCATCGAGGAAACTCAATACATTCAGGCCGAAAAAATTGGTGAAGTGGAGAGAATAATTCGGATGCAGCAGGATTTGAATCTGAACCTCGAAGCCATCGACGTGGTGCTTAATTTGCTGGATAAAGTCAATGGTTTGCAAAACGAATTGCACAGCACAAAACGCAGGCTACGGCTTTACGAATCATAAAGCACCCGATAAAAATTTCGTAGCCCGAGAAGCGCGTCCCGCCTAGCTTGCCGGACGCACTTCTATTTTGTACCTGTGTTGGTCAATGCCCGCCTGTTGCTTTCACTTTTTTTATACCGATTGTTTTTACAGTAATGTTACGAGAAGGAGCCGTGTGATTTTTGAAATTCTGGATAATTTCCAGCACATCGTAGTCGATGTTGAGCGACTTGGAGCCATCAATGACAACGGTGCAGTCGCGGGGTAGCGTGCTGAGTGTATGGTTAATGCTGCCTTTGTTCAAGAAAGTGACTTCCTGATAAAGTTGCAGCGTGATGACCTTACCTTCCTGCTGCTCTTCTGTTTTGTAATGATAGGAATGCTTGTAATTCTTGCGAAGGATGAAGTAAATCGCCACCACCATGCCCACGGCAATTCCTTTGAGTAAATCTGTTACCAAGATGGCCACGATCGTGACAACGAACGGAATGAATTGATCACGGCCGAGTTCATACATTTTTTTGTAAAGTGAGACCTTTGATAACTTATAACCCACCATCAGCAAAATTGCCGCCAGCGCCGCCAGCGGAATCATGTTGAGGAAATGGGAGAAGAAAATAGCCGACACCAGCAACAAAACCCCGTGAACGATCGCAGCCATTTTGGTTTTCCCGCCCGAGTCGATGTTGGCCGAGCTACGGACAATAACCTGGGTGATGGGAAGCCCGCCGATGAGTCCCGATACGATGTTTCCTACGCCCTGGGCTTTTAGTTCGCGGTTAGTCGGCGTGCTGCGCTTGTAGGGGTCCTGCTTGTCGGTGGCCTCCACCGACAGCAGTGTTTCTAGGCTTGCCACGATGGCCAGCGTAAACGCCACGCTATAAACGTCGGGATTGACGATCATAGAAAAATCGGGCAGGTTGAAAAAGCTGATGAATTCCTGCGCCGAACTGGCCACGGGCAGATTCACCAAGTGCTCGCCCACCATGGCCCACTCGGGTTTAAAAGCCGCCAAAACCAAATTGAGGAGAGTACCCAGAATAACGACGAAGAGAGCGCCTGGCAAAAAGCGGAATAATTGGATTTTGTGCATGAAGGGCCGTTCGAACAGAATCAGCACCCCCAGCGAAACAAGAGAAATAATGATGGCTCCCGTACTGCTGTACTTCACCGAATAGTAGAGTTCGCTGAACGTGTTGTGGCCGTCGGGCTGGGAAAAAGACTCATCACCGAAAAAGTCTTTGTCGTAGCCGAAAGCGTGGGGTATTTCTTTCAATATCAAGGTGAGGCCGATAGCGGCCAGCATCCCTTTGATGACCGAGGAGGGAAAGTAGTAACCAATAATGCCCGCGTTGAGAAATCCAGCGATGAGCTGAATGACGCCGCACAGGACGATGGCCAGCAACAGGGCTTCAAAGCTTCCCAGTGTTTCCAGTGCCCCCAAAATAATAACCACCAAGCCCGCCGCCGGCCCCGCTACACCCAAGGCTGAACCGCTCAAAGCCCCCACGAGGATGCCACCCACGAAGCCAGCAATAATGCCCGAAAACAGTCGGTTGGGATCGCCAGTGGAGGCGAGCGCCACGCCCAGACAGAGCGGCAAAGCCACGAGGTAAACGACCAGCCCGGCGGGGAGATCGGATTTCAGGTGGGCGAACATACTTTTATTGTCAACTGCCATATCTTTCGCTTAGCGTTCCAAATGATTTTTGGGCGGTTGCCCATGAATCATGCCTCGTCGCTTTTATCGAATACATAAAATTTTTCCAGGTTTTTGGTATTGTCGGCCATGATGTTCATATCTTTCAAGAGGCCGTTGGCAACGTCATAAACCATGCCATGGATTTCCAGAAAGCGATTTTGTTCCCAAGCCATTTGCACGATGGAGGTTTTGGACAAACCCATGACTTGCTCCTGTACGTTGAGCTCCACCAGCCGGTTGCTGCGCTCGGTCCTGTCCACGATCGCATCCATTTCGTCTTTGTGAAAACGGTACACGTCCTTGATATGCCGCAGCCAGTTGTCGATGAGCCCTACCGACTTGTTGCCCATTGCAGCGTTGATACCCCCGCAGCCGTAATGGCCACAGACAATGATGTGCTTCACCTGCAAGACATTGACGGCATAGTCAAGCACACTCAGCATACTCATGTCGGTGTGGATGACCATGTTGGCAATGTTGCGATGCACGAAAACGTCACCAGGCGTGGTGCCCGTAATTTGGTTGGCGGGTACCCGGCTGTCGGCGCAGCCAATCCACAGGAACTGAGGATTTTGACCATTGGCAAGTCTATCGAAAAAGGCGGGGTCTTCTTGGTTCATCTGGGCGACCCATTGTCGATTGTTTTCGAATAGCTGCTGGTAGGACTTCGGCATAAGGGTTGGTATGTAAGAGGTCAGGAAATTTTGGGTAATGTCGAATACGGGATCCAAGTAACGGTTAAAAAAATAAGGTAGTTCTTGAAAAGTAATGCCGAATAAAAAAGCCGCAGGCGGGCCGTAGTTTTGAGGTACTAAGCCCAAAACCTATTCGCCATGCACTTACAAGACACATGCCCCTCCTGCGGCTCGACAAAACTACGGGGCCTCCCGAGCGGTGAAAAACGGAAACACCTACTACGGAAAGACGCGTCCGCACGGATTTCCATGGTTTATGCAAACCCAGGCGTATAATTTTTTTCATATTTCTCTCCCCGATGAACAACCGAACACACCCGGTGAACCAGCTTGTTGCGCACGGCATTGAGGACGGATATCTTGTTCTTGCCCTCACCGACCTTTCTCAGGTAATAATCCTGTATCTCACCGCCACCGGGCGCCCGGCTTGACCTGGATGGCGGACATAGCCCCCATGTGA
>Ga0105045_10003231_pt1 | contig 13950 bp, 10 predicted proteins | sample MAT02_FD_78089 | JGI IMG/M metagenome (GOLD analysis project Ga0105045, IMG submission 78089) | Freshwater microbial communities from Lake Fryxell liftoff mats and glacier meltwater in Antarctica - MAT-02 (megahit assembly) | ecosystem: Environmental > Aquatic > Freshwater > Ice > Liftoff...
ACGCGTCGCGGGAACCCCCGAGTCATTGGCTCAAGAGGCAATCCTTCGAGGGCGAAGCGGCTATCGAACAGGAAGTTCTCCATGGCCAAGCGTTGGTTAGCTAACCCTCAATGATTATTGGCCGTGTTGCATGTAGACTTCTTCGTATGGCTGTATCACTACAAAGCCTTCGCCACGAAATACCATCTGAAGACTTTCGCCGCTACCTCTTCCAAAGAACGTTTTCAGGCTAACGTCCGTTTTGAATTCGGGCGTTAGGCTACCGCTCCAAGCCACTGTTGCGTTGGGGTCTGTGTAAACCGGTTGTTGTGGTGTGACCTTTAAGGTCACCGGATCGTAATGGGTGGTCAGAGCCAGCATCCCACGCCCTTCGAACCTCGCATTAAAGAGGCCGCCACTCATCATCGCCGCCATCTTTCGAAGCATTTTGATTTCGTAGTTGAGTGACATCTCAAACGCCAAAACGTCATTCGCATTCACAAAAATCGAATCATTATCGAGTGAGAGGATTGTGATTTTTTTCCCTGAGTCTGCCAAATACAATTTCCCGGTACCAACCGCTTTCGTTAGCTTGGTCCCCTCGCCACTAACCGCTTTTTTGAGCAAATTCCCGAAGCCTTGTTCGAGGATACCTTCGCGTGTGAATTTGATTTCACCCACGTAGGCAACCATCGAACCAGTCTTGGTCCAAATCGAGCCATCGAGATTGATTTCCAACAAACGGTCGTTTTCAAGCTCAAACGTTCCTTGCCCCAAATCACGCTGCGCAGTTTTCTGTACAAAGCTACCAATATCAAATCTGGACATCGAGTTTTCCGACATTTTTAGAAAGTGCACGAACCCTAAATAATGACACTTGTGACTGCGTTGACTTTGTCGATCAAGCAAAAACGCCAACCGCTTCACGAGTCAAAGCTCGGCAATCCAGATCAAATATAGCAATTTCGAACCAACGCGGTCAAAACCTAGTTATTCCACTGAATTTGAGCTAAAATCTAACTGGTTGCAGTGCTGTACTTTTCATTGGGTCCCGCCGAAACACTCCCCTCCCGTCAACCATTGCCCTTCCTTTTCAGATTGTTCTGTCATGGCTTCTATACCTTGGTCCGTCGCTGAAGATTCACTCGACGTGAATTTCAGCGTACCGCAATTGCTCCGACTTCGCTGCACCCGAGATTGTTTTGCCGAGGACTGGGATCAGATTTTGCCTTTACTTAAAACGGACTCCGCCAGGGCGCGCGTCCAGATTTGGATGGACCGAAGCGTTGCCAAAAGCAATCCGACAACCTTGCGAAACCTCACACAGCGACTCTCAGAGTCTGATGACGTTATCGACTTGGTTGCACCTATTGCCCAGGTCGAGGGCGGCGAGCAAATCAAGAACGACACAGATGCCACCGAGACGATCTTTCGAGCTATTGATCGCGACGGATTGGACCGGCGCAGCTACATCCTGGTCATCGGTGGCGGTGCAGTGCTCGACGCCGTCGGATACGCTGCCGCTATCGCTCATCGCGGTATTCGTTTGATTCGATTTCCGACCACCACGCTCGGCCAAGCAGACTCCGGTGTTGGTGTCAAAAACGCCATCAACGCTTACGGAAAGAAAAACTGGAAAGGGACGTTCTCGGTTCCATGGGCCGTTGTCAACGATCAAACCTTGATCGCCAATCTTCCCGATCGTGATTTCAGAGCAGGTTTTTCTGAAGCAGTCAAAGTATCGCTCCTTAAGAGCCCGTCGGCATTTCGATTTCTCTGCGATCACGCAAAAGCGATCGCGAATCGAGATTGGAACGCGGTGATGCCTGCTATTCGATCGAGCGTGCTCATGCATCTTCACCATATTACCCACGGTGGCGATCCGTTCGAAATGCAAGAGGCACGTCCTCTCGACTTCGGCCATTGGTCAGCCCACAAACTCGAACACCTAACTCAATTCCGATTACGACACGGTGAAGCAGTATCGATCGGCGTGGCACTCGATACCGTTTACTCGCACTTGGTTCATGGGTTGGACCTGTCGGATGTACAGCGGACACTCAAAGTGCTTAGCGATCTCGGTTTACCACTTTTCGATAGCGAACTTGCAGAACAAGCGATTTTTGATGGTCTCGAGGAGTTTCGGCAGCATCTGGGTGGTAGACTAACGGTCACTATGCTCCGCGCCGTGGGTCAGAGCATTAATGTTCATGAAATCGATCAGTCTGCAATGCGCAAGGCAATCGAAATCGTACGCGAGCAAAGCATGGTTTTATCCCGATGATGGATGTCGAAACGATTGATGAAGTGCAAGAAGCGGATTGCATTGGCCTTTATCTGGTACGGGTCGGATACCAAAAAGAGATCGTTCCCGTCCATGCAGGCGCGACGGTACTGAAACGCGGTGAGCAGATCCTATTCCGCACACAGCGTGGAATCGAAATGGGTGAAGTGCTCGCTCCGACCCATCCCCAGTACGTTGAGACTGGGGCCGCAAGTAAATTCATTCGCAAGTCTCGCCCCGAAGACGAACTGCTCTGGCGGCAACTCACCAGCCTCAGCGTCACCGCCAGCAACGCGTGCCAAGAATTCTTGATCAGCCAGTCTTTGCCAGATGTCTTGTTAGAGGTTGAGCCTCTTATTGATGGTCGTACGCTTTACTTTCATTTCCTTGGAAACCCGTCGATGGAAACCGAGGAGCATGTCCAAAGGCTTTCGGAAGTATATCAAAAGAGTGTAGCCTCCTCTCGCTTTGCAGCACTCCTTGAGCACGGTTGCGGACCAGGCTGCGGCACTAAAGAAAAATCTGGCTGTAGTACTGGTGGCTGCGCGGTTTGCGCCATTGCCGGTGGCTGTACATCCAAGAAGTAGCTTGCGGCGCTCGCTGCTTGATCAACGGCAATGCGCGTTCAATAGGACGAACCTTCTCGAAATCATCCAATTGCATTTGTTTTTTGGCGGTCCTTCAATTAAGGATAAAAAGCAAGTCGCCCGTTTCAACTTGACTGCCGGACTGCACGAGTAATTGAGTTATTTCGCCGTCACGCTCCGCGTTGATCACTGTCTCCATCTTCATTGCCTCCAAGGCTAACAGCTTTTGGCCTTTTGTCACTTTGTCCCCTTGCTTGACTGCAACTCCAATGACCATACCTGGCATCCCTGCAGCGACATGGGTTGGGTCGGCGGCGTCCGCTTTGACGCGCGTCGCTGCCTTGGATTCAATCGATTTATCGATGACCTCAACTTCGCGTGGCTGACCGTTCAATTCAAAGAAAACGGTTCGTGTGCCGTTGAGTCGAGCGTCGCCAATGGCCAAGAACTTGATGATGAGTCGCTTGCCCGATTCAATGTCTACCGAAAATTCCTCGCCAATGGATGGACCGAAGAAGAATGCGGAGGTAGGAATCAACGATACATCGCCATAACTGCGGGCGTGCGCGACGTATTCATCAAACACCTTTGGGTAAAGAGCGCTCGTCACAATATCACGCATGGTTGCATCCCGACCTAACTTTAGCTTAAGCTGTTCTCCAATGGCATCGAAATCAGCTGCGGGTAGAGTCTCGCCGGGACGCGTTAGGACCTCGGGATTATTTTTCAGAATTGACTTTTTGGCTTGAGCTGGGAAACCGCCAGGTGGCTGTCCCATCATGCCGCCCACTAAATCCAGCACCGAGGCTGGATAAGCGATTTCTCGAGCGCCCGAAACGACATCCGACGCGGCAAGCTGGTTGGCAACCATAAACAACGCCAGGTCCCCGACCGCTTTGCTGGTTGGCGTTACTTTGACGATATCGCCCAAGAGCTGATTCGCTTCGGCGTAGAGCCTGCACACGTCCGACCATTGATCTGCGAGTCCCAACGATTTGGCTTGTTGGTATAGATTCGTGTACTGACCGCCTGGCATTTCGTGTTGATACAAATCGCCACCGGCAACGAGAGATTCACTCTCAAACGGCGCATAAAATTGCCGAGCGGCTTTCCAGTACTCTGACAACTCAGTCAATGCATCTGTATTGAGTCGACTATCTCGCGGCGAAAAACGAAGCGATTCGACTAGTGTGTTCAAGTTGACTTGAGATGTGCCGCCCGACATGGACGCGAAAGCACCGTCCACGATCTCAATACCTTCGTCGGCTGCGTTGAGAATGGAGGCCGCTTGAATACCCGCCGTGTCATGAGTGTGGAAGTGAATAGGGATACCGATTTCTTGCTTCAGCGTTGCCACCAGTTTCTTTGCGGCAGCCGGTTTGCAAAGGCCAGCCATGTCTTTGATTGCAAGGATATGAGCCCCCATGTGCTCCAGTTCCTTCGCCAACTCGACATAGTACTTCAAAGAATACTTTTGACGGTTCGGATTGAGAATGTCGCCTGTGTAGCAAATAGCCGCCTCGCAGATCATGCCCGAATCCACGACCGCATCCATCGCGACTTTCATATTCTCTGTCCAGTTCAGAGCATCGAAGACACGGAAGATGTCGATACCAGCGTCCGCCGCCTCTTTGACAAACGCACGAACCACGTTGTCGGGATAATTGGTATAGCCAACCGCGTTAGAGGCTCTCAGCAACATCTGAAAGAGGATATTAGGAATCTTCGTTCGCAGATCAGATAATCGTTGCCAAGGGCTCTCTCGCAAGAATCTCATGCTTGTATCGAAAGTGGCTCCGCCCCACATTTCCAAACTAAAGAATTGCGGCGTCAGTCGCGCGTAGGCATCCGCGATCTTCATCATGTCAAAGGTACGAACCCGTGTCGCAAGAAGCGATTGATGCGCATCTCGCATCGTCGTATCCGTTAACAGCAGTTCCTTGCTACCGCGAATCGAGTCGCAAAACTTCTTTGCGCCCAACTTTAGAAATTGGTTTCGATAGCTCTCCGGCATCGGCATGGTGAAATTCAGCTTTGGTGTTAAAGCCGGTTCGCGCCGAATACTTTGATTTGCATTGCCAACTATCTTGTTTCCATTGACCAACGTTTCAGCGATGAAGCTCAGCAACCTCGTCGCACGATCGCGACGTTTCTGAAGTGCAAACAACTCCGGCGTCTTGTCAATCATCCGAGTCGTTGCATCGCCATTCAGAAACGTTTTGTGTGTAATGAGTGACACCAAGAATGGAATATTGGTTTTCACTCCGCGGATACGAAACTCTTGCAGGCAACGCTCCATCCTTCCCGCTGCTTCGCCCAGATTGCGACCCCTGGCTGTGACCTTGACCAACAATGAATCGTAGAATGGATTAACGACTGCTCCGCTGAATGCGCTTCCGGCATCAAGCCGAATACCCATGCCACCGGCGCTGCGATAGTGAGTGATTCGCCCATAGTCAGGACGAAACTGATTGGTTGGATCTTCGGTCGTGACCCGGCACTGTATGGCTGTCCCGACAACCTGCACATCTTTTTGAAGCGGCAAACCGAGTGATTCATCGCCGAGCCGTTCACCACATGAAACCAGGATTTGCGCCCGAACCAAATCGATCCCAGTCACTTCTTCGGTGACCGTATGCTCAACTTGAATTCGCGGATTGACCTCGATGAAATAGAACTGGTTTGTTTCCGTATCAAGCAAGAACTCTACCGTCCCAGCGCAATAGTAGCCGACTTCCTTGGCGATCGCGACGGCTGCTTCGTGAAGTTCCGAAGCCGTCTTTTTGCTTAAGTTCGGTGCAGGTGCAAGTTCAACCACCTTTTGATGACGTCGCTGAACCGAGCAGTCTCGTTCGTGAAGGTGAATGATATTACCATGCTGATCACCGAGGATCTGCACCTCGAGGTGTCGAGCTTTACCGACAAGTTTTTCCAAGAAGACCTCATCGCTGCCAAAGGCATTCTTGGACTCTCGTTGGGCTTGCTCCAAGTTTGGGGCGAGTTCCGCTTCTGTTTCAACAACGCGCATCCCGCGACCACCGCCACCCTTAGACGCCTTGAGCATGATGGGATATCCCATGCCTTTGGCTGTGGCGATGGCTTCATCGAGCGAGGTAACTGCGTGAGCCGATCCTTCGAGAATGGGTACACCTACTTTTTTGGCAATTGACCGAGCTGCAACTTTATCGCCGAGTAACTCCAAGGCCCGAACACTCGGACCGACAAACGTGATTCCAGCGGCCGCAAGTGCTTTTGCAAACTCAGCGTTTTCAGACAGAAAACCGTAGCCTGGATGAACCGCATCGATACCATTCTCGAGGCACAGACGAACGATGCCGTCAATGTCGAGATAGGATCGTATCGGTTCGCCCGCCTTGCCGATTTGATACGCTTCATCTGCCTTGAAGCGATGCAATGCAAATCGATCTTCGTGCGAGTATAAAGCAACGGTTCGGATTTTGAGCTCGTGAGCGCTTCGGAAAATGCGGGTCGCGATCTCGCTGCGGTTTGCTGCTAACAGTTTGCGAATGGTGGCCATATTTTCAGATCGGATCAATGGAGAGAGGAATCGTCAGCTAGAGTGACTGAATGAAGCAGATAGGGAAACTAGGGCTTGAGCTAGGCGGGCTTGGAGTCCACCGAATTGGGTAACTAGGGTTTTGCGAAATCACCAGCGATAGCAATGACAAACTCATCGGGCGATATATACTCCCGGATCGCTTCGTTTACGTCTTCGACTGTGAGATGCAAAATGTCTGCGTCGAGTTTTTCGTAGTAGTCCATATTGCGACCGGTAAAGAGGTTGTTTGCGAGGATGCTTATAAGATCGCCGTCGCGAGCAAGGCTCAGTCTTTGATTTTGCAAAAACCCCCTTACATTATCTTTGAGCTCGTTTTCCGTGATTCCATCTTTGACGAATCTACGCAGCTCTTCGTCGATGACCTTCATGAGTTTATTGCAGTTGGTCGGATTGACCATCGCAATAATCGAAAGCGATGCGCGTTCATCGATAGGACTTGCCCCAAAGCGGCTATACACCCCGTACGAAAGCCCCTCATCCTGTCGAACTCTTACACCAAGTCTGGACGACAAGCTATTACCACCGAAAATCGTGTTTGCCATAACTAGGGCAGGGTACTTGGGATGATCATCGCGGATTGCATATTGCTGGCTAGCGATGTAACTGGCGTTCGCTTTATCGGGTGTCTCGATTTTACGAACAGGAATCTTCACTTCCGTCGTTGCGGTTGCTGCAATGCGCTGGTATGCAGTCTTTGATTTCCAACTAGAAAGGATGGACGATAGTTTTTCTTCGACTTCTGTTGGATCGCAATCGCCCACGATCGTCACTTCTCCTTCGGTTCCAGACAAAAATCTCGCGTGGATATCCTTCACTTCCGCCCACTTCAGTTTTTTGTAGTCATCGATCTCTTCCTCGGTGGTGGGCACATAGCGAACATCTCCTCGCTTGTGAGTATTGAGCGAACGAGAGACCGCCTGGGTCGCAAGTCCCCTGGGATCGTTCCGTTGGCTTTCAAATTGTGTCAACACTTGATCTCGAAGGATATTGAACTCGTTTTCTGCCAAGTCGGGATGACGAAGAACATCTTCAATCAAATCCAATACTTCGATTAACTTACTTCGTCGTGTTTCGACGCTGACGCTGAGCGTTTGCAGACTGGAGTGGGACTCGATTCGAACGACGGCCTTTAATTGATCTTTTCGGTCATTGAATTGTTGCAACGATAGTGTCTTGGTCCCTCGCTCCATCAGGCTACCTAAAATGCTGACCGCCGCAGATTTCCCCATCAACGACTTCTCATCTCCAAACCTCAGTTTCAAGCTTAAATTGACCGTCTCTCCTCGAGTTTTCTTGGGCAAAAAAGCAAAAGGGATTCCGGTTTTGAGTTCACCCCGAACAAGTCTTCCCTCGATGTTTTTCGGGGTCGGATCGAACTGTTCGCCTTCACTAATCGCTTCTCGGCCGATATAGCCTGCTGCGATTTTGGAAACGTTGGGCCGATCGGGAATTTCAATGCGATCGGCTTCGCTTGTCGGAATGTAAAGGCCAACGGTGCGATTGTTGCGAACCAAATATTTTCGAGCGACTTCTTGGACTTGATCTGCAGTAACTTTTTCAATCGCATCACGATGCAAGAAATAGAGCCTCCAATCACCCTGTGCAGCCCAATCGCTCAGGCTGATGGCAAGCCGGTCCGTTTTGGAGGCCATCATTTCGCGATAGTTTAGGAACTGTTGTCGCACTCGCTCGACTTCTTCCGTCGTGATCGGTGCCGACGCCAATTCTTCGAGAGTGGCGAGCATGGTATTTTTTGCGTCGTCCAAACTTTGCTCCTTGGAAATCTGTGCCATAAATTGCATCACTCCAGGGTCGTGCAATCCATAGGCCATGCCAAAGATACTGGAAGCCTTTTTGGTTTCAATCAAGGATTTATACAAACGCCCGCTCGGTTCGTCTGTGAGGATAAAGGTCAGCAATTGCACAGCGGCATATTCTGGATCACAGCCAGCAGGAATGTGATACATGACGCCGACATACGGAACATCGCCAACTCTCCGAACCGTAGTAACACGATCGCCATCTTGAGGAGGTTCGACGGTATAGGTCCTTGGTAATGGCGTCTTGGGCTTTTCCATCGGACCAAAATACTTTTGGACCAAGCCTAGCGCTTTGGTCTGATCGAAACTTCCAGCAATCACCAGCATCGCGTTGTCCGGGCGATAATGCTTTCGATAAAAGGATCGCAACCGTTCAATGGGAGCTTTTTCAAAATCGCTTGGGGTTCCTATGATCGCATTGCCATAGTTGTGCCATTGATACGCCGTTGAAAACATGCGTTGCTTGAGGACGCTGGTCGGGTTGCTTTCTACCATTTCATATTCGCTGCGAACCACAGTAACCTCGGTTTGAAGATCCTCTGCTTGCAGCTTTCCGTTTAGTATCCGATCAGCCTCGAGACTGATAGCAAACTCAAGATTTTCGTCCGATGAGGTTAGCGTTTCGTAATAGTTAGTGCGATCGAGAGCGGTTGAGCCGTTGTAATCTGCTCCCCGGTCTCGCAATGCATCGGGGATCTGGGGATGCTTTTCCGTTCCCTTGAATAGCATATGCTCTACCAGATGGGCCAATCCGGATTCGCCGTATCCTTCGTGTCGGGAACCAACAAAGACAGTACAACTGATCGTGACCTTGGGCTGGCTATTGTCCTCAAACAGTAGCACTCTCAATCCATTGTCGAGTTGATACTCATTGATTCCCTCGACTGAACCCAACTTGGCTGGCATCTTGTCGTCCGCATCTCCATAAGCAGAAAAAGAAATAACACCCATCAGAACTACAATCAGGCAAAGGCATTTTCCGCCGCTTGAGTAGACTGGTTGCATTGTGAAACTATCCTAGGGCTCGCGATACTTCGCGGTCGATTTAACTAGAAGAAATATTATAATACAATTTGTCGCATTAGTAGATTGGACAAAGCTCGAAGTCTTGCAATAAGTGAATTGAGTCTGCACATGACATGGCAAAGAGTCTGTACCTCGCAAGAACTCGCCGAGGGACAATCCATGGAGCTAGTCTCCCGAGGAGAAGTGAGTGCGGTTTATCGCCATGAAAATATACTCTATGCGATCGATGGCGTTTGCATGCACCAGGGCGGGCCATTGGCCAAAGGGCGTTTGGCCAATGGCACTATCACCTGTCCATGGCATGGATGGCAATACGAACTTGCAACCGGAAATCACGCTCCAACTTGCAAACCCATGTTAAAGACCTTCAAAATCCAGGAAAATGATGGGGTAATTGAGATTGACTTGCACGACTGACACTCTCTAGCATCCGGCGTGGATTGACGGAACATCCCCTTTTGATTGCTACGAAAATCGATCGCAGCCATTGAAAAGCGTTGTTACTTCACTCGCCAAACTTGTTTCAGTATTGGACATTCGGTCAGGGAGGACCGCAGTGCAAACTATTAAAACCGCCGTCGTCGTTGTGTTGCTTCTTTTTGTTCTTTACGGAGGCTATGTGGCTCTGAATGGAACAGATTCGCCTCTGAAAGGCGACTTGGAGACCATGATAGGTCTCGAACAAACGATGCCAGATGTCAGTGGTCCGGGTCCGATTGCGGGTAGCGGCGCAGGTAACGCCTCCAGCGGTTTTGAAATGTTCAACAGCACGCCATCCAGAGGATTTGGATCGAACAGTGGGACGAGCACCTCCACGTTTGGGAATGCACCCACAGCTCAGTCCAATGTTCCTCCAATCGCTTTTCCGAATCCCTCGCTGCAACCCGCACCGCTTTTGATTCCGCCCAGCGGTTTGCAGCCAAACACCGATCTACCGCATCTCGCTAGCGCTTCGACAAACCAAACTCCAGCCTTTCCAAGCTTGAGCAACAACGACAAGTCAGCATCAACAAATCTAGAGTCGTCCATACCCATTTCGACCAATAGTCCTAACCTCGGCGTGAGCATCCCGGTTCCAAAGCTTCCGCCAGACTTTATCTCCAACACTCTGAACAGCGCCGAACCAAACAAACCGCTGCCGCCCCTCGCTCTACCAACCGAAACCGTTCCAAGTTTGACTCCAGCAAGCAACTTGTCACCATCTTCGTCCATCAAGTCCACGGCCAGCAAATCCTACGACAATGCAAAAGACTTGGCGATGGAGCAAATTGATCGCGGAAACCTAAGAGATGCGTTAGCGACACTTTCGGTTTTTTACAACGCTCCCGAAATCACAACCGAGCAGCGACAAGATCTATTGGATCTCCTCGATGCACTGACCCGCGAAGTTGTTTTCTCAAGACGCCATTTGCTCGATCTGGCTTATGTGGTCGCTCCAGGAGAAACGATTGAGCAAGTTGCAAAACGTTACGATTTGCCGCCCGAGATCTTAGCCCGAATCAATGCCATCGACACAACCGCGCCTCTCAGGAGCGGGGAAAAACTCAAAGTTGTTCCTGGTCCATTTCGCGCCGAAGTCGACCTTGCAAAAAACGAATTAACTCTGTTTTTAGGCGATCTTTATGCAGGACGTTACCCAGTCACCTTTGGTGACGAACCATCGCCGCAAACCGGTGTTTTCCAGGTAATCGATAAACAAAAGAACCGCAACTACTACGGTAACGGCGTTCAAATCCAAGCTACGGACTCCCGAAATCCATTCGGTGGCTACTGGATCGACTTGGGTCAAGATCTCTGCATACACGGCTCACCCAATAGCGGCCCAACGGACAGCAAACTCGGATGCATCAGCCTTTCTCCAATGGATGCCAATGATGTGTTCGGTATGCTGAGCCGAGGGTCCCAAGTGAGCATTCGCCGCTAACTGAGCATTCGCCGCTAACTGAGCAAAACCAGAGTCCCTTAAGTGACAACCGAGATGGTAGCTGTCGTCGAATGAGATTCTCCAGGCAAAAGTTTGATTCGATTGCCCGCCACGTTGGTAGTTTCGACGCATGCCATTTGAGCCCATTCGTCATCTCCAAAGTCTGGCATGCGTTTGCTTTTCTCGATCCAAGGATTCCAAATGACGGTGGACATCGATCCCGATTTGGAAATGCGGATCGATCGCTGGATACCGCTGTCAACCAACACACAATCAGATATTGTTTCCAAGTAAATGCGGTCTGTTTCGCCGCTAAAATGAATGGGACTTCCCGATGGCGGTCTCAGTAGGGCTTGATCAACCTTATCAATGTAACTGGCTGCCTCCAAGCCCTTAATCAAAACCGATCGCACATCGCTTACGGCCAAGTACGTATGCAAAGCATCTTCGAACACTTGGTCCTCCGTTGATTGCGTGGAAACTTCGGTTCGCAATGTCATCTTCAATACGCTTCCGAACTCGACACCATACGTTAACTTGAACGTCCCGATGGTGGTACCCAGCTCAATCTCAGTAATTCCGTCTGCTTTGGTTCGGGTTGCGATCACTTGCCATTCGATGAGCCGAGCAAAGCCGTGCGCTGGCTGAGTCGCATCCTCAGCATTCGGTCCGAACCAGGGAAAGCATATTGGCACACCGCCTCGAATGGGTTTTCCCGGCGAAAAGTGAGACTGCTTGCTGAGCCACAATACGGGCTCTTCGCCGACGGGATTCCAAGCTGCGACGTGAGCTCCTTGCAAGTAGATTTCGCCGTTCGCAAGCGGTGTACTGATAACAGCTCGAGTTAGCCCTCCATTACCAGTCTCAAAGGACAGCCCCGGACGCGCGAAATTCTGGTTCATTTCTCGTAGCATGGATTCTCAGGCTCTGTTTGGATCGGGAAGGAAATCAAGCGTCATTTAGGACGAGGCTCTTCACCAAGTTTTAACCGAATGCGGCTAAAGCGTTGACAAAAAGATGCTGCATTGTGGCAGTAAATTAAAGTCCTAAACAAGAGCCCTCACCTGGAACGGGTTTCCATCCCGGTTCAAATCCATCATCAAGGAATTATCCTGTTATACCTTCCGTAATTCGCCATAGCAGAACCCATTCTGCCGCTCGCATTAGAAGGGCGGTCGAAGAAGGTTGATGGTCGCTTGGCGAATGTCTGCTTGCCGCATCAACGACTCGCCAACCAACATGGCTTGGATGTTCGCCTCATGAATTTTCTTTACGTCTGCACCAGTAAAGATGCCGCTTTCGGCAACGACCGTCACATCCGATGGAATGTCTTCACGCATGCGAATCACATGATCCAACTCCACAGCAAAGGTGTGCAAATCGCGATTGTTCACACCCACCAATTTTGTTCCAGTCGCAAGCACTCGCTCCAGATGATCCGGATTGTACAGTTCGATTAATGCTGTCATTCCAAGCCGATTTACGAGATCGTAAAGATATTTCAGCTCATCCCCCTCAAGACACTCCGCAATCAATAGCACCGCATCCGCACCGGCCACTCGAGCCTCGTAAACTTGATATTCGTCAAGGATAAAGTCTTTTCGAAGCACTGGGATCTGAACAGCATTTCGGACCGATGTCATGTAATCCAAACGACCCTGAAAAAAAGGCTCGTCCGTCAAAACGCTAATCGCTGCAGCACCACCCGCTTCGTAGGCCAACGCAATATCCTTAGGATCAAACTGGGCGCGAATCATCCCTTTGGATGGACTGGCCCGCTTCACCTCCGCAATCAATCGGACGTAGTCGTGACCACGCAACGCGGCCAAAAAATCTCGAATCTCAGGGCCATGAACGGCACCATCCATCAAAGAACTCAGATCGCGTCGGGTCTTTGCCAGCGCAATCTCCTCCCGCTTGTTGGCGACAATTCGATCTAATACTGTTGACATTCTAGGGCACCGTTAAGCAAGGTCGGAATCAAATATGCGGACTTGCTTCCAATTGGGCTTCTGTTCCGCAATGAACTCAAGGTGCCTAGGCGCAACCTGGTATAGATCATGCGAATCCAGGCTATCAAAGACCACATTCAACGTAACATGATAGCCGCGATCATTGACAGGCCTAGCGAGCTCTCGATTCAACGTACCAACGGAAAAATAGGTAACGCCAGGGTGCCCAATCAAATATTTATTGCAAGCATTCACCAACTCGTGAATCTTGGCTTCGGAATCATCCTGTAAGGTGAAGTACACCATGTGCGAAAGTTGTGGCATTCGTTTCTGCTACTGTATTCTTATTAGAGTTGTAAAATTGCGGGTGATTTGCCACTTCGAAACGCGATTGGAGTCCGCTGGTTCTGGCAATCCAAGCGTTCGATATAAAATTGCAAGCATTCCCATTTAAAGGAATTTTCGTTGCAGACGGAAAAACCCGCAAGTCTTAACACCGTCCGTGCCGAAAATATCGGTGTTCGACGAATAGTCGTCTCCGATACGAGAAGGGTTTATACCGATGTCTTGCAAGCGTTTCAATCGAATTACTAGTTTATTGCTACTTGCCGCGGTTGGCGCGCAGACTGGCTGTGTCAACTTATCCAACATCGCTCTCGGGCCTCTGGGTATTCCGATTCCGATCAGCCCCTACTTGCAGGATAACGAGGAAATTCAATTCCACGTTCACGAGCGATACGCCCGTGTTCCCATCATGGGGCCGTTGACTGCAGGCGGCCCTGTTGCTGCAATCGATCC
>Ga0105045_10003232_pt1 | contig 13948 bp, 8 predicted proteins | sample MAT02_FD_78089 | JGI IMG/M metagenome (GOLD analysis project Ga0105045, IMG submission 78089) | Freshwater microbial communities from Lake Fryxell liftoff mats and glacier meltwater in Antarctica - MAT-02 (megahit assembly) | ecosystem: Environmental > Aquatic > Freshwater > Ice > Liftoff...
CCGGACAACAAGATGGTGACATCGGTTTATGCTGACTACCTGCTGTTGACGGGTGCCCAGGACAAGGCGTTGGCGGAAATTACCAAGTTGGTTTCGTTTCAACCCGCCAGGGCGTTGCAGGGCGCGATGTTGTTGAGGCAGGCGGGCCGCGAGGGCCAGGCCAACAATATGGCACGGAATGGTTTAGAGCTGCTCGCCAAACAGGGGGCCGAAGAACCCGAGAACGTCAACTTAGCTTTGCTTAGAGCTCAATTTTCGCTTTTTCTAAAGCAATATGAAAACGCGATCTTGATTCTGAATAAGTCGGCGAAGGTCGCCGATGACAAGCGTTTGTTGAGCGGTACCGCCGAAACGCTGGTGCTCTGGTCGCGTGACCAAATCGAAGTTACGAATCCGACCGAGCGGTTTGCGCGTCAATTGACGTTGTTAAAAAAAGCGGTCGAGATCGCGCCGAACCACCCCATCGTGGTCGGTGAATTAATGACCGTCGCGATGCAGTGCGCAGACGAAAAAGATCCGCGAGTCGCGAGCCTGCGGGAGATGCTGGTACAGGGCGTCGCGCCCGAAATGTCGCACTTCATCCAGGGCACGACGGCAATGATGCGTGACGACCTTGATGAAGCGACGTTGCACTTGGAGTTGGCCGCGAAGGGGTTGCCGACCGTTCCGGCGGTGCTGAACAATCTCGCCGTGGCGCTCGCGACGACTAAAGAGCCGCAACTGGATCGTGCGTTAAAACTGGTGAACGCGGCCATCACGCAGGTTCCCAATCCGTACTTCAACGAAACTCGAGCACAAATCTTATTGAAGCAAAAAAAGTATCGCGAAGCGATTGCGGATTTCGAGATCGCCTTGCCAGAGGCCGCGATCGCCGAGCAGGTCCACGCCGGGTTGGACGAATGCTACCGAGCGCTCGGACGAACCGACATTGCCGATCAACACAAAGCGGCCGTAGCGAAAATTGTTGCCGCGAAGATAAAGAAGCAAGAAGACGTTCAAAAAGACGTCAAAGTAAATTTCGACAAGACAACAAACACAAAGCCTTCAGACAAGGTGCCGACGAAACCTGCTAACCCGTGAGCAAACTCACAGGGTGTCTAGAAAGACGGAGGAGGATCCTGATTACAAGTTGGCTAGGTAAACCGAGACACTCATTGTTCCGGCGTGCCTCTTTGAGAAGAGGGGGATCGTGCCGAGATGTTTCGGTGGGGCGGGTTGGGCGGTTTCCGCGTTGACCGACCATTTCTCCGGAGATTGGTGGGCCTGCGTCGAGGACTCCTTGTCCCACCCTACGTTGCAAGCAATCCTTAACACGGGACGTTATTTGGAGACGATTCCTTAAAAGCCGCACGACCTCTGCGCGGGCAGGGTGAAATGCCCAAAAACTGAAAACTGAAAACTGAAAACTGCCTAGCCCGCTATCCAATCCGGCCACGCCATGGGGTCTTACGGCCCATCAAGTGGTTGACCAGTGCGAGCCACTGGATGCCGACAAACGTGATGATCGACGGCACGTGACACCAAACGCCCATCGTGGATTGTCGAAATTTGATCGCGGCGATGACACGTGGCAAATGAAAACAGCCGATTGCGATCGCGGACATTGTGATTGCCAGATAGTCGGACCTCTTCAAGCCGATGATCATCGTGACGAGCGGCAGCAGACTGCCGCCTAACAGGATGATCGTAAACGGCACAATCAATCGCGGGCTCGCGATCCCTTCGATCGCATTCTTTAGTAGCCCCCGTGTCACCGTGGCAGCGGAGTCGTACATGCGACACGACGCGAGGCTCGTCGCATCGATGCAATCGGTCGACAGGCCAGCAGCTCGATACGCTCGCGGCAATTTGACGCCATCATGACGTGATGACGCGATGGCGGCGTGAGTACCCGCGGTCTCGTAATCGCTCTTCCGCGTCATAAACAATTGCCCGCATCCGGCGGCGTACGCGGGCTCGCGGCTTTGCCGCATTCTTTCAAAGGGCAGAAACCCCAGCAGGATAAAGTGCATGATGGGGATCATCCATTTTTCCATCCATGTGCCCGTCTCTTGGTGGGGAAATCCGCTCAACAGCGCGGCATTCTGTTGGTCCTGGTATTTGACCAAGTCGGCGATTGCGTGGTCGGCCAATCGCACGTCCGCATCCAGGAACAGGAGCCGTGGATACCGTGAGGATTTCGCGAGCTGGTAACAGGCGTATTGTTTGCCGTTCCAACTTGGTGGCAACGCTGAACCGGTCAGCAGACGAAGTCGTGAATCGAGCGCGGAACACTCGCGAACGATTTCAGCCGTATTGTCTTCGCTGTGATCGTCCAGAATGACCACTTCGACAACGACGTCTTTGGTCGCCAGGATCGATTCGATCGCCGCGCGAATTCCACCGGCCTCATTTCTCGCCGGAATCAAGACCGAAACCTGCGGCAGGTCGGCTGATTCGCCACCAACGACTTTGTCGCCGGACCGTTCCGCCACGATGAACAGCGTCACATTCCTCAGAAACATGATCGCGGGGATCGCCGCGCAAACGACTGCGAACGACGAGGCGAGCAACAACATCATCGCAGTTTGTCGCCATGCTCGGGTCGAAACGTCTCGCCGCGGACCAGCGAACGGAACCGCCGCATGGATTCGTAGATTCCCCCCGCGCCGGCACGCCCGTACAAGACCGGCAGGAACGCGTTGCTGTCACGAGCGATCGAATCTTTCGCCAGCGCCGCCTGAGTCTGGCGAAGTCCACGGTCCAGCATCGCGGTCCACTCCGGCTTGGTGATGTGGGGATGTTGTTCGATCTGGTGTGGTTCCCCAAATCGGACTAAGCACTCCGGCAATCGTTCTTCCCAAAAAACGAACTCCAGCGCCATCGGCAAAACGACGCCGGTTTGCAACTTCGTACACAAATGGGCGAGACCAGGCAATAGGCCGGCGGAGTGGTCCCGGCTATCGCTGAAACGGCCCTCGGGCGTAATGAACAGCGACGTTGCGGGATGGTGAAGAATGTTCATGCTCTGACGCAAAAACGCGGCGGATCCAGAATGCGACGCGAGGTTGACGCCGTAAAACCCCAGCTTCGCGAACACCTTGTACTGGTTCAGTGCCGCCGCGTCGATTGGTGCATAGAACTGGCGAGGTTTTAAGAGCACATGGTTGACATAGTGCGCGATCAACGGGTCCCACCACGACGGATGATTGGTGTACACGATCAACGGTTGATTCGCATCAATCGCCGACGGTTGGAAACCGTGACTTGCGATCGCGACGCTGTGAAAATGGCGGCGCAGGTACGGGCCGAGGAAGGCATGAAAGCCGCCCTGGAACCATGCTGTGACCGGGGGAGGTTGATTATCGGTCTTCAGTTTTGAAGCGCCCGCGACAGCATGTTTTCGACTGTCTTGATCGAGCGAATCCGCTGCGATCCAACCGCTCATCAGCACCATCGGCATTCCGGGCCCGGGGTGGGCGGCACCGCCGGCGAGATAGAGTCCCTTGATGTCTTTTCGGCGATTCCCCGGCTTGAACGCCCCCAGGAATTTTCCGTGGCTGGCCAATCCATAGATCGCTCCATTGAGGACGCGGTAGCGATTGTGGATGCCTTCGGGGGTCAATGACGCTTCATAACGGATCGCATCGCGGATACCGGTCAAACCCGCCGTTCGTTCCAGTTTGTCCAGGATGACTTCGCGGTACTTGGGCAGCATCGTCTTCCAATCATGATGCGGACGCAGGTACGGCGTGTGGACTAAAATATAGAGCGCCTCGCCACCCTCGGGCGCGACGCCGGGTTCGCTGATCGTTGGGGCACACACATAAGCGGTCGGATCGGGCGCTGGCTCGCCGCGCTTGTAGATGTAATCGAACTCTTCTTTATGATCTTTAGAAAAGATAAAGTTATGATGCAGCAATTGCTCATACCTGCGGTCCAGTCCCAGGTATAAGACCACGCCGCTGCACGCTGGCTCGGGATTGTTTTTCTTATTGAAAGATTTGCCCTGCGGGGTTTCGCCCAGCAATTCACGATAGGTACGAATCGCATCGCAGTTGCTGATCACGGCGTCGCAGGGGATCGTTTCGTGGGACGTCGTTTCCACGCCGCTGACGTACGCGTCGCCGGAGATCGGGTCTTTGGCGGTGACGATGCGAGAGACGTCGACACCGGTGCGGATCTGCACACCCAGCTCGCCAGCCAATCGCTGCAGCGCCACGGGCACCGCACGGGTGCCACCGATCGGATACCAGATACCTTCCTCGGTTTGCATGTGCGCGATGCTGCACAGGACTGCCGGGGACGCCAGCGGCGAGGAGCCGACGTACTGGGTGAAGTGATCCATCATCTGGGCGACGCGGTGGTCAGGCACATGGGACCGAACGACCGAAGCGACGCTGCGTCCCATTCTCAGCGACATCACGTCCTTCAGCACCGCGGGCGAAAACGCACCACCGACTTCCATCGTATCGGCGAGCCCACCGATCGATTTCCAAAAGAAAAATCGGTCGCTGACACCGTGCAATTGCTCGCTGACGGCCATGAATTTTTCGTAACCCACGGCGGACCGTTGCGAGCCGGTGAACGACGCAAGATTCGCTTTCATCTGGTCAACGTTCGCGACGAGGTCCAGCACCGTGTTTTCCTCCACGGTTCCGTTTTCTCCCTGCGAACCGCCCTCAAAGAAACAACGCCATTGTGGGTCCAGGGCGACCATGTCCATGTAATCTTCGATCGAGCGGCCCGATTCGGCAAAGACACGCTTGAGCACGCTGGGCAAGGTCAGGATCGTCGGTCCCATGTCGAACCGATAACCCTCGGCCGCGTGCTGGGCCGCTTTGCCACCCACCCAGTCATTCTTTTCGAGCAACGTCACGCGGTGGCCCCGCGAGGCGGCGGTACACGCGGCGCTGAGCCCAGCCAATCCGCCGCCGATGACGACAATATCCATCGCGGATTCTTCCTTTGAAATCACTGATCGGTCCTTTTCAGTCGTACGTTGGAAAATTTGACGCTTCATCACCGCAGCGTCAATTGAGCCCACGGAATATTCGCCGCAGGGCACCTAATTTTTCGCTGATTCTACCATGGGTCAGTGTTAGCGAGCCGGCAAGGGCGTCCGTATAACCTGGCTTTCGTGGCATCAGATGCAAGCGTAATCGTCCACGGTGAATCGCGACCACCTTGGGAACCGTCATTTCCACCAACCCCTCAACGCCGCGAGTCACCGAAAATCCGGATTGGCCTCGCCCGCCGAAGGGTAATCGCGGGTCAGCGGTCGGAAAGATGATGTCGTTGATCGTCACGCTCCCCACGTCAAGCTGTGCTGCGATTCGGCGACCGGCCTTACCGTTGGCAAAGACCGACGCAGCCAACCGGTACCGACACCGATTGACACCGAGCACGGCGTCGGACAAATCGTCGTACGAAATCAACGATGAGACCGGAGCAAAGATGTCTCCCGATGCGATCGTCCAGTCAGACGAGACGCCATCGAAAATGATCGGCGAAAAATTCTCCGCATCTGTCGTTGTCACCGCCAACACGTTCGTCGCCCCCTTGGAAATCGTCTCATCGACCACCGCACGCACGGACGCCGCTGCGGCAGGATGCAATTGGACCGCGGTGACGCCTGCAAACTCGCGCCGCAGGGACTCGATGAACGCCGGCTTTACAGCTTGATGAACGAATATCCGTCGGGGACCGATACATGTCGCGCCGCTGTTGAACATCAACCCGAAACGAATCGCGGCTGCGGCGTTTTCCAGGTCCGCGCCCGGCCCAATGATCACCGCGTCACATCCGCTGAGCTCCATGATGGTTGGCGTCAGCGTTTCCGCACACTGGCGTAACACCGCTCGCCCGGTCGCGGCGGACCCGGTCAACACCACCAGATCAACACCCTCATCGATTTGGTCAATCGCCGCCTGCGTCGCCGACGGCAAAACGCACAGCAATTCATCCGGCACGCCCGCCTCGATAAAACAATCCGCCAATCGCCGGCTCACCGCTTCGCATCCTGGCGCCGGTTTCACAAAAACACGATTTCCCGCCGCGAGCGCCTGGGCGATCTGTACCCCGGGCAGCAGCAGTGGATAATTCCAGGCCGCCAAGATCAAGACGTCGCCCCGCGCAACCCGAATCACTTCGCTGCGTACGCCCCACAACCACACCGGGCGTCCGAGCCACCCGCAGGTCCGCGTCCGCAGGATGCCTGCCCCCCGACGCCGGATGAAATCGATCGCCGCGCACAGCGGAATCAATTCCCCCGAAACGGTTTCGATCGGGTCAGTTCGTTGGCCGGACTCGCAAAGCGTCGACAATTCGTCGCAAGCCGCGGCGATGCCCTGACGCGCGCGACCGACGATCTTGCACCGTTGGCGGTGACCGAGCTGTTGCCAACGCCCCGTCGCGGAGCCTGTTTGCGATTGCGGAATGATTTCTCTCGACATGCGGGACCGGATCGGCTGCGTGCTCGGTGGAGGCGTATCCTCTCCGCGAGTGTTCAAAAAACTCTAAAACTCAACTTATTCGACCCGCCCCCAAACGGTCAGACCCCTATTCGGACAAACCCTGGTTAGAATAGAAGCCCGACGAGCTTTAGGGGTTTTCCACCGAGAATGTTGAAGGTTTTGTGGTGATGAAGAATTATTCGACTTACGCGACCATTTGCCGCCGCTTGACCCTGCTGGGTTGTTTGACCGCCGGCAGCTTCCTGGGGACGTCCAACCGTTCCGCCGCGGACGAACCGCCCGCCGTGGAAACGCCCGCCGTGGAAACACCAGCCGCCGAAACACCAGCCGAGACGCCCGTTGTGGTTGCGGATGAAAACGCGGACGCCAAAGCCGCTGAGGAAGCCAAAGCCGCCGCAGAAACCAAGGCCGCGGAGGAAGCAAAAGCCGCCGCGGACGCGGAGGCGGCGAAGATGGAAGCCGAACGACTGGCGAAGGAAGCGGCCGATGCGGTGCCATTGATCGCCGACCCGGCGCTCGAAGCGGCCGTTCGCGCCGAAGTTTACGAGAAGCGTAACAACCAAGACAAATTGACGGTCGATGACGTCAAGAACATTTCCCGCGTTGTCGGACGTGGCAGAGGCATTAAAAGCCTTGACGGACTGCAGCACTGCGCCGCGCTAATGTTGATCGACCTGGAGAACAATGAGATCACGGATCTCACGCCTCTGGGCGGACTGGCGAAATTGCAATCGGTGACCTTGGCCGGAAATCAAATCACTGACATCGCACCGCTGAAAAATTTGACCGCCATGCAATTGCTCGATCTGTCGCGCAACCAGGTCAGCGATCTTTCGCCGTTGTCGGAAATGAAAAACCTGCGGACCCTTTACCTCGCTAAAAACCGATTGACGTCGCTGGACCCGATCGCCGGGTTGTCGAAAATCTGGTCTCTTGATGTTTCGGCGAATGAATTGACAGACACGGATCCCGTCGCCGGACTGGCTTGGTTGACGATGCTGGACATTCGACAAAACCAGATCCGATCACTCGATCCGATCAAAGGACTTCGTGAACTCGACTACCTGCTGCTCAACAACAATCCGATTGAAGACCTGTCATCGCTGGTCGAAATGTGCCGAATCGATGCCGAGGGCGAAAAGCGATTCGCACCGTATTTAAAGGTCTATGTCGGGGAAAACGCATTCACCGAGAACGTAAACGACCAACTCGAAGCACTCAAAAAACTGGGCGTCAAGGTTGAGCAGCCTTAGGGGGAACCGCGGGTCACAAACCGCGCGATTCCCTCGTCTGACAGGAGCTCGTGCCGTTTTCAAGTAATTGTTCAGCCGGCATTTCACTATCCCGCGCAGCGCGAGGGTCGGACGGCAGTCCGGGGAGGGCGTGACGCGATCACCCCCTCCTCGCTTAGAGTTGTTCGGGAAATTAGTGTCGTGGGGGACGAGGCAACGACTTAAAAACTGCACGCCCTGCTCGCAAAAGTGCAAAGCGACTCATCGTTCCGAACGTATATCGGCGGATGGCTGAACCGGCGTTTTGCCTTCTACCGACATGCTCACAGCAGCGATTGCCGCTCGGCGTCTTAACGTCCCCTTTGGCGTAAAAAGGTGCGACTGATTGGAAAATGTTGCGGTCCGAATCGACCGCGGCCGCTGCCAACGGGGGATGGACGCGAGTGCTTCGTCGAAGTCAACATATCCTTGTTCAGTGGACCGCACCGGCGAATCAAACTCAACGAACAAGTCGACATGACGTTCACCAGGAACCAACAATGCGTGCCGCACGCCTGGTAACGATGCGAGCACGTGTTCGATCGGTTCGGGAAAAAACTTTAAGCCGTTGGACAGCGTGATCCGGTCATCCATGCGGCCGCAAATCTTGACCTGATGATCCTCCGCGTCAAGCTCGCCGCAATCTCCGGTTTGAAGCCATCCATTGATGAATTTGTCCCTCGTCGCGTCTGGGTCATTCCAGTAACCACGCATTACGCCGGAGCCGCGAACGACAATTTGGCCCTGAGCATCAATCTTTAACTGGCAACCATCGACGGCCGTGCCGACGTATCCGATTCGAGAGTTGGTCGGTGTCGCCGAACACACCACCGGTGACATCTCGGTCAATCCATAACCATGGATCACCGTGATCCCGCGGCTTCGATACGACTGGAAAACGGCGGGCGGCATCGTCGCGCCGCCACAGCCCAGCACACGCAGGGTTTGCAAGAATCTGCTGTCACCGGCGTACTGGTCCAGCCGCGACGCAAGACTGGGCACCGTGTTCATCATGGTCGGCGAGACTTCATCACCCAGTGAAACCAGACCGTCCCAGCCCAACCCGATCGCCAGGGTGCAACGCGACAACAGCCACGTCATCATGTCACACGTGCGTGCGTACGCGTGCCACAGCGGCAACAAGGTCAACCGGACGTCCGCCGAGGATTGCGGAACCGCCGCCAGCTTCGCCGCCGCATTGGAAAACAGATTCCGCCGGCTCAGCGTGACGCCACGAGGCTGGCCCGTCGATCCGCTGGTGAACAAAATGATCGCCGCCGCATCAGGCGAATGATTCGGTTCGATGTCGAACGATGCCAGCCGCCCTGGGCTGCTCGGTTCGTACCATCGACCATCAACGCAGCGAATTTGCGATTCCCGCTGTGCCGCGTGTGACTGGGGATCCAGCGGAACTTCGATCGTTCCGGCACGCAGCGACGCGAGCGCGACAATGACGCCTTCGCGCGTGTTTCCGCAAGCGTGAATCAGCCGATCTCCCGCTCGAAAACCATGTCTGCGGATATCGCTTGCCATCCGGTTGGCAGCCGACGCAACCTCTTTCCATGTTATTCGCTGCAGATCACCGGCGGCGTCGCGGTGAATCAGCGCGGCCCGTTCATCGGACGCGCAGCCATCCAGGACCGTACGCAAAACATCAGGAGGGTGAGGGACGGACATGAATGCAGGTGGACGCGGCCGCGTCGAGACGTGGGACTTTCTCGCTGCCTAACAATGCCCAGTCGATGATGACTAATGGCGGGCGACTGATCTTACAACACACCAAAGAAATAAAAAATCCGGCGGCCAAAACGGCCGCCGGATCCAGATTATCGGTTGATCAAAAGCGATCACATGGACTTTTCTTCGTCAGCAATCGCGGCATCTATCTTCTTGACCTGCTCCGCCTCGTCCGCGGTCAGCGGTTCGGTGGAAACTTGGTTAGAGGCGCCGCAACCGCCGGTCATCGCTGCCAGCAGTGCAAATAGGCAAAGTGCATTTTTCATAGATTTTCGGTCCATTTTTAAAGAGTGCTAACGTCAATAATTTGACCGTCATCGCAAATGCACAGATTCATCCACGTAGTCGCGTCGACGTTGAAGGTGAAAAATCGAACCGAACCGTCACCAAACGCGGCGTGTAGACCGCCCGGATGGGATGAGCCGAAGTGACGATTCCAGTTCGTTGTTGGATTGGGCAGGTCGCGATTAGGGGCAAGGGTCTCCTTGTCAGACTTTGGAGGAAAGTGCCACCGGACGACACACTCGTCCCAACCCGCGTTGTTCCAACGCTCGTTGTCGCCACCGTCCAAACCGTGCTCGAGGTTATTAAGCGCCTTTTCAGCGAACACGATCGACATCGTGGTGCCGTCCTTTAGGTCCGACATGATGCGTTGCTTGTTGAAACCGCCCCACGTGATCGCACCACTGCGGCCACGCTTCCAACCACCGTTCGCCTCCGTACGTGTTCCCAGTGCCGGAGCCCCCAGGGGAGCGATGGGGATAAATGGATCCGTCGAATTGATGGGACCGTGGTAAAAACCGGCGCACCCTGCGTAGTCCGTCCGTCCAAACCTTGACGTATTGTTGTATCCGGTGGGGCTTCGCCGACTGGGACAGTAGTACGTGGAGACCAATGAACGCGCAACGTCGTTCTCTCGTGAGGCATTGGCAACGACTGGCCAAATGGGCAGAGCGTCCTGTCCGACATCATAAATGTTTTGAGCCTCCATGAACGGGAGAATCCGGTATTGAGCACTCCAACCCGTTCGGTTCGCGGAGCGACAGCATGTGGTGCCGGTCGCATAGTCTTTGCCCGCTGGATTGGGAGCTCCACCAGCCGTGATCGCAAACGGATCGCCGTCAACCGGCCCTGATGGCAACGCCTTGTAGACGCTCTCATAATTGAGAGTCGCCAATAGGATCTGCTTGAGATTGTTCGAGCATTGCATGCGCCTTGCCGCCTCGCGAGCCGCCTGAACCGCGGGCAAAAGCAAGCCAACCATCACCCCGATGATGGCGATCACCACCAACAATTCGACCAGTGTAAAACCGCGTCGAGACGACTGGGGACGAAACCCAGTACTCCAAAAACATCTGCACTTCATGACCATTTCCTGTAGAAGAAAGAAAGCACCAAAATTACGTTAAAACGTCATCATCAGAATGGTCCGCTTACGCTCTCTGTCGAGCGTTCGGAGACCAGGTTGTCTTTTGCCGAATGGTAGCGATTTGAATCCGGATTGTGAATCAGCAAACGGTGCCCTTCATCAACATTTCACACCGCAAGATTCATTTCATCATATAAGGGTTCAAGCCAGCATGATGGTGCGAATAAAATGATCGGCATCATCCATTTCTCCACTCACGGGAGAACGGCATGCCATTCATCAAAGATTTTTCCATCGACATTTTGTCCTGATGGCACGAAACTTGACAAAGAAAAATAGCAGACCGAAAACCAAAAAAGTTTCGGCTCCACTGTCTGAAAACGAACAAAGTCCTTGCAAGAGCGTCGGCTTCTCCGGTCCTATGTGCCCGTGGGCTCGACTCTCCCAGAGGGAGATTGCCCAGACGATGACTCATCGTCCTTGTCCCACTGGCCAACCTACCCAGCACGCCATTACGGACGACTTTTCGCGGATACCAAACGCTGCTCGATCTCTTTCAAAATCACAGTGCTTAGAATGCCGCGTGATTCAACACCCGAAGATCGGATCAACGGTTCCAAATTCATACCGATCACGCGACCTTCGGCGTCGATCAAGGGCGCTCCGTCGGCACCATCGAGTCCTAGCTTTTCGTTGTCAAACATGCACTCGAACGTTCCGTCGTCATGGACGGCTTTGACGATGGCCCGGTGAGTCCTTTTGCTGGGGCTCTCGCCCGTAAAGACGGCCGTCACCAGAAAGACCTCATCACCGACGGCAACCTTCGCATCGGAAAACGAAAACGGCTTTAAACGCGAACCTACCGGACCCGCGGCCAGCAACAAGATGGTACGTTCGTCACCGGCATCCTCGGTGGCGTCGTCCGACAAGGCATTGATTGGCATTCCCGCGTCGAACGGCGAATCGCTCGCCCCAAACGCCTCGCTGACGATGATGCGATTGACCCATTGATCCGCGGTCTGCGGCTTAATGACTTGACTGAGGCCGGTCTTGGGTCCAAGCAGGTGGTGCGCGGTCAAAAGATAGGTCTGATCGGCCTTGGGGGTGCGAATTGCAAACGCGGTTCCGACGATTTCGTCGACAGCATGATTTCCATACGCGGTGAAAAAGAAGGGACGCCAAACGCTGAACTTCTCGATCGTTGGACCTTCCTCCGCCCCGCCAGCCGGTTTCGCAGGGGGCACGTATTGGCCAGACCGGTCCGGGCCACACCCGCCCACGTTGACGCAAAGCATTGCGATCAAGCATGCCGCGAAACGCAACTGATGGTTCCCACGCGGACAAGTCTCCCGAAGACTGGGTTCTAGTTTTTCATGCAATGCAGGAAAGCCCTTGATAGACATGCTGGACAAATTATTCATATTTAGAATTGATTAAGGAGTTTTGAATCATCAATTAACGCATTGACTGTCAATCTCCCGCTTGGGAAAAAATGAAATGCATTTCACCCTGCCCACGCAGCGGGTGGTTGATGTAAAGCGTTTCTCTCCTCGCCAATGCTCGAATCGACCGGCGTTTTCATAGTTGCGTTTTACTCCGCCAAACGTTGTCGTTCTGCCGGCGAAACGTACCAAGCGCGATCGGGGACGTAAACATGCATCCATTTCATTTGACAGAACCTTCATGAAATCTAAATATTGAGAATTCTCGGCGACTCTCAACGGTGAAAGATCGCTTGCATATATGAAGATTCATTCTTGGGATCTTCATTTTTTTCTTCACACGGACGCTTGGTTGGCATCGAACCGGAATGCCATTCTGCTGGTCACATAAATCTGGTCCCCGCGGAAAGCTAGCATCCTTTCGATGTGAAGATTGTGAAGATCTTGCGGTGGTTTTTGAACTCGACCCCGAAAAACACTAAGAATCTGTAGTTAAAGTTATGAGGGTTTTATGAATTGTTCCGACAGCGACTTGTAGGGTGAATTTCGGTGGATAGACTCTGCCCCGTAGTCGCTAAAACCGCGACGAGTACTGAGAAAATCTTATAGGTGCTGGAATTTCGGCACCGCCCGTGATCGATAAACGTCCCCCCTTCAGGAAAGATTGATGAATCGAATTCAACGTGATCGCTCGAAAATTTCTAAAGGTCAAGCCAAAGGCACCGTTGGTCGTCGCCGCGCTAGTCGCGGACTCCAATTGGAGCGATTGGAGCTACGTCAATTGCTCGCGTTCAACATCGCGGACGACGTTTTCAAGATTTCGACCGATGGGTCGCTGAATGTTTTGAACAATGACTCGACGGTCGTTGAGTCGCAATCGGTTTCGGCGATCAATATCAATTTTGATACCCCGAATAAGGCTGCAAACACCGCGAACAATTTCATTCCGCCGGTTCCTGGTCAGCCCACCGTTCCGCAGCGATCGGTCTTCACCGGAGCGGTGACGATTCAGCCACCGAGCACTGATTACGGCGACGTCAGCTTGTTTGTCGACCTGGACAGCGACCCGACCAACGACGGGTTGGCCGGGACGTTAACGCCGCTGAGCAGTACAAGCGGTGTGGTGATCGGCACACTGCGTGACAACAGCCCGCCCAACGCCATTAACGTACCCACGGCAGGAACCGCTGCCGGAACGAATCTCGCCGTTGTCCAGTACGTCACCCGTGCCGACGGTACTACGTTTATCGCCACCAACGCCGCACCCGAAAACGCTGCCGAAAACGCGGTGAACTTCAGCGCCGTGTATTTCCCCTACCAGGCCGGATGGCGGGGCGCGTCCTTCAATGGTCCCGCAACCAGCGGCCCGGCAACCTTGCTTGGCGGCGACGCGACGATCACGGCGACCGGTTCGGCAGGCGTTTACGAAATCACCGTTGCCGGTGTGACGGATTCCTTCAACGACGGGTTCCTGATGTCGCTGGGCGGCGATGACGTGGACAATTATGACCGAACACAGCCCCTGGGTGGAAACAAGTGGCAATTGATCCATCGCGACAACAGCAACGACATCAATGGGTCCGATACGGATGCCAACCAACAACGATTTAATGTGCTCTACATCCCGCGCGCCGCGAAGGGCTTGATCGGTGGTGTTGTGAATGGGTCAGTCGC
>Ga0105045_10003234_pt1 | contig 13948 bp, 12 predicted proteins | sample MAT02_FD_78089 | JGI IMG/M metagenome (GOLD analysis project Ga0105045, IMG submission 78089) | Freshwater microbial communities from Lake Fryxell liftoff mats and glacier meltwater in Antarctica - MAT-02 (megahit assembly) | ecosystem: Environmental > Aquatic > Freshwater > Ice > Liftoff...
CTCTCGTGCTGGCTTGTTGTCGAAGACAGACAGCCTTGAGGGAGCCCCACCTCATGTGGTGGACCTCACAGGGTGGGGAATTTCAGTGAGCAACTCTGGGGAGATTCACCTGAGCGTGATCAACGTGGAACGGTCAGAAGGTGATCGAGGGAACTGGAGAGGCCCTACTCGGCCCCGACCCTGCGGGGGTTGGGAGCGTGGCTCGTCTATAACCGGTCGTGGATCGGGAAATGACGGGTTGTCGAGAGGGAGTCGGAGGGGGTCGTAGTAGTTGTGACGGTCAGGACAACACAACCTGGCCAGAGCGAAGGACCCCTGCTTCATCGATGCACGACGAAGAAGGTGAGGAACGCTGATGAGTGCCGACATTTCGGCTAGGACCGTCAGACAAACCGAAGGTTTGGATCCCGTTCGAGCTCTTCAACGCGTGCTGTATCGCAGTGCCAAGCAGAATCGGACACGTCGGTTTCATGCCCTTCACGACAAGGTCGCCCGCAGCGATGTGATGTGGCAGGCATGGGTTGACGTGGTCACCAACCGAGGTGCCCCCGGTGTTGACGGCGTGACGATTGCCGACATCGAGTCTGGGGGTGTCGAGTCGGTGCGAGCCTTCCTCGACGATCTCGTTGCACGATTGAGGACCGGTGATTACCGGCCGAGGCCGTTGCGGCGGGTGCATATCCCGAAGCCGGGCAAGAGGGGCGAGACCCGTCCGCTCGGCATTCCCACTGTTGCTGACCGTGTGGTGATGACAGCGACGAAGATTGTGCTTGAGCCGATCTTCGAAGCCGATTTCTCACCGGTGAGTTTCGGGTTCCGCCCGAAACGTTCAGCACATCAGGCCCTCGAAGCCCTCCGTCAGGCGGCCAATGCGGGTCGGATGTGGGTCCTCGATGATGACATCAAAGTATGTTTCGACAACATCGACCACGACGCCTTGATGGCGCAGGTTGAACGCCGGGTTGTTGACCGGGCGTTGTTGAAGCTGTTGCGAAGTTGGCTTCGAGCGGGAGTGTTCGAGGGTGGGATCGTCTCGGACTCCGAGACGGGAACACCGCAAGGTTCACCGTTGTCACCGTTGCTCGCGAACATTGCGTTGAACGTCCTCGATGAGGCCTTTCAACGCAACAAGCGGGTGGGGGTGCTGGTGCGTTACGTCGACGATTTCGTCGTGGCCATGGCGTTCCCTTCGAACGCTTCTTCACCGTCTTGGGTTCAAAGGTGCCGTCGCGATCTCGCGGGACGTCGATGTCCACCGGGCCGATCTCGGTGATCACCGTCTTCGAGCGAGTCCCATTTCGGGAGTTGTCGCCGTTGCGGCCGTCGGCCGCATGTTTTTCGTAGCCGACGTGATCTTCCATCTCGACCTCGAGTCCCGTTTTAAGGACCTGCTTGGTCAGATCGGCCAGCAAACCGCCAGGGCCGACGAGGTCGACCCCCTCCGCGCGTGCCTTGTCGACGAGTTGCTCTGCGATCGAGCGCTCATCGGGCATCTCGATCTTCGACGGTGAAGACACCGTCACGTCATGGTCTGTCATTGTCTGTCCTTCCGGCCGAGCCTTCAGCTCAGCGTTTCAGGCCAGACCAGTTACACCGGTGATCTGACAGTCCCTCGGTCAGCTGCTGTCGAGGTGGATCCCCTCCTCACGCAAGCTGTTTTAGTTTCAGTGGCGATGCCAATGACGGTTACGACCAGAGCCGGCGCCGGGATTCGCCAGCGGCGACCCGCCTCACAGCGGAAAAATCCTCTCTCCGAGCTGCACCGTGATCCACTTGAGCTCCGTCATCTCCTGCATCGAGTAGAGGCCGCCCTCCCGACCCATTCCGCTGAGCTTGGTGCCTCCGAATGGAACGTGCGGCTCATCCGCCACCGTGCAGTCATTGACATGGACCATCCCGGCTCGGAGGCGGAAGGAGAGCGACAGTGCCTTCTGCAGATCGTTCGTGACCACGGCTGCCGCCAAGCCGTACGCGGACTCATTGGCGACGGTCAGAGCCTCCTCTGCGTCCTTGACACGGCTGACGGCGATAACGGGACCGAACAATTCCTCGTCGTGGATCGACATTTCGGATGTCACGTCTGCGACGACGGTTGGCTGGTAAAACGGACCCTCGGCGGTTCCGCCCGTGAGGACTCGAGCCCCCTTGTCTCTGGCGTCCTCGACATGCTTCGCGATCTTCTCGCACTGCTCAGGACGGATCAGCGGCCCGATGACCATGGCGGGATCGCTCGGATCTCCGACAGGAATCCCTCCAGCGATTGACGCCAAACGTTCACAAAACTCATCGTACACCGGATCCTCCACCAGCACCCGAGAGGTCGCCATGCACACTTGACCTTGATGGAAAAAGCCGCCGAAGGCGGCCGCGCGAGCTGCGTAGTCGAGGTCGGCATCAGCGAGGACGATCATCGAGTTTTTGCCACCCAACTCCAGCGTGATCCGCTTCATGTTCCGGGCTGCCTCGATGGCAAGTTGACGCCCCACGCTGGTCGATCCGGTAAAGGTTATCATTCTAACCCTAGGGTCCTCGAGCAGGACCTGCGAGATCTCCGGAGCGGGTCCCGGCACCACATTGAGAACGCCCGGTGGAAGTCCAGCCTCCTCGAATACCTCAGCGATCATGACTCCCGACATCGGGGTGTGCTCCGACGGCTTCAACACGAATGTGTTTCCGGCGGCGAGCGCATGAGCGACCTTCTTCATTGCCAGAAGGAAGGGAGCGTTGAAGGGCGCAATGCCTCCGATGACACCGAGTGGTCGACGTATAGTCATGCCGAACTGGCCCGGCTGGGTGTCAGGCAGCGTCTCGCCGAAGACGTGCCTCACGTTCCCTGCCGCACTCCGCAATAGGTCCACGGAGTACATCATCTCGAACATCGCCTTCGGGAAGGTTGAGCCACTTTCAGCAACCAGCGTCCCAGCGAACCGCTCCGCGGAATGCTCAACGACGTCCGCCGCTCGGATCAGCACCGACTCGCGCTCCGAAGCGAGAGAGGTACCCCAGACCCTTTCGAACGCCTGATGTGCTGCAGTCACGGCGGACCGTGCGTCCTCGGCATCAGCTTGTGCGACGTGAGCGAGAAGTGCGCCGTTGGCCGGATTGAGATTCGGCCTAGACGGGAGCGCACCAGCGCACCACTCTCCGCCGATGAAGAGGCCGTACGAGGGGACGTCGCCCTTCGCATGTTCTGCACCTGGAACCGTCCTAAGTTCGGTCATGGTTTTCCTCCGTTGCTGCTGAGTTGTTGAGCGACCGCATCGAGACTTGCCTCGGTGACGTCGAACATGGTGTCGATCTGCTCTCTTGTCACGATGAGAGGCGGCATCAGGACCATTGTCGTTTGGATCGCCCGCAATGCGACACCCCGCTGCAACGCCTCCGCAGAACAGACCTCTCCCACGTCATGCCCCTCTGGGAAGAACGTGCGCTGTAGCTTGTCATGGACCAGTTGCATACCTGCGACGAATCCCTGGGTCCGGACATCTCCCACGAGGTCATGGTCGCCGAGAGCTGCGGCTCGCTCCGCGAAGAGTGGCATCGTCTCAGCTGCAGCGCGCTCGATGACCTGCTCGTCCCGTAGGATCTCGATGTTCTTGAGCGCCACCGCACAACAGACGGGATGGCCCGAGTGGGTGAACCCGTGGAACCATTCGCCGCCCTCGTCAACCAGAACGTCGGTGACCCGGTCGCCGATCATCGTCGCCGACAGCGGGGCGTAGCCTGACGTGAGGCCCTTGGCTAAGACCATGATGTCAGGGGCCGCGATTTTGTAGGTGTCGACACCGAACCATGCGCCCGTGCGACCGAACCCCGTCACGACCTCATCGACCACCAGCAGGACGTCATGCGTCGAGCAGATCCGTTGGATCTCACCCCAGTAGGAGTCCGGCGGAATGATGGCACCACCAGCGCCTTGAAGGGGCTCTGCAAAGAACGCCGCGACGTTGTGCGCGCCGAGCTCCGTGATCTTGTCCTCCAGCCAACCGGCCGCCGCAAGACCGAACACGTCCGGATGTGCATCAGGATCGTGGAGGTAGTGATATGGCGCCCGGATGTGGTGGATTCCCTCCAAGGGTAGAGGTCCTCCTGCATGGTGCATTGGGGGGATACCCGAGAGACTCGCCGTCAGCATCGTGCTGCCGTGATATGCGTTCTCCCTTGCGATGATCATCCGCTTCTCTGGCTGGCCGACCAGTTCCCAGTACCGCAGCACTGCTCGGACCGCGGTCTCGTTCGCCTCGGACCCCGATGATTGGAAGAAGACGTGGTTGAGATTGGGCGGTGTCAACTCGACGAGCTGCTCGGCGAGTTCGATAGCTGGCTGATTGGTCGTGTTGAAGAAGCTCTGAGCGTACGAAAGCTTCCGCATGGCAGCCGCTGCTGCATCGGCCAGCTCAGTACGCCCGTAGCCGAGGTTCACGCACCCGATACCCGAGAGCCCGTCGAGCACGCGGGCGCCGTCAACATCGAACGTGTAGGCGCCTTCGGCACGCTCCAGAACTCTTACTCCCGATTTGCGGAGCGCCTTGTGGTCGGTGAACGGATGGAGGTAATGAGCCGCATCCAAGTCTTGCCATCGCCGGACAGTGGTCTCTACGCCCTCAGCGTGTGGGGCGTCGTGTTGGCTTTCCATCCGATCAGTTTAGAACTGGGATCGCAGCCGACGACATCACCCGTTCGGGGACTAAAACCTACCACGAGATTTACGCGGACGGTAATGCCGGGTGCTGCGATTCACGGATCTCGAATCACCCGTTCAGGTCATCAGGCCTATCGCCCGACGACTCCGCGTACTGCCAGAGGGCTTGAACGAGAGTTCGGCCCGGCTGTGGACACCGAGCCTCCCATAGATCCGCTTAGAGGCCACGCGGGTAGGAGATGTGGGGTGTGAGCTGGTGTTTCGTGCGGTGTAGTTGACCATCCACCAGTCGTTGAGTTGTCCCGGCTGTGATGTCGGGTGCAAACCAACACAAACGACTGAATGGAAGTTCTCGGTCACTATGCGCGCGTTCGACCCGGAAGTGTTCAATGCTGTGTGGGAAGGCCTCGCAGGGCTGATCCCACCTGTCGTGGACACCCATCCGTTGGGATGCCACCGTCGGCGCTCGCCGGATCGGGACTGCTTCGAAGTGATGCTGGTGCGTCTCGCGACCGGCTGTTCCTGGCAGGACGCCGAGCATCTGTGCGGTCATCGGGTGTCGGACCCACCCCGCGGAGTCGCCGCGATGAATGGATCGCTGCGGGCTTGTTCGATGCGCTCGTCGATGAGGCAATCAGTTCCTACGATCGGATCATCGGGCTGGTGCTCGATGATGTGTCGGTGGATGGTTCGTTGCACAAAAGCCCTGGTGGTGGCGAGGGGACTGGGAAGAATCCGACCGATCGCGGCAAACTCGGCTGGAAGTGGTCGATCCTCACCGATCGAGTCGGGATCCCGATCGGGTGGGTGATCGACGGCGCAAACCGCAACGACTCGATCCTGCTCGCGCCGACACTCGTCGAGGTGATCAAGCGGGGGTTTTGTGTGATTGCGACACGATCTGGCTCGATCGTGGCTACGACTCGGGGGTGACTTGCGAACGCCTCGTCGATCGTGGGATGGACGATGCGATCATCGCCAAGAAGCGTCGATGCGGCGAATCGCCGGGTCCGGTGAAGAACCAGCCAATGGGGCTGCGTTGGCCGGTTGAGCGCACCAATTCGTGGCTGAGCAATTTCGGTCAGTTGCGACGAAACACCGACCGTGACAGCGTCCGGCGGCTCGCACAGGTTCGTCGACCGCCGTCGTGATGTGGAGTTGGTGAGTGATTCAGCGGACATTCGGAACTGTGCTGCGACAGAGCGTTGTGCAGCAAGCGGCCAAGGACCCGATCAGGTGACAGGTCACAGCGTGACGTTGATTTAAATTCTGCCGATGAGAGCAGCGGGTGGGAGTGGCGTTCTGTGAGACCAAAAGGTCCAGCTCCTCGCGAGCAGGCCGTCAAGTTCGACGATCGTGAGGCCGATCGGCCTGATGTCGCTCAGCCCGCAGCCGGATTGGCGGCCACCCCGATGTCTAGCCTTGGACGGATTTGGGTGCGCGTGCCGCAGAAGGGCGTCCTCGCTGCGGCCGTCATCGTGCTCCTCCTCCCTCAGCTTCTTGGTGACGACATCCTGCCGTCGATGATCCTCGCTGGGCTGCTCGGGATCGCCGCCGTCGGCTTGGGTCTCCTGGCCGGGCGTGCGGGCCTCGTCTCACTCGGTCAAGCGGCCCTCATGGCCGTGGGCGGATACAGCGCGGCCTATGCGGCGGTTCGGTGGGACTGGCCAGCGGAGGCGGCTCTCCTGTTCGGCACCTTCGCCGGTCTCGTCGTAGCGTGGGTGACCAGCCCGATCTGTCGGCTGCGGGGTTTCTATCTGGCAACTGCGACGCTCACACTGGCGTTGATCGTGCAACGCTTGCTGGTCGCGTTCGCCAGCCTCACTGGCGGCGGCAACGGGTTTCCCGGTATCCCGCCGCTGTCACTGTTCGGGTACGAGTTCAACTCAGAGTTCCGCTTCTACGTGCTCGTGTGGGGAGTCGCGCTGCTCGGAGTAGCGCTAAATGACAACCTTCTGCGCGGTCGGTTCGGCCGTGCGCTCGACACGATTCACGGCGATGAGGCAACCGCTGCCGCTGCCGGCGTAAACGTCGGCCGGTACAAGTCGGCCGCCTGGCTTATCAGCGGCGGATACGCGGCTCTAGCGGGCGGACTCTACGCATATTATAATCTCTTCCTGAGCCCGGACCAGTTCCCGCTTTCGATGTCGATCGAGCTGATAGCAGGCGTTGTCGTCGGTGGTGCCGCCGCAGCCTTGGGTCCCCTTGTTGGCATGGTCGCCCTCGTCGTGATTCCTACTCGTCTCGACTTGGGCCCGAGCGTTTCGGCGATGATCGCTCCCGCCCTGCTCGTCATTTTTGCTTCCTTCCTTCCCCGCGGGATTGTGCCTCACGTGCGCGACCTGTCGGACAGTCTCCTGAGGAGGGTGCGCGGTTGAGCGGCGATTCGAGGTCACAAGCGGGACCGATCCTCTCGCTGCGCTCACTGTCGAAGGGATTCGGCGGGCTGAAGGTCTTCTCCGATGTCAGCTTCGATATCGAAGCCGGGACAGTGGTCGGCCTGATCGGTCCGAACGGAGCGGGCAAGTCGACGTTGATCGGTTGTGTCTCCGGCTTCCTGCGACCGGACTCCGGGTCGGTGAAGTTCGAAGGAAGCACGATCACTGGGATTGCCCCGCACACGCTGTGTCGTGCTGGGGTTACCCGCACGTTCCAACATGCATACCTCCTCAGTCATCTCTCGGTGCTCGAGAACGTGCTCGTCGGGTGCCACGTCCGCGCTCGCTGTGGTCAAGTTCGTGCGCTTTGGCGGTCCCGAGCCGTCGCCGCCGAGGAAGCGGCACTCGCCGCTTCTGCGATGGAGGCCCTGAACAGCGTTGGGTGCGCCCATCTCGCTCATCAGAAGGCGGGATCGCTGACCGCCGGCCAGCAGCGTCTGGTCTCGGTGGCGCGAGCACTATCCTCGATGCCACGAGTGCTCCTTTTGGACGAGCCTGCAGCCGGGCTCAACGAGAGCGAGACGACTCGGCTCGCCGACGCTCTCAGGAGTCTGCGAGAAACCGGCCTGACGCTGCTCGTCATCGAGCACGACATCAGACTCATCAATGCGATTAGCGACCACCTCGTGGTGCTTGCCGACGGTGGGGTCATCATGGAAGGTGAGCCGGCTGCGGTCTGTGCGGAGCCAACGGTCATCAAGGCTTACCTCGGGGGCCTCCATGCTCAGTGACTTCCTGCAATTTACGACGAGCGGGCTCACGACGGGCGCGATTTATGGGTTGCTCGCCCTGGGGTGGGTGCTTGTGATGCGGGTCTCGGGCTTGCTCTACTTCATCCAGGGCGAGTTCGTTGTCATCGGAGTTTTCGTCATCGTCGTACTCCAAGAGCATGGGTGGGCGACGTGGATCGGCGGCCTTGCGGCAATAGCGACGTGCGTGGTTCTAGCGCTCGCGGTGGACGGGCTCGTCATGCGCCGTCTCCGTCATCCCACGCCGATGTCGGAAGTGCTGGTGCTCCTCGGGCTTGCCCTCCTCTTCGGGCTTGCGCTGCAGAATATTGCGGGACCAAACGCGCGTCTGATGCGTGGATTCCTTCCGACGAAGCCCATCGAGTTCTTCGGCGCATTCGTCACTCCGCACCAGATCCTCGCCGTGGCGGTAGGCGCTGTCACGACCCTTCTCGTCTGGGTGGCAATCACGAAGACGTCCTTTGGCCAGGCGATGCAGGCATGCGCCGACAACGTCGAAGGTGCGCTCCTCGTCGGGATCAAGCCAATGCGACTCCGCACGCTCGGCTTCGTCGGGGCCGCGTGCATCGGCGGCGTCGCCGCCATCGTGATCGGCCCCCTCGCGGCGGTCGAGCCGTTGGGCGGGCTGCTCCTCGGCATAAAGGGCTTTATCGCCGCTGTCGTGGCAAAATGGACGTTCCTCGGAGCCGTCGCCGCAGGCGTGTTGATCGGGCTCCTCGAGAACTACGGCGCCGGATACATCTCGTCGGTCTACAAGGATGTGATCTCGCTCGGACTCCTCGTGGTGGTCCTGCTCGTCCAAGGCGCAGTCGCAGGCGATTCGTCGATGGGAATGCGGATTCGTTTGCGGCTGGCGGCGCGATGACATCGAAGATGCTGGCCACCAACGAGCACGCAGAGGCGAAGGCCGAGGGTGAACTCGTCGCGACCGGGCTGGTTTCGGGCTACCACCAGTCCCCGATACTCTCCGGGATCGATCTGCGCGTTCGGCGCGGTGAGGTGCTCTGCGTTCTCGGCGCGAACGGCGCCGGGAAGAGCACCCTCGCACGCACGTTGGTCGGCCTCCTGCCGCTGCGCCAGGGCGAGATCGTGCTCGACGGTGAAGCGGTAGGACATCTACCGGTCGGCGACAGGGTCGTGCGGGGGCTTTCGCTCGTTCCGGAGGGGCGAGCGTTGTTCCCAAGTCTTCGCGTCGCCGACAACCTACGGCTCGGCGCCTTCAGCCGCAACAGAGCGCAGTTGGCGGCGGCGGTCGATGATGTCCTCGACCTTTTCCCGGCTCTCAGACCGAGGCTCAGACAGCTCGCTGGCACCTTGTCGGGCGGAGAGCAACAAATGCTGGCGATCGGTCGGGCTCTCGTCGCGCGGCCCAACTATCTGGTCCTTGACGAGCCGTCCCTCGGACTTGCGCCGATCATCGTCGATCGGATCCTCGGCAAGGTGCGCGAGCTCGCCGATAGCGCGATGGGGATCGTCCTCATCGAACAGAACGCGTCCTTGGCTCTGAGCATCAGCGACTTTGCAGTCGTGATGGAGCGCGGGGTCAAGGTGGTTGAGGGACCTGCGAAGGACATCGCCACCGACGACGCCGTCGTACGTGCCTACTTCGGCGGGGTCGGCCGTTCCGAGACCGCCACACATTCACCGAAGACAAGAATCCGCGAGAGCGGGGAGAGGAACCAATGAGAAGATCAATCACAATGAAGCGGGGGGTCGGCGTGCTTCTCGCCACCCTTTTGATCAGTGCCACTGCGTGTGGGAGCGATGACAACGCCGCCGACTCGACGACGGCTGCGACCGCCGGGACGCCGGAGACCACGGCAGAATCCGGCGGCGCCGACCCACCCGACACTACGGAGGCGGGAACGACGTCGCCACCTAGCACGAGCGGGCCTGCGACCGGCGAGCCGATCGAGATCGCAGGGATCTTCAACCTCACGGGACCTGCCGCTGCGACCGGCGTCACCGAGGCGAACGGGGTTCAGCTGGCAATCGAACAGATCAACGCAGCAGGAGGCGTTGACGGTCGCCCGATCGAGCTCGCTGTGGGCGATGCCGAGTCCAACCCAGACACCGCAGTGAAGTTGACGCGTGACTTCGTCCGGGATGGCTATCAAGCCATTGTCGGACCGACCCTGGCGTCGCAGTGTCAGGCCGCGCGAGAGATCTCGGAGGCGGCCGGCGTCACGTTGTACTGCTTGAGCCCGATTCCGCCGCAGAGCGACCTTGTCTTCAACATCGAGTACTCGCCGATTTCGATTCTTTCAGCCATTCCCGCCAAGTTCATGGCGGAGCAGGGCTGGACGAGGGTGGCGTGCCTGCACGCGGCGGACGTCTCGGGCCAGGCGTACCTGTCCACCCTTGAGGCGATGGCGCCCGCATTCGGCCTTGAGATCGTCGCCGTCGAGTCGTTTCAACCGGGAGATGTTGACGTAGCGGCGCAGTTGACGAACATCCGTGCTGCAGATCCCGACGTCGTGATGTCGTGCGCCTCGGGCGGCGACCACCCAACAGTGTTGCGTGGGATGCAGCAGCTCGGGATGGACCTGCCGGTGGTGCTCGGGTTCGGTGGCTTGTCCTATGAGGTTCTCGATCTAGCAGCCGACTTCCTGCCCGAGTCGGGTGCGTTCTCGGCCGGGAGCACCGTCTTGGTCGCGGACCAATTGCCGGAGGACTTCCCAGGTCGCGACGGGGCGATTGTGTTCCGAGACGAGTACGAGGCGAAGTTCGGTGTGTTGCCGAGCCACAACGCAGGCATCGCTTTCGACGCGATGCTCGTGCTCGGTGAGGCACTGAAGTCGTCGCCGGAAGATGGCGCGGCAATCGCCGATGCGCTGGAGCAGGTCTGCGACTTCCAGGGCGTGCTGACGACGTACTGTCTGAGCCCGGAGGATCACAGCGGCTTTCAACTCGTCACGCCGATGATTGTCCGCTGGGCCGAAGACCGCTTCGACCTCGAGTCGATCCTTGATCCTGAGGGGATCCCCGGTCGGACTCCCCCGGAAGACTGAGGTAATGGCGGCGGGGAGGGAGCGGTTCTGCTGCCGACTCCCCGCCGTGCGTCACCCCCTGTTCTCAAGTCGACAATTCGCCGGTCTCGTTTCCGACGAGGGACGATGAGTCTGCTTGGTCGCCGATGACAGTTTCCCCTGATCACTCGGGTGCTCGACGGCGATCTTCGTACGCACTCGAATACCCCGTTCGGGTGGCGATGCCCTTGCTGGGGTCATCAAGAATTGTTCGTGACAGATCTCCCACGTTGCCAGCGCCGCCAGTTCCATCCCGATCGCAAGACGAGAACACCGAGAAAGGCTTGTGTCCATGCGCACAACAATTGTCAATATCGGCACGCTGTTGACAGGGCGTGTTCGACAACCTCGGATCGATGCGGACTCCGTCTCTGTTGAGGACGGTCGTATCGTCGGCGTCGGCAGCGCAGCAGACGCCGACAATAGCGACATCGTCATAGATGCCGCCGGGGCGACAGTGCTGCCTGGTCTCATCGATTCCCACGTGCACCTCGCATTCGGTGACTACACGCCCCGTCAACAGACGGTCGGCTATCTTGAGAGCTACGTACACGGCGGAGTGACGACGGTAATCAGCGCATCGGAAGTGCATGTCCCGGGTCGCCCCAGGACTCCTGAAGGTCTTGTCGCGCTCGCTGTCGCCGCACACCACAGCTTCGAGAATTATCGCCCGGGTGGGATGCGGGCCCATGGCGGCTCGATCATTCTCGATCCGTCCCTGTCGCCCGAGCATCTCGCCACCGCTAGGCGCCAAGGCGTCTGGCTGGCCAAAGCCGGTTTCGGAGCGGTTGATACGCCTTTCGACTACGCCCCGTTGATTAAAGCTGCGCGGGATGTCGGAATGATTACCACACTGCATACCGGCGGTTCATCAATACCATCCTCGTTACCGGTCACTGGCGAGCATGTCGTAGCGCTGGACCCACACATTTCGTTCCATTGCAACGGCGGTCCCGTTGCAATGGCTGACGCCGACTACGACTTAGTGCTTTCCGAGAGCTCCTGCAAGTTGCAGTTCTGCACGGCGGGCAATACGCGCACGATGCTTTCCGTGGCGCGCTCCGTCAGGGAAAGCGACGACCTCGAGCGCATTTTGCTCGGAACCGACACCCCATCTGGTAGCGGGATAATGCCGCTCGGACTCTGGTACACGATTGCATCGCTGGCGTCGCTCGCCGACATTGAACCCGACGTTGCGATCGCATGGGCTACCGGTAACAACGCCGAGACCTACGGCCTCGATACCGGCGTCGTGGAGGTCGGTCGTCGTGCTGATCTGGTGATCGGTGATGTGGCGCTTGGCGGCAGCCGACGGGACCTGCTCGACGGATTACGCAACGGTGATGTTCCGGGCATCGGCGCAGTCATCACCGACGGAATTCCGCGATTTATTGGCCGCAGCAGAAACACGCCGCCTCCCTCTCGAGCCCCCAAGATCCTGGTGAACAATGTGGCGTTCGACTTCTCGGGGACTCGAGCGTGAAAGATCGAATCCGTCGTCGTCTCGTCGAACTCCTCCCGCTGCACGGTCCGCTTTGCACGCCCGGACTCCACGGCCAGGTCGTGGTGAAGAAGGATCGAACGGCGTTCATCCGGTTCTTGCGACGCTAAGTCCGAAGTTTGCATCCGCCCGAGGTTCGGATCGGGATCGCCCTCGACTTATGCCGACCTGGTGATTATGCCGACAGGCGGTGCGCGTGAGGGTTGGGGTCCTTGTGTTGTCGGTGGTGGCTGGCGTGAGCGGGCGGACAAGGTCGGCATAGTTACAGGCTTTCGAGGAAGGCGAGTAGGGGGTCGGGTGGTCGGTAGCGTCCGGGTGGGACGCTGGTGGGTGTGGTGCGGGCGAGCGCTCGTTCTTTGATCGTCATGTCAGCGTGGAGGCAAACGTTCGTGGAGCGCAGGTCGGCGTGTCCGAGCCAAAGGGCGATCACGGAGGTGTCGACGCCGGCTTGGAGCAATGACATGGCGGCGGTGTGTCTCAGGACGTGAGGACTGATCTGTTTGGCAGACAGCGATGGGCGGCGATGGCGGCGTGGGTGGAGATGCGCCGCTCGATGGCGTCTCTGCTCAAGCGTCGTCCCGTGCTGGTGGGGAACAGTGGGTTCTCGGCTCGTCCCGCAAGTTCGCGTGTCCATTCCCGAAGCACTGCGACGGTTGGACCGGTGAGGGGCACAGAGCGTTCCTTGCGGCCCTTTCCCTCACATTTGACGTGGGCGCCGGTGCCCATGTGCAGGTCACCGCAGTTGAGCCCGATCAGCTCGGATACGCGCAAACCGGTTTGGGCGTCGAGGAGGATCAACGCTCGGTCCCGGCGACCCTGCCAGGTTGTGAGGTCGGGCGCGGCGAGGAGCGCGTCGAGTTCGGCTCGGGTGAGGAACGACATGGTCCGCTTGGCGAAGCGCTTCTGGGGGATGGCGAGGACCTGTTGGATGAGTTCGGCGTGTTCGGGGTGGCGTAGCGCGGCGTAGTGAAACAGCGAGCGGATGGCGCCGAGGCGTGCGTTGCGGGTCCTTGCAGTGTTGTGCCGCTCGACCTCGAGATGGTCGAGAAAGGCAAGGATGATTGCGGCGTTGAGGTCCTCGATATCGAGCCGGTTCGGTGTCTTCGCGGTTTCGCGTTCGATGAAGCCGATGAGCAGCCGGAACGTGTCTCGATAGGAGGCGATCGTTTGGGGGCTGGCTTGGAGTTGGCGGGCGAGCCGATCGGTGAAGAATGCCTGCAACGTGGGATCGAACGCGCTCATGACGTGGCCTCGCTTGTTTCGAGTCTGACCATTGCCAACGACAGTAGGCAAGTCCCAGCAGACACCGTGGCCTACCTGACGGGACCACGCGTTTCTCACCGGCCTCGACGGCGACATCGTAGAAGTCGACCGGTTCCATGGCGAGCAGCCCACCGTGAAAGTCGCGACAGAGACTTGGAAGCCATTGCCGGTTTGGAGGACCCGCTGGCAGGAGGGCTCTCGGCGAACCCGGCGTGGGTCCGGATCGCTAGCTTGGCACTCAACACGTACCGCTGGACGGCGCGACTCGGCGGACACGCCACCGATCGATTGATCGCTGTTCGCACGATCTGAACCCGGCTCCTCGC
>Ga0105045_10003235_pt1 | contig 13947 bp, 3 predicted proteins | sample MAT02_FD_78089 | JGI IMG/M metagenome (GOLD analysis project Ga0105045, IMG submission 78089) | Freshwater microbial communities from Lake Fryxell liftoff mats and glacier meltwater in Antarctica - MAT-02 (megahit assembly) | ecosystem: Environmental > Aquatic > Freshwater > Ice > Liftoff...
AGGTGCAGGTGGTCGGCATGCAGCCACTGCCACAACTGGGTGCGGGCGATTTCCGCGGTGGCCGCGTCTTCCATCAGATGGTTGATCCGCACGCAACCGTTGCCGTCCAGCCAAGCGGCCCGGTAGCGCACGCAGACCTCCACGTTGCCATCGAAACCGGCGCGGGTGATGGTGCCCCGGCTGGGCCGGATCAGGTCGTCGCGGCCGACCTGCACGTCGGCGCGCAGCACCGCGTGCTGGTTGGCATCGGGCATGTGCTGGTCGAAGATCTCCATGGCCAGCGGGATCAGCGCCGGGTGCGCCACCCAGGTGCCGTCATGCCCGGCCTGCACCTCGCGCAGCTTGTCCGCGCGCACCCGCGCCATCGCCTCCTGGTTGGCGGCCGGGTCGCTGGCGATCGGGATCTGCGCGGCCATGCCGCCCATGGCGTGCGCGCCGCGACGGTGGCAGGTGCGCACCAGCAGCTCGGAATAGGCCTTGAGGAACGGCTGGGTCATGCTGACCTGGCCACGTTCGGGCAGCACCTTGTCGCGATGGCGACGAAAGGTCTTGATATAGGAAAAGATGTAATCCCAGCGGCCGCAGTTCAGGCCGGCGATGCGACCGCGCAGGGCATGCAGGATCTCGTCCATCTCGAAGGCGGCCGGCAGGGTCTCGATCAGCACGGTCACCTTCATCCGGCCCCGGGCCATTCCGAGCGCGTCCTCGATCCAGGACAGCGCGTCCTCCCACAGCTGTGCTTCCTCCATCGACTCCAGCTTGGGCAGGTAGAAGTACGGGCCGCGGTCCTGCGCGGCCAGGGCGGCGGCGTTGTGGAAAGCGAACAGGGCCAGGTCGAACAGCCCGCCGGCGATCGGTTCGCCATCGACCCGCACGTGCTTTTCGACCAGGTGCCAGCCGCGCGGACGCACCACCAGTACGGCCTGCTCACCGCGCGGCCTGAGTGCGTAGTGCTTGCCGCCGGGCGCGGTGAACTCGAGGGTCCCGGCCACTGCGGCGCCCAGCGCACGCTGACCGGCCAACAGGTTCTCCCAGGTGGGCGAGGTGGAGTCCTCGAAGTCCGCCATGAACACCCGCGCGCCCGAGTTCAGCGCGTTGATCACCATCTTCGGGTCGACCGGGCCGGTGATCTCCACGCGCCGGTCCTGCAGCAGGTGCGGAATCGGTGCCACACGCCAGTCGCCCTGGCGGATGGCCAGGGTGTCGGTGCGAAAGTCGGGCAGGCCGCCTGCGTCGAACAGCGCCTGCCGCTGCGCACGTGCGGCCAGCCGGGCGCGTCGTCGGGGCTCGAAGGCGCGGTGCAGGCCCGCCAGCATGGCCAATGCGGACGGCGTCAGCAGCGCGTCCTGGCCGGGCTGGACGCGGGCGGCGGGTTCGACGGTTGCGGGAGAGGGTGTTTGCGAGGCGGCGAGCACGGCTGACATGGGCGTCCTGTAGGGCTTGCGGGTACCACTCCAAGCTGCGCTCCGGTTTCTTATTTGACAACACAGTATTGTCAATGTAATAGATAAGTCTGGCTTATATGGTGCATCGCAATAATGGTGGACACCCCTGCTGCGCCTCGCTTTCCCTACAAGTCCGACCGGCTCAAGCCGCTGCGGGCGTTCTGCCAGACGGTGCGGCTGGGCTCGGTGTCGCGCGCGGCCGAGGCCTTGTTCGTGAGCCAGCCGGCGGTGACGTTGCAGCTGCAGGCGCTTGAGCGGGCGCTGGGCGTCGGCCTGTTCGAGCGCAGCGGGCGGCGCCTGGCCCCCACCCGCGAAGGCCAGCTGCTGTACGAAATGGCGCAGCCACTGGTGGAGAGCCTGGATGGCCTGGACGCCAGCTTCCGCCGCAAGGTGCGCGGCCTGGACGCCGGCGAACTCAACGTGGCGGCCAACAGTTCGACCATCCTGTACCTGCTGCCGCGCATCGTGGAACTGTTCCGCGCCCAGCACCCGGATGTGCGCCTGACCCTGCACAACGCGGTCAGCGCCGACGGCACCGACCTGCTGCGCGCCGACACCGTGGACCTTGCGGTGGGTTCGATGCTGGATATCCCGGCCGACCTCAGCTACGCCCCGGTGTACCGGTTCGAACCCATGCTGATCACCCCGCTGGGCCATCCGCTGGCCACCCGCCGCGAGCTGAAACTGGAAGACCTCTCGGCCCATGGCCTGATCCTGCCGCCCGGGCGCGTGGTCACCTATCGACTGGTGGACAGCGTGTTCCACCAGCACCGCGTGCCGTTCACCGTGGCCCTGGAAGTGGGCGGCTGGGAAGTGATCAAGCAATACGTGGCCATGGGCATGGGCATTTCGATCATCAGTGCGATCTGCCTGGCCGAAGCCGATCGCGACCGCCTGGCCGCGCGCTCGCTGGCGCAGTGGTTCCCGAGCCGCAGCTACGGCGTGATTGTGCGCAAAGGCCGCTACCTGTCGCCACAGGCGCGCGCCTTCATCGAACTGATCCAGCCGCATCTGTTCGAGGCCCGCGAGTACGACCAGACCGGGCAATCGAGCCGCTAGCGGCCGAGGACCAGGCGAAAACACCGCCGCGTCCTCGATCGCCGGCGCGGCGGACCGCGAACGCGCACGCACGCACGCGGCGGTGGAGCGTGCGGGAACGCTGCGTTACCATCGTGGTGCTGCACGCGCCCAGCAGGGTCGTCCAGCGTCCTGCTCTGCGGATCCAAGCCATGGTCATCTTCCCACCCTAGCGTCCTGCCCCCCGTGTTTCCGGGAGCCGTCCTGCGTAGCCTGCCCGGCCTGTCGCCCCTTCCTCCTGCCTTGCTTGCTGCTGCGCCTGTTCGCCTGCGGCGCTGGAATCCTCAGCCTTGAAAATCACCTCACACCTGCGCCAGCACTGGCTCGGCAACGTGCGTGGCGACCTGCTCGCCGGCCTGGTCGTCGCCCTTGCGCTGATCCCCGAAGCCATCGCCTTTTCGATCATCGCCGGGGTCGACCCCCAGGTCGGCCTGTACGCCTCGTTCTGCATCGCCGTGGTGATCGCCTTCACCGGGGGTCGCCCGGGGATGATCTCCGCGGCCACCGGCGCCATGGCGCTGCTCATGGTCACCCTGGTGCGCGACCACGGCCTGCAATACCTGCTGGCCGCCACCCTGCTCACCGGCGTGCTGCAGATCGTGGCCGGCGCCCTGCGCCTGGGCTCGCTGATGCGCTTCGTGTCACGCTCGGTGATCACCGGCTTCGTCAATGCGCTGGCGATCCTGATCTTCATGGCCCAGCTGCCCGAACTGATCGGCATGCCATGGCTGGTCTATGCGATGACCGCCGCCGGCCTGGCCATCATCTACCTGTTCCCGTACGTGACCCGCTCGATTCCCTCGCCGCTGGTGGCGATCGTGGTGCTGACCGCGGTGGCGGTGTTGGCCAACATGGACATCCGCACCGTGGGCGACATGGGCGCGCTGCCCGACAGCCTGCCGGTGTTCCTGTTTCCGGACGTGCCGCTGAACCTGGAGACCCTGCGCATCATCTTCCCGGTAGCCGCCACCCTGGCGGTGGTCGGGCTGCTGGAATCACTGCTGACCGCGCAGATCGTGGACGACCTGACCGACACGCCCAGCAACAAGAACCGCGAGTGCGCCGGCCAGGGCGTGGCCAACATCGCCTCGGGCCTGATCGGCGGAATGGCCGGCTGCGCGATGATCGGGCAGTCGGTGATCAACGTGAAATCCGGCGGCCGCGGGCGCCTGTCGTGCCTGGTGGCTGGCGTGGTGCTGCTGCTGATGGTGGTGTTCGCCGGACCCTGGGTGGCGATGATCCCGATGGCCGCGCTGGTGGCGGTGATGATCATGGTGTCCATCGGTACCTTCAGCTGGAGCTCGATCACCAACCTGCGCGTGCACCCGAAAAGCTCCAGCATGGTGATGATCGGGACCGTGCTGGTCACCGTGTTCACCCATGACCTGGCCAAGGGCGTGCTCACCGGCGTGCTGCTGTCGGGCCTGTTCTTCGCGCGCAAGGTGGGCCAGGTGCTGCACGTGGCCTCCACCGCCGGCGAGGAGGGGCGTTCGCGCACCTACACCGTCACCGGACAGGTGTTCTTCGCCTCGGCCGAGGCCTTCGTGGCCGCATTCGATTTCAAGGAGGTGCTCGAGCATGTGACCATCGACGTGTCAAACGCGCACTTCTGGGACCTGAGTGGGGTCGGTGCGCTGGACAAGGTGGTGATCAAGTTCCGCCGCGAAGGCGCCCGGGTGGAGATCCTGGGCATGAACCAGGCCAGCGCCACGATGGTGGACAAGCTGGGCGTACACGACAAACCCGACGCCGAACGCCTGATGGGCGGCCACTAGAGGAACCCGACAATGCCTGCATCGCTGATCCATGCCGAAGGCCGCGTGCTGGCCGCCATCGATGCTTCGCTGTATGCGCAAAGCGTGGCCGAACATGCCGGCTGGGCGGCCGCGCGGCTGGGCGCACCGCTCGAACTGTTGCATGCGATCGACCGGCAAGCCGATCCTTCCAGCCGCGACCTCAGCGGCAACCTCGCCGTGGATACCCGGCAGAGGTTGCTGGCTGAGCTGGCCGGGCTGGACGAGCAGCGGGCGCGCGTTGCCCAGCAGCACGGCCGCGCACTGCTGGAAAGCCTGCGTGACCAGCTGCGCGAGCGTCATGCGATCGAGTCCGAGGTGCGACAGCGCCACGACTCGGTGGTCGACACCCTGCTGGAGCTGGAAGAAGGCGTGCGCCTGTTTGTGATCGGCAAGCGTGGCGAGCATGCCGATTTCGACAGCGGGCACCTGGGCAGCAACCTGGAGCGCGTGGTACGCGCGGTGCACCGCCCGGTGCTGGTGGCTTCGCGCGCGTTCCGCCCTGTGCAGGCGTTCCTGGTGGCCTTCGATGGCAGTCCCACCACCCGAAAGTGCGTGGCACTGGTGTGCGCCAGTCCGCTGCTGGCCGGCACCCGTTGCCACCTGCTGATGGTCGGTGCCAACGACGCCGAAAGCGTCGAGCACCTGCAGTGGGCCACCCAGCGCCTGCGCGAGGCGGGATTCGAGCCGCAGGCGCGGATCGTGCCGGGCCAGGCCGAAACCGTGATCGCGCAACAAGTCGAAGCGCTCGGGGTTGACCTGCTGGTGATGGGAGCCTACGGCCATTCACGCATCCGCAGCATGATCCTCGGCAGCACCACCGCCGCGCTGCTGCGCAGGTGCAAGCTTCCGGTGCTGCTGTTGCGTTGACCACGGCCCGGCAACGGCGCATTGCGCGCAGCCACGTTCACGGCGGAACACGGGCAGGTGCGATGATGCGGGGGCCGTAGACCCTCTTTCCGCAGGACCCCGCATGCCGAGCAACATCAGGATCTTCAGCCGCTGGCTGAGGCTGGGCAAGCGCATCTGGCGCTGGCAACGTTCGGCCGCCACCCGGCCCGAGGCGGTGCTGCCACCGCTGCGCTCGCAATTGTTCAACGTCGAGCAGATGGAGCGCCACGGCCGCACCTTGGCGCGCGCGCACCGCCTGCAGGAGCGTTCCACCAGCGAGTTGCTGCTGGCCCGGCTGAAGGACAACGAGAGCATCCTGGACGACGCCTGCACCCTGCTGACCGAAGTGGTGCAGGAAGAAGTGCGGGTGACCCCGGCCGGTGAGTGGTTGCTGGACAACTTCTACCTGATCGAGGAACAGGTGCGCACTGCGCGCCGCCACCTGCCCAAGGGCTACAGCCGCGCCCTGCCCTCGCTGAGCGAAGGCGCATCGGCCGGCATGCCGCGCGTATACGACCTGGCCATGGAGGCGATCTCGCATGGCGATGGGCGCATCGATGCCGAGTCGTTGAGCCGTTTCGTGGCCGCCTACCAGACCGTGGCCCCGCTCAAGCTGGGCGAGCTGTGGGCGATTCCGATCATGCTGCGCCTGGCGCTGATCGAGAACCTGCGGCGCATGGCCGTGCAGGTGAAGCGCGACGCCGCCGACCACCGCCTGGCCGGGCAATGGGCCGAATTGCTCAACCAGACCGCCAGCGAGCGACCCAAGGACATCGTGCTGGTGGTGGCCGACATGGCGCGCTCCAGGCCCACCCTGTCCGGCGCGTTCGTGGCCGAGGTTACCCGCCGGCTGCAGGGTCGCAGCGCGGCCCTGGCATTGCCAATGGGCTGGCTGGAGCAGTGGGTGGTGGACAGCGGCCGCAGCATGGAGGAGCTGGTCCACTCCGACACCCAGCAACAGGCTGCGGACCAGGTTTCGATCAGCAACAGCATCGGCAGCCTGCGCTTCCTGGCCAACATGGACTGGCGCGAGTTCGTCGAGACCATGAGCGTGGTCGAGCAGACCTTGCGCGAAGACCCGTCCGCGACCTACGGGCTGATGGATTTCAGTACCCGCGACACCTACCGCCACGTGGTCGAGCAGATCGCGCGGCTCAGTGGTGCACCGGAGCCGGTGGTGGCGGCGATCGTGTTGCAGCTGGCCCAGGTCCAGGCCCAGGCCCAGGCCGATCCGGCCGACAGCCGTGCGCATGTCGGTTACTACCTGGTCGACGAAGGCCTGGCCCAGACCCGCGAAGCGGTCAGTGCAGCCGATCCCGCCTACCGCCCTGCCCGACTGCGCCCGCGGCGCATCGCTTTGCCGTTCTACCTGCTGCCGATCGCACTGGTGGCTGGCCTGTTCACCTACGGCCTGCTGACCGCGCTGATGGTCGAACCGGTGGGCCTGGGCGTGCTGGTGCTGTGCGGCGTACTGGCGGCCATCGTGTTCAGCGAACTGGGCATCACCCTGGTCAACTGGGCCGCGACCGTGCTGGTGACCCCGCAGCCGCTGCCACGGCTCGATTACAGCACCGGCATCCCGGCGGCCGACCGGACCCTGGTAGTGGTACCCAGCATGCTGGGCAGCGTGGCCTCGGTGGACGCTCTGGTGGAGGGCCTGGAAGTGCGCTTCCTGGCCAACCGCGACCCGCACCTGCATTTCGCCCTGCTCACTGATTTCCTCGACGCCGATGCCGAGGTCATGCCTGGCGACGGGGCGGTCCTGGAGCGCGCCGCACAGCTGGTTGAGCAATTGAACGCACGCTATGCCCCCAAGCAGGACAATCTGTTCTTCCTGCTGCATCGCCCGCGCAGCTGGAACGCGCGGGAGGGCAAGTGGATGGGATACGAGCGCAAGCGTGGCAAGCTGGCCGCGCTCAACCGACTGCTGCGCCCCGATGCTCATCCCCGTTCGGCCGCGCGCGACTTCCTGTGCATCGTCGGCGCCACTCGCGCGCTGGCCAACGTGCGCTACGTGATCACCCTGGACACCGACACCCGCCTGCCGCGCGACGCGGCGCGCGAGTTCGTGGCCACCCTGGCCCATCCGCTCAACCGCGCGCGCTTCGACCAGAAGCGGCGCCGGGTCACGCGCGGTTACGGCATCCTGCAGCCGGGCGTGGGCAGCAGCATGAGCGGGCGCCGGGCCTCGCGCTACGCGCGCATGTTCGGCAGCGAGCCGGGCATCGACCCCTATACCAGGGCGGTGTCGGACGTCTACCAGGACCTGTTCGGCGAAGGCTCGTTCGTGGGCAAGGGCATCTACGACGTGGATGCGTTCGAGTACGCGCTGGAAGACCGTTTCCCCGAAAACCGGATCCTCAGCCACGACCTGCTGGAAGGCTGCTACGCGCGTGCCGGCCTGGTCAGCGACGTGCAGCTGTTCGAGGACTACCCTTCGCGCTACCTGGTCGACGTCAAGCGCCGCTCGCGCTGGATCCGCGGCGACTGGCAACTGCTGCCGTGGTTGCTGCCCTGGGTGCCGCGACTGCACGGCGCGCGCGAGCCCAACCCGCTGTCGTGGCTGTCGCGCGGCAAGCTGGTGGACAACCTGCGCCGCAGCCTGGTGCCCGCTGCCGCCACCGTGCTGCTGGTGGTGGGCTGGATGCTGCTGCCGAAGGCACTGAACTGGACCCTGTGGCTGCTGTCGTTGCTGCTGCTGCCCCTGCTGGTACCGGCCATGCGCGACGTGGTCTCCAAGCCGGTGGACATGGGCATGGACAGCCACCTGATCCAGGTGGGCAAGGGCCTTGGCCGGCAGCTGCAGCGCGCCGCGGTCAACCTGGCCTGCCTGCCGTTCGAGGCCTGGTTCAGCCTGAGCGCGATCGTGCGCACCCTGTGGCGGATGCTGCGCGGGCGGCGCCTGCTGCAATGGCATCCCTCCCACGAAGTGGAGCGCAGCCTGGGTGACGGGATCGGGGCGGAGTTGCGTTCCATGGCGGTCGCCCCGCTGCTGGCGATCGCGGTCGCCGTGCTGGTGTGGCGGTTCAATCCGCAGGCGTTGTGGGTAGCCGCGCCAATCCTGCTGCTGTGGGCCGCCTCGCCGCTGCTGATGGGCTGGCTGAGCCAGCCCCGGTCGCAGCGCCGCGCCAGACTGGATGCGCCGCAGCTGGCCTACCTGGGACGCTTGTCGCGGCGTACCTGGTCGTTCTTCGAGACCTGGATCCGCGTCCAAGATCACTGGCTGCCACCGGACAACATCCAGGAGCATCCCACCCTGGTGGTGGCGCGGCGGACCTCGCCGACCAACATCGGCCTGTCGCTGCTGGCCAACCTGGGCGCGTGGGACTTCGGCTACCTGCAGGCCGGGCCGTTGATCCAGCGCACCCAGCGGGTGCTGGCCACGATGGAGTCGATGACCCGCCACCGCGGCCACTTCCTCAACTGGTACGACACCGAAACCCTGCAGCCCCTGCATCCGCAGTACATCTCCACGGTGGACAGCGGCAACCTGGCCGGGCACCTGCTGACCCTGCGCCAGGGCCTGCTGGGCCTGGTCGATGCGCCGATCCTGGCCCCGGCCACGTTCGCCGGACTGGCCGACACGCTGGCGGTGCTGGAGGAAGTGCTGGACGACGAGCTGCGCGCCAACGCTGCCCTGGTGGCGGCGATCGAAGCCTTCGGCGCGGCCTTGCGCCCGCTGCTGGCGCAGCCGCCGGCCACCACCGTGGCGATCGCCAGGGCGCTGCAAGCGCTCGCGCCGCTGGCCGATGCCATCGCCGTGGCCTGGCCTGCGGTCGATGCGCCCGAGCAACACGGCATCCATTGGCCGGCCGCGCTGGCCGAAGGCTGCAACCTGGCGCTGGAGGAACTGCGCTGGCTGGCGTCGTCAATCCTGCAGGATCGGTCCGACGCCAATGTCGGCGCTGTGCCCGCTGGACTCGCAGGGGCAGTGCCAAGCCTGCGCGAAGTGGCGCGCGGCGATGATGCCCTGGCCGCGGAGCGTGCACGCGAACGCATACACCAACTCGAGCGGCTGGCGCACGTGGCCGGGCAGTTCTCGCTGATGGAATACGACTTCCTGTACGACCGCACCCGCCACCTGCTGTCGATCGGCTACAACGTGGACGAGCGCCGCCTAGACCAGGGCCATTACGACCTGCTGGCCTCCGAGGCGCGGCTGTGCAGCTTCGTGGCGATCGCCCAGGGCCAGTTGCCGCAGGAGACCTGGTTCGCGCTGGGCCGCCTGCTGACCGAGGTCGATGGCGATGCCACCCTGCTGTCGTGGAGCGGCTCGATGTTCGAGTACCTCATGCCGCAGCTGGTGATGCCCAGCTATCCGGACACCTTGCTCGACCAGACCGCGCACCACTCGGTGGCCGCGCAGATCGATTACGGTCGCCAGCACGGCGTGCCGTGGGGCGTGTCCGAGTCCGGTTACAACACCATCGATGCGCGCATGAACTACCAGTACCGCGCGTTCGGCGTGCCCGGTCTGGGGCTCAAGCGCGGCCTGGGCCAGGACCTGGTGATCGCGCCCTATGCCAGCATGATGGCGCTGATGGTCGCGCCCGAGGCGGCGTGCCAGAACCTGCAGCGCTTGCAGGAACTCGGCTTCGGCGGGCGCTACGGCCTGTACGAGGCGATCGACTACACCCCGGCCAGGGTGCCGCGCGGCCAGGAGCATGCGCTGGTGCGCTCGTTCATGGCCCACCACCAGGGCATGGGCTTCCTGTCGCTGGTGTACCTGCTGCGCGACCAGCCGATGCAGCGCCGCTTCATGGCCGACGCCGAGTTCCAGGCAACCTTGCTGCTGCTGCAGGAGCGCATCCCGCGCACCGGCGCCTACCACCCGCACGAGGTGCAGACCAGCGTGCGTACCGCGCCCACCGCACAGGAAACCCAGCTGCGCGTGTTCAAGGACCCGGCCGGCAGCCGCCCTGCCGTGCAGATGTTGTCCAACGGCCGCTACTACAGCATGCTGACCAGCGCCGGCGGTGGCTACAGCCGGCTGCGCGACATGGCGGTCACCCGCTGGCGCGAGGACGGCACGCGCGACCACTGGGGCAGCTTCTGCTACCTGCGCGACGTGGACAGCGGCGAATTCTGGTCGGCCGCGCACCAGCCCACCGGCGTGGTGGTGGACAACTACGAGGCCATCTTCTCCGATGCCAAGGCCGAGTTCCGCGGGCGCAAGCGTGGCTACGACAGCCACCTGGAGATCGCGGTGTCCTCCGAGGACGACATCGAGTTGCGCCGCCTGTACATCCAAAACCGCTCGCGCCGCCCACGCACCATCGAGGTCACCACCTACGCCGAGGTGGTGCTGGCGCCCGGAATCTCCGACGAGCTGCACCCGGCCTTCAGCAACCTGTTCGTGCAGACCGAGATCGCGCGCGCGCAACAGGCGTTGCTGTGCACGCGCCGGCCACGCGCCCACGACGAGATCCCGCCGTGGATGTTCCACCTGGTGGCGGTGCACGATGCCGACATCAGTGCGATCTCCTACGAGACCGACCGCTCGCGCTTCGTCGGCCGCGGCAACACACCGCGCGCGCCGACCGCACTGTCAGCGGAGGTGGATGACCTGTCCGATACCCACGGCTCGGTGCTGGACCCGGTGGTGGCGATCCGCTGCCGAATCGTGCTGGCGCCCGAGCAGACCGCGATGATCGACATGGTCACCGGCGTAGGCAGCGACCGCGACGCCTGCCTCGCCCTGATCGAGAAGTACCGCGACCGGCGCCTGGCCAACCGGGTGTTCGACCTGGCCTGGACCCATAGCCAGGTGGTGCGGCGCCAGATCAACGCCAGCCAGGCCGATGCGCAGCTGTACGAGCGGTTGGCCGGGCTGATGATCTACGCCCACCCGGTGCTGCGCGCCGACAACGCGGTGCTGGTGCAGAACCAGCGCGGGCAGTCGGGCCTGTGGGGTCATTCCATCTCCGGAGACCTGCCCATCGTGCTGGTGCAGATCGCCGACGCGGCCAACATCGAACTGGTGCGGCAGATGGTCCAGGCCCACGCCTATTGGCGGCTCAAGGGCCTGAACGTGGACCTGGTGATCTGGAACGAGGACCAGGCCGGCTATCGCCAGCAATTGCAGGAACAGATCCTGGCGCTGGTGTCGGCAGGTCCAGAGGGCAATGTGCTGGACCGGCCTGGCGGCGTGTTCGTGCGCCCCGCCCAGCAGATCTCCATGGAAGACCGGATCCTGCTGCAGACCGTGGCCCGGGTGATCGTCAGCGACCAGCGCGGGACCCTGGCCGCGCAGGTCGGCCAGCACCAGGTCGCCGAGCGCAGCGTGCCACTGCTGATCGAGTCCGGACAGGGGCAGTGGCCGGCCTTGCTGCCCGCGCCCGAGCCTGCGGCAACCCACTGGCAACCGGCGGCGCAGCACGAGGTTTCCGGCGAGCCCGAAGATCCATGGCCGTTCGAGCCGGCCGCCACCGAGTTCGCCTTCGCCAACGGATTGGGCGCATTCGCGGCCGACGGGCGCGAGTACGTGATCGACCTGGCGCAGGGCCAGGTAACGCCGGCGCCGTGGTCCAACGTGATGGCCAACCTGCGCATGGGCACCGTGGTCAGCGAGAGCGGGCCGGGCTACACCTGGTTCGAGAACGCGCACGAGTTCCGCCTGTCGCCGTGGCACAACGATCCGGTCTCGGACACCGGCGGCGAGGCCTTCTACCTGCGCGACGAGGAAACCGGACAGGTGTGGTCGCCGATGCCGCTGCCATGCCGCGGCAGCGGCAGCTACCGTACCCGCCATGGCTTCGGCTACACGGTGTACTCGCATGTCGAGGATGGCATCGCCAGCGAGCTGTGGGTGTTCGTGGGGCGCGAGGAGCCGGTCAAGTACTCGGTGCTCAGGCTGCACAACCTGTCCGGCCGCGCACGCAAGCTGACCGCCACCGGCTACGTGGAGTGGGTGCTGGGCGACCTGCGCGCGCGTACCCAGATGCACGTGGTGTGCGAGCTGGACCAGGCCTCCGGCGCGCTCACCGCGCGCAACCCCTACAACGTGGAATTCCAGGGGCGGGTGGCGTTCTTCGACGTGGACGCCGACAGCCGCAGCTTCACTGCCGACCGGGCCGAGTTCATCGGCCGCAACGGCAGCCTGGCGCGGCCCGCAGCGCTGCTGCGCCAGCGCCTGTCGGGCAAGCTTGGCGTGGACGTGGACCCGTGCGCGGCGCTGCAGGTACCGATGTCGCTGGTGCCCGGGGAGCGTTACGAGACGGTATTCCGGCTGGGCATAGGCAGCGACCAGGGCGAGGCGCTGGCCCTCGCCACTGCCAGCAAGGGCAGCAACGCGGCCTACGACGCGCTGGATGCGGTGCGCATCCACTGGCTGCACACCCTGGGCGCGGTCAAGGTCAGCACGCCCGATCCCAGCCTGGACCTGCTGGCCAATGGCTGGCTCATGTACCAGACCCTGGCCTGCCGCTACGTGGCGCGCAGTGGTTACTACCAGTCCGGTGGCGCGTTCGGGTTCCGCGACCAGCTGCAGGACACCATGGCCAGCGTGCATGCCGATCCGGCCCTGACCCGCAGCCACCTGCTGCTCAGCGCCGCGCACCAGTTCCCGCAGGGCGACGTGCTGCACTGGTGGCATCCCCCGGCCGGTCGCGGCGTGCGCACACGCTGTTCGGACGACTACCTGTGGCTGCCGCTGGCCGCATGCCGCTACCTGCAGGCCACCGCCGACACCAGCGTGCTGGACGAGCCGGTGCGTTACATCGAAGGGCGCGCGGTCAATCCCGACGAAGAGTCGTACTACGATATGCCGGTCGTGTCGGGCCTCAGGGAGTCCTTCTACCAGCACTGCGTGCGCGCCCTGCGCCGCGGCACCGAACTGCTGGGCGAACGCGGCCTGCCGCTGATCGGCACCGGCGACTGGAACGATGGCATGAACCGGGTCGGCGAAGCCGGCAAGGGCGAAAGCGTGTGGCTTGGCTTCTTCCTGTTCGATGCGCTGGTGCAGTTCCAGGCCGTGGCGCAGGCGCGTGGCGACGAGGGGTTCGCCGGGTTCTGCGAACGCTCCGCCGAAGCGTTGCGTGGCAACCTGGCCGAGCATGCCTGGGACGGCAAGTGGTACCGGCGCGCGTGGTTCGACGATGGCACCCCGCTGGGCTCGTGCCTGAGCGATGAGTGCAGGATCGACTCGATCTCGCAGAGCTGGGCGGTGCTGTCGGGCGCGGCCGAGCCGAATCGCGCGCGCCAGGCCATGGCCTCGCTCGACCAGCACCTGGTGCGACGCGACGCCGGCCTGATCCAGTTGCTGGAACCGCCGTTCGACAAGACCGGGAAGGACCCGGGCTACATCCGCGGCTACGTGCCCGGGGTGCGCGAGAACGGCGGCCAGTACACCCACGCCGCGGTGTGGGCGACCATGGCCTTCGCCCACATGGGCGACCGCGAGCGGGCCTGGGAACTGGCGCGCATGATCAACCCGATCCAGCATGCACGCGACCCTGCTGCCACGGCCGTGTACAAGGTCGAGCCCTATGTGATGGCGGCCGACGTGTACGGCGTGGCCCCGCATATCGGCCGCGGCGGCTGGACCTGGTACACCGGCTCGTCGGGCTGGATGTATCGGCTGCTGACCGAATCGCTGCTGGGCCTGGACCGCCAGGGCGATCGCCTGGCGATCAAGCCGTGCATCCCGGCCGACTGGCCCGAGTACCGCATCCAGTACCGGTACGGGGAGAGCCAGTACGTGATCACGGTCAGCCAGGTCGAGGGCGGCCAGGCCGGCATGC
>Ga0105045_10003236_pt1 | contig 13945 bp, 13 predicted proteins | sample MAT02_FD_78089 | JGI IMG/M metagenome (GOLD analysis project Ga0105045, IMG submission 78089) | Freshwater microbial communities from Lake Fryxell liftoff mats and glacier meltwater in Antarctica - MAT-02 (megahit assembly) | ecosystem: Environmental > Aquatic > Freshwater > Ice > Liftoff...
ACGTCGTCACCGCTCAGAAAGCAACGAAGGCATTTGCCGTTGCGTATCAGATCATGGACGACATCCAGGATCGAGATGTAGACTGCCTCCGCTCGCCTTCTTTTAACGCATTGTTGATTCTGGAAGCTGCAGGCCATGGAGATAGCGCAGCGGGGATCGCCAGCGACTTCGCAAAATTCCGACTGACTGAAGCAATCGAAGCCGCCTCATTGTTGCCCAATGGTTCCGGGGATTTATTGACAGAATTGGCTGAGGTAATGCTCAGCGAATTCTCGTGAAAGCCACCGGGGTAGGAACGGCTGTCGTTATTGGAGCAGGTTTCGGGGGATTGGCGGCCGCCTTACGTCTGAGGGCTATGGGGCACGAGGTCGAAGTTTGGGAACGTGGCGATTCGGCGGGCGGTCGGGCAGCGGTCTTTGAGCGAGATGGCTTTACCTACGATGCGGGTCCGACCGTGATTACCGCACCATTTTTGTTTGACGAACTCTTTGCGCTTTTTGGCGAGCAGCGCGCTGAACATATCGAGTTTTTGCCTGTTATGCCTTGGTATCGAATGATTGATTCGGAGGGAGCCATTTTTAATTATGGTGGCACCGAGGAGGAGATCAAACGCGAGGTGGCGCGGTTCAGCCCAGAAGACGCAGAGGGCTATGGGCGTCTACTCGCACAGTCGCGCAAAATATACGACGTGGGATTCGTGCGTCTTGGTGCTCAGCCTTTTCACCGCTTTCGCACCATGCTAGCGGCAGTGCCTGCGATGATTAAGCTGCGCTGTGACCGCACAGTTTGGCAATTCGTCTGCCACTATCTCAAAAACGATTCCCTGCGTCGTTTTTTTAGTATCCAACCGCTACTCGTTGGTGGCAACCCATTCGCCACATCCTCGATTTATTCATTGATCCACTACCTCGAAATCAAGAGTGGCGTATGGTATGCGCGGGGCGGCACCGGGGCATTGGTTCAATCTCTTGTTGCTTTGGCCAATAGGCATGGAGTTCGCTTTAAATTTGGCACCACTGTCAAGAAGATCGAGGTGAGTGAAGGTCGCGTAACCGGGCTGACATCCGTCGCCGGTCATCACCAAGACTGCTCAATGTGCATCGCCAACGCGGAACCGCACGAGGTCTATCGGCGGCTGATTGATAGCCACCACCGAAAAAAATGGAATGATCGTGCGCTGAGTCGGCAGAAGTTCTCGATGGGCTTATTCGTGCTCTATTTTGGAACGGACACCCCCTACCCAGAGGTGCCGCATCATACGATTCTCTTCAGCCATCGCTACCGGGAATTGCTCGAGGACATCTTTACCAATGGTGTTTTGGCTGAAGACCCGAGTCTGTATCTTCATCGTCCGGGTGCTACGGACTCGACCATGGCACCACCCGGGCAAGATGCCTTTTATGTGTTGGCACCCGTGCCAAATCTCCAGACCGAAATAGACTGGGATAAAACAGGACCGCTCTACGCCGATTTGATTTTCAAACAACTCGAAGAACGTATCCTGCCCGGCCTAAGGAAGCATCTCGTCTCGCATTTTTTCGTCACGCCGCGATATTTTCAAGAGACGTTGCTCTCGGCCCATGGGGCTGGGTTTTCCACTTCTCCGATTTTCACTCAGTCGGCATGGTTCCGCTGTCACAACAAAAGTGAAGATGTGGAGGGCCTCTATTTTGTCGGTGCAGGCACCCATCCCGGGGCGGGATTGCCGGGCGTGTTGACCTCCGCCAAGGTTGTAGAAAATATCCTGCGCGAGTAAGATGTTCTATGGATTCGCCTTTCATCCATGCCGAAGAATTGCTGAGACGTCATGGGCGAAGCTTCTATTTGGCGGCGCGTTTTTTGCCCCACGCAGCGCGTGAGCGGGCCACCCGGCTTTATGCCTTTTGCCGCCTCCTCGATGATATCGCCGACGCCGCAGGTGATCCTGAAAGAGCCAAGCAGTGTTTATTTGAGTTACGGGAGGATTTAAAAACGTCTCAGCAATCTCTTGCCCGCATTTATGCCTCGATTGAGCTAAGCAATGATCTTCCGGCGCAAGCACTCCTGCTCGCCTTGGCGGAGGATACCGGTCCTCGCCAAATTCAGAACTGCGACGAGCTGATCCGCTACTGTTATGGAGTGGCGGGAACGGTTGGTCTGATGATGGCCGACATTTTGGCCGCGAGTTGTGACTCGGCTCTTTCTCATGCACTCGATCTGGGGATCGCCATGCAGTTGGTAAACATATCACGCGATGTTCAGGATGACGCCGAACGCGAGCGTATCTACGTGCCTGCCGAATGGCTGCCAGCGAAAGTTGGTGCTGCGGAGTTGCGGGAAGATCCCATGCTGGCCTGGGATGCCGTACAACGAACTCTCCAGACGGCGGAAAGCTATTTTGACAGCGGATTTCAAGGGCTTCGCTTTCTTCCCCAAGATTGCCAGCGAGGGATTTGGATGGCAGGCCGAGTTTATCAAGAAATTGGGAAAGAAATTCTTCGACGAGGCCCGCGCAGCCTATTGCGTCGCACTGTAGTGCCTCGCTGGCGCAAAATTGCCATCGGGCTTTCGTGTCGCCTCACCCCTCTGAAGCAGGCTCCGTTTGGGCCCATTTTTCCGACTCAGCATAATGGAAAACTCCATCACTCGATGGCTGGTCTGTTTGGTACGGATCTCACCTGATGAGTGCGCAATTCGACGTCGCTATCATCGGAGCCGGCCTAGCTGGGCTGAGTCTGGCGGTTCGTCTAGCCGCCTTGCCGAAACCTCCGAGTATCGTGCTGATTGATCGCCGAAATGGATATTCGCGGGATCGAACATGGTGCCATTGGGCGGGCTCACCCCATCCATTTGAGGGCTGCGTGTCCCATCGTTGGTCACAATGGCGGGTGGGAACGGGAGAAGATTTCTCCACCTGCGTTGACCACTCCCACCCCTATCAACGGATCCCTGCGGATCTGCTCTACGAGGAAGCGAAGCGAAGACTGGCGCAGTCGGCCAAGGTGGAGTGGAAGCTAGCCATGCAGGTCGCTAAGGTTAGCAGAGGTAAAAATGGGGTGATCATTACTTGCGAAGATGGGAGCGAAATCGCTGCCAGCCGGGTCTTTGACAGCCGCCCTCCGCCGCTCGATCTTGCGTGCTGGAGTCAGAAGTTTCGCGGTTTGGAAATCGAAGTGCCTGCTCTCCGCAGCGATATTGGCACCGTGAGGCTGATGGATTTTCAGTCAGCTGGGCCGGATGGCGTGCGATTCTTTTACGTTTTGCCGCTGAGTGCGACCTCCGCGTTGCTTGAGGACACATGGCTTGTCCCGCCGGGGCGGCAGCCTGAGTTTTCCGATGCTGCGATCATGGATTATGCCCAAAAACATTTTGGGACTGATATCGGGCGGGTCACTCACCGCGAGGAGGGGTCTATCCCTATGTCATCCATCGGCCGGAGCCGGACGATGGAGCCAGTGATCCGTATCGGCACGGCCGGTGGGGCGGTTCGCGCTTCATCAGGCTACGCATTCTCGCGGATTCAGCAGCAGTCCCAAGCGATCGCGGAGGCCTTCGCCAATGGACAGCTACCCCCGCGACACGACAGAATACTCGATTTCTTCGATGCTATCTTTTTGGGAGTGCTTGAGAAGTATCCCGAGCGCATGCCAGAATATTTTCACCGCCTTTTTGCACGGGTACCACCGGAGCGTCTCGTTCGATTTATGGAATCCCGTCCTCTCCCACTCGATCTGCTTGCGGTCGTGCGGGCCTTGCCGCCTTGGCCTTTTCTTCACGCCACCAGTAGCTTACTCCGGAATACGTTTGGATGATTTCCGACTCCGCAGAGCCTTGGTTGCCACGCTTCACCCGCTGCCACACCGCTGTGGTAGTCGGATGCTGTGGGATACTGTTGTTCGCGACTGCATGGGTGGCAGGCCTACCTCTCAGTCTGCAAATCGTCGTGCTCGCTGGAGCGGTTGGTCTCGCGGGCTTACCTCATGGTGCGCTTGATCTTGCCTTGCTTCGAGGTGCGGGAATGCGCACACGCGCAATCTTCGGAATTGCGATCGGCTACGTGCTCCTCTCAGCCATGGTGCTTGCGCTTTTCGCGACTTTTCCGATCACTGCGCTGGCCGGATTTCTGTTCATTTCGTGGCTCCATTTTGGTTTAGGAGACACCGAACAGATGAGCGGAGTCACGCGAGGGATCGAAGCTGCTGCGCGTGGCGGCGTCATTATCGTCGCGCCTGTTTTCTTCCATCCGATCGGAGTTGCGAGGATTTTTCAGATGATTGCCGGGCAAGACTCTGCGGATTCTATATTGGCACTTGTCGAAATTATCTGTCAGTGGATGGCTCCGATCTGCTTTGGCTTGCTTTTCGTCGCAGTAATTTACCGGGTGCGGAGGGCCGTCGCAAGTCCCCTGCCCGTCGAGAGATTTCATCACGGGGCATCCGCGCTTGAGATGACGCTCACTTTGGTTCTCGTGGCCTTTTGGCCTCCTCTAATGGCCTTTCTGGTTTACTTTTGCGGGATTCATTCCGTGCGGCACCTTGCTGAAATTGGTGCGGCTCGCTATCCTCACGATGCACGACAAGCAGCTATCTGGTTAGTTAAAGAATCGTGGCCACTCACCGTGGCAACGCTATTGCTCGCGGCGGGAATCGGAACGGCAATGGCATCCCGATTTGAGCCAGATTCCCTCTTCACTCGCCTCATCTTTCAAGGTCTTGCGGCGCTCACCGTGCCGCACATGGCCATTTCCTTTTGGTTGCAGGCGCGAGGTGAAAGCACGCCCGGCGATTGTTTTTCTAATCCGAAATAAGGGCTCTTTGCTGCTCAGCTAACATGCGGCGGGCGAGCTCTCCGACAATCGCGCTGTAGGTCGGATACGAAAGGCGCGCGCTCGCGAGAATGCGCAGCGTGACCCCTGCTGACATGGAGATCGCCAAACCCTGGATCAACTCCAATGCATTCTCACCAATGGCATGGGCGCCAAGTAGCATCCCTGTTGGTCGGTCAGCGATGAGTTTGACAAAGCCGTGCTTGCGTCCGTCAATAATCGCGCGATCGAGTCTGGCGTAATCCGCCGAGGCGGACATGAAGTCAAGTTTTTGCCCTCGCGCCTGGCGTTCGGTTAGGCCAACTCCAGCGTGATCTGGGTCCGTGAAACCGCCACTCGGCAACAACTCTGGTTGGTGCTCCAAATGTGCTCCGAGGACCGCGTTCTCGGCTGCCACCATGGCTTCGAAATGGGCCCCCTGCACCAGCATATCACGCCCGTGCACATCGCCGGCGGCGAAGATGTGTTCTCGATTTGTCTGCATGAAACGATTGATCTTCAGAAAACCGCGTTCCGTCTCAAGGCCGACGGCCTCAATCCCGATATCTGTGAGTGCAGCCGGCCAACCCAGACAGAGTAGCACGGCCTCGACCTCGATTTCGTGCACTGTGCCAGCGTGCCTGAAATGTAATCGGCGCATGCCGTTTTGCATCACTTCTATCCTTTCAGTCGCTTCGATTTCGGTGACGACGACAACGCCGAGTGCCTCAAAGCGCTCTCGCAAAACCGCGCTTACCAGTTCATCTGCGCTTGGCACGATGGCCGACGCCACATCAAGGAGGGTGACCTGCGAGCCAAAGGCATTCATGACCGAGCACATCTGCACCCCGGTGTATCCGCTTCCGATGATCGCAATGGATTTTGGCATCTGCTTTAGCGAGAAGAGTTCTTCTGGCACAATACCGAATTGCGCCCCATTGAAGGTCGGTCGCCTCGCCCGTCCGCCAACGCAGAGAATGATTTTGTCGGCATGAAGCTCCCGCTTGGAATCGGCAAGTTGCAGTAGATTCGGACCCATGAACCTCGCTGAGCCCTCGAAGAAAAGTTCCCCGCCAGATGCGCAGATTCGCGCCGCCGTCTGCTTGTTCTCGTGTACCTCCTCCACGACCTCATGCACTCGGTCTACCATTCGTGACCAAACAAGTTTCGGATCAGACACCTCAATCCCGTAGAGCTTTGCCGAGCGAATATCGCGCAGCAGCCGGGCAGTCACAGCGAGCACACGGGTAGGCACACAGCCTGTATTCGTGCAGGTTCCGCCCATACGAACACGGTCAATCAGCCCAACTTTTGCTCCTAATTCTGCCGCACGCAAGGCCGCGCGTGCTCCCGCAGGACCTGCCCCTACGACGAGAACATCAAAACGTTTCTTTTCCGGAATATTGATCATCTATTGAACGAATCTACTGACTTCCCACAACAGATATACGCTTGAGAAGCAGCACTCGATCGGAGTAACAGAGTAAATCGGTGCGCTTTCCAACCAAATCCTCCCCGGCAACCTCAGCCTCGACGATCTGTGCAACGACCAACCCAGCATCCCGGACAACGTCATGCCCCGCCATATTCGAGGGCCGGTAATGCTTGCAATCCGAGTCGAGCAATTTATCACGCAACCGCTTAAATCTGCGCTTAAAATGGCGATGCGGAAACCGCAGGAACTGGAAGAGGAGCGCACCCGGTGGAAAGAGATGGCCGGACCGACAATTCGCTGAGGCGAAAAATCCTAAGTCAGAGACTTTCCAGGTGCTGGCGGACAGTCTCCCACTGCTTTTCCCACGGCGCGGTGTGGTGGTCAGTATGGTGCAGCCGCCGCGACTCGAACGCGGAACCTTCTGATCCGTAGTCAGATGCTCTATCCAATTGAGCTACGGCTGCTTGTTTTGTGGGATGGAGAGGATAGAGACGGATGGTGAGGTTGGGCAAGACATTTATAGTTTGAGAGTAAGAATTGTGAAATTGGGTGGTCGGCTTCATGGAGTTTGTTCTGGGCTTTACTAGGGGTGCGTTTGGTAATCCAGTGGCCGCGAGGGACTGGAATAGAAGCTTCAAGGGAAGGTGCTTCAAATTCTTTACGCTAGGGGTATTTCTGGTAGGCTGTAGGGACTATGGATTTGTCTGAGGTTCGCGGCGTGGAGCAAAGATACAGCGGCATTGCTGTCGCTCCGGGTATCGCGCATGGGGCTGCTTTGGTGACTTGGAACGAAGACGAGGAGAAACTTGCACCCCGCAAGATCGAACAAAGCGACCTTCCTCGTGAAATAGAGCGCTTCGAGTCGGCACTCATTGCGACGCGGGCCGAGCTTCTGGATATTCAAAAGCGGATTGCTTCGGGTATTGGAGCGGATGATGCGAGTATTTTTGATGCACACCTTCTGGTCGTGGAGGATCGCACGTTGATTGAGGAAGTTCTCCGTAAGTTGGATCAGGACCGACACTGCATTGAGTATGTTTTCCAGTCCATCGCGGACAAATACTGCCAGACGCTAGAGCAGATTGATGACCCTTATCTTCGTGAACGGGTGGTGGATATTGAGGATGTGACGCGGCGTGTGCTGCGTCACTTGCTGGGCAAATCGCCGTTGAATCCGGCTGCGCACGATCAGCCGCACATTGTCATTGCTCATAATCTTACTCCCTCCGACACGGCGCAACTGCATCGCGAGTATGTCTTAGGATTTGCTACCGAGATGGGCAGTCGCACGTCGCACACGGCGATTCTAGCTCGTTCGCTTGAGATTCCCGCATCGGTCGGTCTGCGGGATATCTGCCAGAAGATCAAGACTGGTGATGATATCTTGCTGGATGGCTATCACGGGCTACTGATCGTCAATCCATCCACAGAAACTCTCTTGGAATATGGACGCCTTGAGACGGCGAAGGAGGAAGTCACGGAGCGGCTTGAGCTGATCCGGGAGACGACATCCGTCACGCGAGATGGACGCCATATCGTGCTCTCCGCCAATGTGGACTTCCCGGAGGAACTAGGGGACGTGGCCGAGTGTGGGGCAGAGGGGATCGGCCTCTACCGCACGGAATTTCTTTTTCTTAATCGTGCAGAGCCACCGGGCGAAGACGAGCAATACGAGCAATACTGCCTCGCAGCTGAGAACTCTCGGCCCCACTGTGTCATCATCCGCACGCTCGACATCGGGGGAGATAAGTCCACGGCTAGCCTTGATTTGCTCGAAGAGGAAAATCCTTTTCTTGGTTGTCGGGCGATTCGTTTCTGCCTGAAAAATCCGCACATTTTCAAGAGTCAACTTCGGGCAATCCTTCGAGCCGCCACGTCGGGGAATATCCGAATCATGTATCCGATGATTAGTGGCTTGGAGGAACTACGCCATGCGAACCGCCACCTTGAGGAATGCAAGAACGAGCTAGCGAGTGAAGGGATCCCATTTAATTCCGCTATCGAAGTGGGTATCATGGTTGAAATTCCGAGTGCTGTCATGATCGCTGACCAACTGGCGCGTGAAGTGCAATTTTTCAGTATTGGCACGAACGATCTCATCCAATACACGATTGCCGTGGATCGCGGAAATGAGCACATTGCCCATCTCTACAATCCGACACATCCGGCGATTCTCCGGATGATAAAAATGGTTGTTGATGCGGCGCACGGGGCGGGTATCTGGACTGGAGTCTGTGGCGAGATGGCGGCGGATGTGTTGTTGACGCCGCTCTTGGTTGGGTTGGGAGTTGACGAGCTCAGCGCGACAAATGCCATGGTGCCGCGTGTGAAAAAGGCGCTGCAATCGCTTGATGCCGCTGCTTGCTATGACCTCGTCGCGCGGGCTCTCACCATGGATGATTCTGCGGCCATTCTTTCCATGAGTAGCCAGATGGCGCGTGAGCAATACGCCGAGATTGCTGACTAGAATCAATGCAACTCGACTTTGACCTGAAAGGTCCCACGCCCAGTTCCCCGCTTGAACCGGAAGTCCTCTCGGTGGGGGCCTTCACCCGACGAATGCGCTCGGTGGTGGAGTCGCAATTTGGCGACGTGTGGGTGGAGGGCGAGGCGTCGAATGTTCGGCGGCAATCCTCGGGACATACCTATTTTACACTGAAAGATGCTACGGCACAGATCGCTTGTGTGCTTTTCGCAGGACAAGCAGCTCAGTTGCGCGGAGTGAAAATCACCGATGGGGACCAACTACAGATTTTCGGGCAGGTGACGATCTACGAAATGCGTGGGCAGTATCAGATCGTGGTGAGGCGTGTGGCCGAAGTTGGAGCTGGCGCTCTGCAGGCGAAGTTCGAGGAACTTAAGCGACGCCTGCATGCGGAAGGGCTTTTCGACGCAGCCCGCAAAAAGTCGTTGCCAGCTTTTCCTCAACGCGTGGGTGTGGTGACCTCCCCAACTGGCGCTGCGCTCCGAGACTTTCTCAATGTGCTCAGTCGCCGACAGCGGGGTATTGCCGTCTTGGTCTCGCCGGTGCGTGTCCAAGGGAGAGGTGCCGCTGCGGAAATTGCAAAAGCGATCAAGGAACTGGCTCGCGCTGATACCCATGGATTGCCACGTGTGGATGTGATTGTCGTCACGCGAGGGGGTGGAAGTCTGGAAGACCTCTGGGAATTTAATGAAGAAGTCGTGGCACGAGCCATCGCAGAAAGCGAGATTCCGGTGATCAGCGCAATTGGTCATGAGATTGATTTTACGATTGCAGATTTTGCGGCGGATGTTCGAGCCCCGACTCCGAGCGCGGCGGCGGAGCTCCTCTCTGCGGACCAGCGCGAGGTGCTTGATCGAATCCGAGCGGTGCATCTCCGAATGAATCGTGTAGTTGGTGCTGTCTTTGATCGCCAGCGGCAGACGCTGCACGGGTTCCAGCGCACGGCGGTGTTTCAGGCTCCCGCGAGAGCCATTCGGGAAATGGCACAGACGCTTGATCGGGGATCGGATAATCTTCTGCGATCCGTGCGAGAGGCTGCGACAATTGTATCCCGTCGGATTGAAACCATGGCAGCCCGCCTCGATAGGCAAGACCCGGCGGCAAAAATCGCGAGCTACCAGCGCGACATATCACGTGCGCTGGACGGCATGTCGAGTCGCTTGATGCTTCGCAAACAACACCTCGCCTCGGAGTGCGAGAAGTCCGCTGCGGTGCTCGAAGCCCTGAGCCCAATGAAGGCACTTGGGCGTGGGTATTCTCTCACACACAGGCCGAACGGAGGAGTTGTTTTGAGAGCGGACACACTCACAGATGGCGATGAGATTCTGACGACATTTGCGGATGGCGTGGCACGCTCTATCGTGAGCACCTCGGCCAAGCCACTACGGCTCTCGGGGCTGAAAAAATAGGCAGAGAGGCGCATTGCGCGGAAAGGTAACTTCTGAGATAAAGCGTAATCATGTCGGCGTTGAAAATTGAACCAGCCACGCTGGAAGACCTGCCGCAGCTTACTGAGCTGCTCTTGGATCTTTTTACGCAGGAAGCCGACTTTACGCCAAATTCAGAGAAGCAATTGCGGGGCCTGCGACTGATCGTGGAGCAACCATCCCGTGGGAGGATCTTCGTCTTGCGCAGTCATAATAAGATCATCGGTATGATTAATCTGCTCATCACGATCAGCACGGCTGAGGGTGGCTTTGTGCTCGTGCTTGAGGATCTTGTGATCCATCGTGAACATCGTCAACAAGGCTACGGTTCCCGCTTACTTCAGTACGCAGTGGACTTTGCGAAGAGAAAAAAATTTCTCCGTATTACACTGCTCACAGATCGCCCGGCGGAAGGCCGACGATTTTATACCAAACACCATTTCTACGAGAGCGATATGATTCCGATGCGCATGCTTCTAACCGATGAACAGTGATTTCGCACGAGTGGATTTGCAGCGCGAAGCAAGGTGCGGGCGTGCGGAGACGATTTTCTGCGAGGGAAAAACTCCGGATGAAGTCGCAGAGATCGCGCGACGCTTGCGCGAAGCTGGTCAATACGTACTTGGCACACGCGCTACGGAAGCTCAGTTTGCTGCGGTGGCGTTGCGATTTCCCGAGGCCTTGTGGCACGAGCGGGCCAGGTGTTTAACGATTTCTCAGGCGGCGCCGAGCGAGTCTCCGTGGGCCGTGGCTGTGGTATCGGCTGGCACCTCGGACGCCTTCGTTGCTGAGGAAGCTGCAACAACTCTTGAGACTTTCGGCTATCGGGTAGAACGCTTCAGTGACGTGGGAGTCGCCGGCCTACACCGGCTATTAGGAGCGGTTGAGGCGATTCAGCAATGCGGGGTAATCATCGTGGTCGCAGGCATGGAAGGCGCACTACCCAGTGTCGTAGCGGGACTTGTAAATCGGCCAATCATCGGTGTGCCGACAAGCGTCGGCTACGGCGCGAACTTTGCAGGAGTAGCAGCCTTGTTATGCATGCTTACGAGTTGTGCGAGCAAGGTGACCGTGGTCAATATTAACAATGGTTTTGGCGCGGCCTCTGCGGCCGATGCGATCCTTCGCCTCGCGGGGCCGGGCGCATCGTGAGCAGCGGAGTAAGAAAAGCCTTTGTCTTGGGGGCTGGGCTTGGCACGCGATTGCGCCCCTTAACTACGGCGAGACCGAAGCCGCTTGTTCCCATTTTTCACAAACCGCTGATCACTTTTGCCTTCGACCACCTGAAGGCGCATGGGGTCGAGTCTTTCGTTGTGAACACGCACCATTGTCCTGAAGCCTATGATCGCATGGTCGGCAATTCGTATGAAGGCTGCCCGGTTTTGTATCGTCACGAGCCGATGTTGCTCGAAACCGGAGGCGGGATAAAAAACGTCGAGGATTTACTCGGTGGTGAGGCATTTATCGTCTACAATGGGGACGTCTTAAGCGACATTCCCCTTGATCGCTTGCTTGCGGAACACTCAGCACGCGGAAATCTTGCGACCCTCGCCCTACGCTCTTCTGGGAGCCCAAGGCACATCCAATGCGATCCCTCAACAAATCGCGTCACCGACATTCGCAGCCGAATCGGCGGCAGCGGAAATCCCTCGTTTCTTTTCACTGGAATTTCCGTTCTCTCACCAGAAATATTTTCGCATATTCCGGCCGGCACACCGGTCTCGATTATCCCGATTTATCTTGAACTCATCCGCCAGGGAGCCCGGATCGGCGGGGTCGTGGTGGAGGAGGGCCATTGGCTCGACCTTGGTTCTCGCAAGGCCTACATTGAGGCTCATCAAATGTTCGCTCCGGGTGGCCAAAAGCTTACCACCTCTCCCCCGAGCTGGCCACGGCTGGTGCATGACAGTGCCACTGTCCATCCATCGGCCTCCCTCATCGGGGCATGTGCCATTGGGCCTATGGCTACCGTGGCGGAAGGTGCTGTTCTGGAAGATAGTGTTCTGTGGGACAAAGCCTCGGCTGCGCCCGGCGTTCGGCTCCTGCGCTGCGTGGTGCGGGACTCGATTCAGGCGACGATTTCCGCGAAGTCGTACGATTTCTGATCGAGAAAAACATCGCAAGTCGTGCAGGCTTCTGCGCAATATAGATGCAGGCCTCACGGGCCCTGCATCATATGCTGAAAAAAGTTGTCCTTACAAATATCTACACCGCTAAGACCGCTGAGGTCATAGTAGATACTGATGAGGACGCAAAAGCGATTCTCGGCTCGGGCAAAGCCCCTAACGAAACCGCTGAGGTAAGTGACGTCGTTGGCATTGATGAGTTCGTGCAGCGTGCGACGGGGAAAAAGCCAAACATCGAGGAAACGGTGGCTTTCTTCAGCGGATTTGCGCGCTGCTTGGAGCGAAACATATCCACGATTAAGAGCTTGGAGCTCATGGCGGCGCGCCTGCGTTCTCCACGTTATCGCGGGGTTGTCGCGGATATTTCTCAACGGATTAGCTCCGGCGATAAGCTGAGCGATAGCTTTGCAAGCCACCCGGATCTCTTTACTGAAGACGTCGTCGCCCTGATCCACGCGGGAGAGGAATCGGGAATGATTCATGAGGTTCTCAAGCAAATCGCCTCGGGCCGCAATAAGTCCGCCCAAATTCTCCGAAAGCTGCGCGCTGGGCTTATCTACCCCGCTATCGTTTTAGTTCTCGCCGTCATCGTGGTCATCATAATGGCCTTCACCCTCATCCCTGCGATTTCAAAACTCTATACCGCGATGAATGCCACGCTGCCCATGGCAACGAGGATTCTCATGGCGTTTTCAGATATCTTGCTCGGCCAACCCTATCTGGCTGCTCTGCCGCTCGTGGCACTCTTCGCTTTCTTTAAGTACTGGCCGAAGATTTACCGCAAGCCGCCAGTCCAGCGCTTCATTACCCGAATCCCCACCGTGGGAAATATCATCCGCAAGTCTGCGGCCATGGTGAGCTTTCGCTGTTTGGCATTGCTGTTACAAGCGAATGTACGCATCACCACAGCTTTAGAAATCGCCGCCAAGAGTGCGAACCATGTGGAGTTCGAGGCCTTTTTTCTGACGGTGAGAGACCACATCAACGAGGGGCTTTCGTTGCCCGATAGCTTCCTTATGGAGTCCCATCGGCTCGGGCCTGACGGACGAATGATTGCTGCCGTCGTGCAGATGGCCGGCGAGACAGGTGGAGTGAACGAGATGCTGGACGTCATTGCGACGGATTACGAAGACGAGCTGGATATTCTTGCGAGCCAGATTGATAAAATTCTTGAGCCCATCGTGCTTGTCATGTTGGGCCTCGTGGTCGGTGGACTTGTCTATGCGATCTACGGTCCTATTTTCAATCTCAGCAAAGTGATCTTACCACAGTCGAAACCGGCAGCAGCAGCGGCACCACGGTGATTGGAGAGGGCTCAGGCTCCTCAAGCAGAAGTAGGACGTTCTCCGTCTTTAGGTGGATTAGACGACTTCCGGGCCAGAGCGTTTATTCAAAGGCACTGTTTCTCTATGTCACGCTGTCGCTACTTCTCGGCATCGCCGTGGTCTACTTAACCAGCAGCATCATTACTGGACAGTTCCTCGAAACCGAAAGACAGGAAATGGTCTCAACAATTCAGCGCTTCGCAATCGTCCTGGCGCGAGAATCTCGGCCCGTCGAAATTTCGCTGAGAGATCTTATCAATGCCGATAATTCCTCCAAGTCCGCTTTTGTAACGCTTCCAGATGCCGCTCGCCTCAAGCTGCTCCAGCTCGATTTTATTTCCGTGTGCCGGATGCCGAACAAAGA
>Ga0105045_10003237_pt1 | contig 13944 bp, 17 predicted proteins | sample MAT02_FD_78089 | JGI IMG/M metagenome (GOLD analysis project Ga0105045, IMG submission 78089) | Freshwater microbial communities from Lake Fryxell liftoff mats and glacier meltwater in Antarctica - MAT-02 (megahit assembly) | ecosystem: Environmental > Aquatic > Freshwater > Ice > Liftoff...
ACAGATGAGTCTTTGGTGAAAATGCTTTTTTTAGCGCTACGTGATGTGTCCAAAAAATGGACTATGCCGATGCACGGATGGAAAACAATCATCTCCCATTTATCGATCGCTTACGGCGACAGGTTAGGTTTAGATACGTGATTGAAATCATTTACACAAAAAAATGGACAGTCTCTAGAAGATTTTTAAAGGAAAAGTGATTAAACCTATCTTGCATATCTTGCCTATCTTGTTTCTTTTTTTTCTTCGTGTCTTGGTGTCTGTGTATTAAATCTCGCCCTATTGTTTCTTCTGAGTTTACAAAATATTCAGCCCCCCGTACAATCTAATTTTTTTTACAACAATCGGATTACTTATGTCGAATTCACAAACTGCTCCTAAAGTTGTTTTCAAAGGGGCCAACCTCGTTCCCATGCTCATCTCGATTGCTTTAGGATTACTTATTTGGTTTTCTCCTGCTCCCACGGGGATAAATCCAAAAGCTTGGAACATTCTCGCCATTTTTGTAGCCTTAATTGTCGGACTCATTGGGAAGGCTCTCCCCATGGGCGGAATGTCCTTCTTGGCTCTTACAACGCTCGTTATCACACACTCACTTACCCTAAAAGAAGCCTTGAGTGGGTTTTCCAATCCGATCATTTGGCTTGTTGTTGCCGCCTTTTTGATCTCACGATCCTTTATTAAAACACGTTTAGGCATGCGTATCGCTTATCTATTCGTAGGCCTCCTTGGGAAAAAAACACTAGGTCTTGGCTATGGCATCGCCGCAACCGAGCTGCTGCTCGCCCCTGCGATTCCAAGTAATACAGCTCGTGCAGGCGGAATTATTTTCCCTATTGTCCGTGCACTTGCTGTCAACTTTGGAAGCAGCCCTGAACGCCATTCTCAACGATTAATGGGGGGATTTCTTATTCTTGTTGGTTATTACTCCAACTTGATCACAAGCGCGATGTTTATCACAGCAATGGCAGCAAATCCACTGATTGCAGCGATCATCAGCGATGCGGGACTGACAATCTCTTGGGGAAAATGGGCCCTTGCGGCGTCTGTTCCAGGCATTCTCAGCCTTTTAGTGATGCCTTACATTGTTTATAAACTCTATCCACCAGAAATTAAAGACAGTCCTGAAGCCAAAGAGATTGCTAAAAAGCATTTAGACGAGATGGGTCCCCTATCTAAATACGAGTGGATTACGCTGGCTGTATTTGTTTTGTTGATTGCACTTTGGATATTTGGCGAGCACTTTTTTGGACTAGAAAGCACAACGGTCGCCCTATTAGGAGTTTGCCTACTGATGTTAACCGGAGTTTTGACTTGGGAAGATATTAAGAAAGAGTATGAGGCGTGGGATACATTGATTTGGTTTGCGACACTTGTGATGATTGCCTCTTATTTGAATGCTTTTGGGCTTTTCACTTGGTTCAGTGGGCATGTACATTTTCTTATGAGTGATTTTTCTTGGTGGGTGGCAGCCCCTCTTTTGATTGCTCTGTATTTTTACAGCCATTATTTATTTGCGAGTAATACAGCTCATGTAACGTCACTACTCGCCGCCTTTTTGGGAGTGGGGATTGCGCTTGGGACACCGCCTTATTTGATGGCGCTCTCGCTTGCTTTCTGCAGCAGTCTTTTTGCTTGCTTAACACATTACGGGACAGGTTGCTCGCCTATCTTGTTTGGATCGGAGTACGTGAATTTGAAGACGTGGTGGAAGATGGGCTTTGTGATGAGTGTTGTATTTTTGGGGATATGGGTGGGGATAGGGTCTCTTTGGTGGAAAGTGCTGGGGCTGTGGTAAAAAAAATGGCAGGAGATTAAGGATCGGGCAGCAGGATGCGTGGGCCAGGTGCAACCACTTGTCTTTCAAATTCTTTAAAAAGGCTGGATGACAGGCCGTTCTACTTGCCCTGCGTATCTCATACGCATCAACCTGACCAGAAAAACTCGAATTTAACGTATTAATCATTAAGTGCTTAATCGCGACAACATAAACCAAATTTTAAGCGAAGCGACCGCGGCCCAAGGAAAAGAAAAAACAAGACGGGCCAATTAAGTTTAACCACTCATCATTCAAAAAATTACTAAAAAGTCTTTTGAAAAATAAGTGGTCAGACTGATCTTACCTGTCTTGCCGCCTTGTTTTTTTTCTTTTCTTTGCGCCCTGTATCTTGGCGTTGAAATTTGGTTTCTCTTCTGTGATTCTTTCTTATTCGGTGTTTTTTTTGATATGGCCTTTTCGAACGCGGTATTGTTGACTCAAACAACTTATAATCTTATTTTTTACGTTAGGTTGATGCCTATGCCTAGGCGTCCTGCCCGGTCCACTTCACATCCTGTTATTTTTTGTTTGCTCTCAAGTCAAGTGGTGACATGCACAGCCTGTTCAAGCTGCGTTTCAAGCAGGCAGGCACCTTTGATCAACTTCAAATTGGATTTGTCAACGTTAGCATACTCTACCACCTCTTGACAGTGCTCCAAAAAGAGATCAAACGGCTTACTCCAAATAAAATTATTGTAATCATCGTCCCACTTCATGTCTTCCCATCTGATCCTTTCCACATCGCGAAGCGCTTCTTTACACTTGGAAATGTGTGCCGATAGCTCTTTAGGTGTCATAACGCCACATCTTTCACGCATCAGTTCTTTGGTTTTTTTTACGAAACTGTCCGTTATTTTTTTCAACTCAGGCGACAACGTTCTTTCCATATGAGTCCTATGATTGGGTTAACAGTGAAGAGACCTACGCTTTGTATTATAACATATAATCATTTTTTTTCAAATAAGACTGAATTGGAACGTTTTTTAAGGTCTATTAATGGCATTTATCACATAGTTAAGACATCAATTATTTAACCGGCGAGACATGGAACCGGGCGTGAATGTTCAACCAGTTGGGACGATTCCCGCTAACCCTTCCGAAGTTTGTGTACGGAAGCTAAGCAAGGTGGATGCGAAAATTGCCACTGAGGCAATTAAAGCAATTAATGCTTCGATCCATTGGTCTCGCCACGGCGAGCTAATTCTGCATAAACACCTTAAAGAAGATTCAATTGTATTTGCATTTAAAGATAATGAAATTATCGGCCGCACGATTAATAGGCCTTATACGGAAGGCAAAAAGCATGAACATCCGCACATGTATATTTCGTTTATCGCCGTTAGTTTTGATAAACGAGGTGAAAAAGGGAATTTTGAGGCTTATAGAATGATGGAGAATGTCATTAAAAAGGCAAGAGAAGCCCGTGCTGCTAAACTTGTGGTGGAGTATAGGGGCAATAACGAGAAGACTAAGAGTTTCTACCAAAAAGTAGCAAAGAATGGAGATTTGCAAATTAAAAATAAAGAGAGAGGAACCTATGCAAACAGTGATCCAAAACACAAATTCACCTATTATCTTTAGCAAACCTTAACCCAAACCCCAGTTTTTTTCTTCCCCTGATACGTTTTTGGTTTAACGAAATTTTGTTAACGGCTATGATTGCCACAAAAGTTAACTTTTGAAACACCAAAACCTAAAAGGATTATCATGGATAACAATTTCATTCAAATGCCTGATGCTAGCGAAGTTAGAGAAGAATTGGCAGCAGCAAGAGCTGACATTCAAGAAGCGATCAAAGAATCTCCTGAACTTGCTGATCAAAGTAAGTTTGTCATGGAAGTCCTAGCGACTGTTGACGAAATGGTTGCTCCAGGCAAAGATTTGAATAAACTCAATAGGAAAGAGCAAATTTCTTTTCTAGCACACATGAATCTATTCTACAGCATTCTAGAAGACATTTTCTTTGATGAAGATGATCTTATGTTTGACGACGAAGATTTAGACGAAGCGGATCTAGAAGAAGAAGAAAAATAAGAGTCTTTTCAGGGCGAGGTCAACGCGATCTTGCCCTCTTATATTATGCCACATTGATATCTTCACTGAGATACACGTCTTGAATCGCATTAAAGATCTTGATTCCGTCAGCCAGTGGACACTGGAAAGTTTTACATCCGCTAATTAATCCCATGCCGCCCGCTTTTTTGTTAATTACAGCCGTTTTTACGGCATCTGCCAAGTCATTTTCGCTAGAAGCTCCGCCCGAATTAATTAGTCCTAGACGTCCACTATAGCCATTCGCCACTTGATAGCGGCATAAATTCATGGGATGGTCGGCGCACAGTTCTGTGTACATTTTATCGTTATATTTCCCATAATCTTGCTTCTCTTTATTGAGAGCTAAATAGCCGCCATTGTTCGCGGGCAATTTTTGTTTGACAATATCGGCCCCAAGTGTGGCGCCTAAATGGTTGGCTTGGCCTGTCAAATCAGCGCTTTCATGATAATCAACGCCTCCCACCTTAAAAGCCGAATTACGAAGACAACACCAAAGGACTGCTGCCATTCCAAGCTCGTGAGCAAGGGCAAAGGCTTTGCTAACTCCTTGAATTTGACGGTCGCTCTCCTCGGAACCAAAATAGATGGTCGACCCAACCGCAGCAGCACCCATGTCATAGGCCTGCTGAACTGTCCCCAAAAAGATCTGATCGTGGTGATTTGGGTAGGTTAGGAGTTCGTTATGATTGAGCTTAACGATACAGGGGGTTTTATGGGGATAACGCCCTAGCAACGTTCTCTGGAACCCCAAAAGTGGACGCGACAGCATTGCACCCGCCTTCTATGGCCAATTTCACGATGTTTTCGGGTTCAAAGTACGCAGGATTCGGCGCAAAGGAGGCTCCGGCCGATTGTTCAATTCCTTGATCGACAAGCAGTATAGAGAGATGGCCAGTATTCGCTAGGCGGCCACGGCTAAACAGGCGGTGAAGGTTGTTGATGGCGCGAACAGAAGCGATCACTCTGGGAGTGCACATTATCTGGCTGGGCTTTGCTTGGCCGGCAGAGGTTCTCTTTTGGGACTGTTTTGCATGCATGTGAAAGCAGTGACTCCGCTCCGTTGCCTAGTAGAGCTTCAATTTTTTGTAGTTTCATAGGGATCTCGTGAATGGGATCTCGTGAATTTTTTGATTCTGCACATTCATTCACAAGGTGTTTTTAAGGAAGAATTTATTGGATTTTGTGATAATCGTCTCGTGGGTTGACTTATTTCAGTATTTACGGCGCGATATGATTGAATCCCTCTGCGAAAACATAGAGAATCAAGAAGCTAAACATATCGATTTAAGCGAAAATAAATTCAAAAAAGCTTTGAACAAGGTCATCAGCGAAAATGATGACGTTCGTAGGGGGTTGTTTAATAAACGATCGAGTATTTAACCATCGAGCAGGTTATTGGGCTGCACGACGAAATGTTCAAAAGATGTAGCAGTTTGCCAGTATTCGAGACAAAAATCTTCTACCGTCCGCACTAGATGCTCCTAAAGCAGCAGTGCTGGTCAAGAAACGTATCCGTCTGTTTATGGAAAAGTTTGCCGCTTATCTCTCTCATTGCACTCACCCTTCGAATGATGCAAATAAAGGAACAAGCTACGCCGTTACGCTTGTTTTTCTAGAGATAAATAACACAAAACAAGTTTTTCAAAAAGAAGAGGTGGAAAATTTGGTCATCGAAGTCGCAAAAGGAAACGAAACTAAAGTGAGGATTGCAAAATCCTTGCAAGACGGAGCTTTAGGGTAAATCCACTAAAATGTCTTTTTGATATCACTAACCTTCATTTTTCTTCTCTCCTAAATGACTTGTATTTAAATAAATTAATTCAAAAAATACCCTAAATTATTGACTTTTATTAAAATTAATTATAAAATGTACGTAAATCAAGAAACGCAAAGCCTCTTAATTAATCGTTCCTTTACATATTATACGGATAAACATATGACAGCAGAAGCTGTAGTACCACAAATTGCACATCAAGCCCAGCAGACCGCTCGCGCCGCTGAAGAAAAGCTTCAATCCGGAACAGTTAAAGCCCTTTGGAGAATCTCCTTTCCTCTGATGCTTTCCTTGCTTTCAGGGAGTCTTATGTTGTTTTTCGATCGCTTGTTTCTAGCTAATTATTCTATCGATGCCCTAAACGCTTCGACCAATGCCTCCGCTATTGCTGCCACCCTACAATTTGGATTTATTTCAACGACCTGTATTGCAGAAGTTTTTGTTGGGCGCTATAACGGCGCTAAAAAATACCACCGAGTTGGGCAACCTGTCTGGCAAATGATCTGGTTTTCTTTGATGACTATTCTTTTATTCTTCCCGTTAGCCTTTTTTTCCGGTTCCTTTCTTTTTGCTGATAGCCCTTACCGTGAGATGGAAGCCGATTATTTTAAATGGCTAATGCTTTTCGGACCGGTTTTCGCTGTTGTTGGCGCGCTTTCTGCCTTTTATATTGGACGAGGAAAAGTCGCCTTCATTACATTGATCGTTATTCTTGCAAATACGGTCAACGTCGTCCTTGATATTGTGCTTATCTATGGTTATGAGCCCTACATCAAATCCATCGGCATGAATGGAGCGGCAGTAGCGACAGGGATTTCACAGCTTTTTCAGGCGACGATTTTGTTTGCCGAATTTTTGAGAAGAAAAAATCGTGAAAAGTATGGCACAGGAAATTGTGTGTTCGTCTGGCGTTCTTTTAAGAAGTGTTTAAAGATTGGTTTACCCAATTCCATGGCGCACACCATTGAGATCTTTGCTTGGGCCGTCTTTTATAAAATCATGACAGCAAAAGGTGTGGAATACATCACTGTCGCGGCGATTACCCAAAGTATTTATTTCCTATTCACATTTATTACAGAAGGGATTAGTAAAGGCGCGACGGCACTTGCTTCTAACATGATTGGGGCGAAGAAGTGGGATGACGTATGGCGTTTATTTAGGTCCGGCGTTAAATTTTACATTCAGGTTTTTCTTGTGATGGGGGTGTTCCTTGTGTTTGATCCGGAACCGTTGATTAACCTCTTTTTACCTGCCGAGCAAGGTGCTGTTCCAGAAAGTGTGAAGTTGAGTATTCAGTCAGCCCTCGTCTGGGTGTGGATTTTCTTCTTATTTGAGGGGATTAACTGGTTAGTTGTGGGCTTGTTAACAGCAGCTGGCGACACCAGATTTATCTTTATGGTGAGCAGTCTCACAGTGTGGATTTTTGCGATTATCCCCATTTATGTGGGTGTTGTGATGGTGGGATACACAGCAGATATGGCGTGGATGATGACGGCCGTGTACGGTATTCTGACCTGCTGCATTTACATCTGGCGCTTCAAGAGTGAGAAGTGGAAGCTCGAAGAAGTGTAAACGGTGGGCTGATTTTTCAACACAGAGAAACAAAGAGAAAAAGAGAGGCACTAAACGCTTGCCGTTCCAAAAACATTTTAATTGCTGGACGATAAGCGTTTAACACCTCCCTTTCTCTCTTTTTTTCTCTTTGGTCTCGGTGATCTCTGTGGTGAAATCAGCCTACGCACCCTACTAAAAGTGTACGCTAAATAGTTTCCACTTTTTCGTTATGCGTGTTTCTCAGCAACACCCCAAGCACCAAAACACTCAAAATGATCACCACTCCAGCAGGCATAAATGCCCCGGTTTTCCACAAACGGAAACAGAAAAATAGCAACAAGAACGCCGTCAAACCAATCCCTGAGAAGTATCCCAGTACCGTTTGCTTGTACATGCCGATTGCCGAAGTCATCGCAAGTACCCCAAAGAGTAATCCCATGATCAAAGACACTAAACTGTCCGCCTTAATATGTCCCATCACACCGCCTATGACCAGAAAGACACCATAAACAAAGGTTGCTGCTGCTTTAATTTTCATTCTTTTTCCTTACTTTCTAAGAGTTCTCTAAAAAAATTCTTCATCGCTAACCATGACCTTTTAGCACTTTTACTATTAAAAATTAACCCTTTTGTTGAACCATTCGCTTTTTGATTCGTAAAAGCATGCGATGTATGACCATAATTAACCACTTCCCAATCGGCCTTGGCAGTGGTTAGCTCTTTTTGCAGATCCGCCAAATCTTCTTGCGCGACTAAAGGATCTTCATACCCATTTAAAATCAAAACACCCGTATTTTCCTTAATTTCGCGTTTACCAAGCTTGGCTCCTTTATCACTGAAAACTCCATGGAAAGTCACAACAGCACAAATGTCAACTCCAGCTCTAGCTAGCTCTAAAACTGTTAAACCACCAAAACAAAATCCGATAGCTCCAATTTTTGACGCATCGACCAAAGCATGCTCTTTTAAGACATTATAGGCGGCAACGATCCGTGTTTGCATCAGCACACGATCTTCCAAAAAAGGAGTAATCAAAGCTGACGCTTCCTCATCGGTTGTGGCGAATTTTCCGTCGCCAAACATGTCCACTGCAAAGGCCACATAGCCAAGCTCTGCCAGCTCAAACGCTTTTTTTCTGGCGAAATCATCTTGTCCTTGCCAAGCGTGGGCAACAAGAACTCCTGGACGTTTTTCTTTGTTGCGTGGGTCAAAGGCTAGATAACCTTTGCAATCACACTGATCTGTTTTATACGAGACGATTAAATGCTCCATGTGGTATACCCCTTAATTCTATGGATAGTAAAAATAAACTCTATATACCACCGAGCGGTCCTCCGCAAGGAATAAAAATCGACCCACAGGTTTATGTTCTGATGGGACAGGAAAATATTTTCAAGATGTTAGAAGATTTCTACCTTGAGGTAGGCAAATCTTCTATTGCGAAAATGTTTCCGTCCGACTTGTCTGTAGCTTCCAAAAAATCAGCTGAATTTTTTGTTCACATTTTAGGAGGGCCTCCGATTTATCAAGAGAGACATGGCCCCCCGATGATGCGAAAAAGACACATGGCGTTTACGATCACCGAAAGCGATCGACAAGTATGGCTGAGCTGTTTTAGGAAAATTTTAGTGGGTGCGGGAGAGAAATACCGGTTTCCGATGGAACATATGCCATCGTTTTTGGGCTTTTTGGATCAGTTTTCCGGCTGGATGGTCAACAGTGAATAAAACACATAACATAAAAAACAGGGTATAGAATAAAAAGAACAAGATAGGCAGGATAGGAAAGATAGGTTTGACCACTTATTTTGCAGATATTTTGAAAGATAAGTGGTTAAGGGAAGGTTTTAATGCTGATAATGCGTTTAATTTATTGTTTTCTTTTGTGTTATTTTCCCTTCACTCTGCAAGCAGAAACTGTGGAAGAGAAACTCCAAACCCACATCAAATTTTCGCAAACAGAACAAAATCGCATCGGTCGCATCATCATCGATGATCGCTCCAACGGCATCAACGAATCCACATGGCTTTACGTCAAAAAAGCTCTGGATTACTACAAAACGAAAAAGCCCATCTTCATTATTCTCGAGCTAAACACCCCCGGTGGCGAAGTTTTTGCCGCACAAAAGATCTCCGATGCACTGAAAGACATGGACACACAATACGAAATTCCCTGCGTGGCCTACATCAATAACTGGGCCATTTCTGCAGGAGCCATGCTTGCTTACTCCTGCCGCTTCATCGTAGTCGTCAAGGATTCTGCCATGGGCGCTGCCGAACCGATGCTGTCGGGTCAAACAGGGGAGATGAAAGAAGCATCAGAAAAAGTCAACTCAGCATTCCGCTCGGATTTTGCTAACCGAGCAGCATTTTTCGATCGCAACCCCTTCATCGCAGAAGCTATGGTCGATAAAGATACGATCCTAGTTTTGCGCCACGGAAAAGTCATCAAACTCAGCAATGAAAATCAAATTGTGACCACAGGATCGGATCCCGATGAGATTGTGTCGCCAAAAGGAAAGCTTTTGACCCTCACTTCTGACCTGCTGATGAAGTACGGGGTCGCCGATCTGCTAGTGCTTCCTCAAAAAATCCCAGCGATTACCGAGCAAGAATACGAGAAAGGGGAGTGGCCTGCGGAGAAAATGCTCAGCATGCAAGCGCCCTTCTTCAAAAGTATTCCTAACGCTGTGATTGATCAGTACGAAATGGATTGGAAGACGAAGTTTTTTGTTTTACTGGCGAATCCGGTGGTCTCCTCACTGCTATTTATGGGGATGCTCCTCGGCTTTTACACGGAATTTAGTGCCGGGACTTTCGGGCTAGCAGGAACCCTTGGACTCACTTGCCTATTTTTGATTGCATTATCGAGTTTTGCCTTAGAGATAGGGAACGTTTTAGAGTTGATTCTTTTAGTTGCTGGAATGGCGGCGATTCTCGTCGAGCTTTTTGTTTTGCCTACATTTGGCCTGCTTGGATTTATTGGGATCATCTTTTTCTTTGTGGGGCTATTTGGACTCATGCTTCCCGGCGCAGGGTCGATTGGCTACGAGATTGACACGAATCAGCTCAATGCCGCAGGGCACGCCTTTTTTGAGCGCCTTTCATGGTTATCTGGAGCCCTTGCTCTGACGGTCATTATTATCGTCTTGTTAGCGCGTTATGTGCTGCCTTCCTTCTCCGGATTTAATCGCTTTGTGCTAAAAGGAAATGAGCAGGTTTCTTACTCAGCCGTTGATGACAAAACATTGCCCGCGATTAAAAGTAAAGGCGAGGTCCTTGCGACCCTCCGTCCTGCTGGCAAGGTGATGATTGACGGCGCTGTTTATGACGCTATTACTGCCGGCCATTTTCTTGAAAAAGGGGAGTCGATTACGGTAATTGGCTATGAAAGTGGAAGTCTACTTGTAAATAATATTAAGGAGGATGGTGAATGAGCCCCATTTATCTCTTAGTTGTCGGATTAACCCTGATTTTTATTGAGTTTTATGTTCCGGGAGCAATCATCGGCACAATGGGTGGATTGCTCGTGCTCGCAAGCCTTATTGTGTTTATCATCCAAACAGATTCTCCACTGGCAGCTCTTGCGTATACACTAGGGATTGCTGTAGCCTCGTGGTATCTGGTCAAGTTCGCCATGTGGCGCATACGCAACACCAGACCGGAGAATAGTATTTATTCAGATTCTTCTCAGGTAGGTTATCAAGCCTCTTCTTACGACCACTCTGCGGTTGGTAAGGTGGCTGTTGTATTTTCCGATTTAAAACCCGGCGGATACATTTTAGTCGATGGAAAGCAGCTCCAGGCAATTTCACAAACAGGTTACATTACAAAAGGTTCTGAGGTTATGATTGTCGGTGGACAGGAAGAAAGTCTTATCGTCATCCCTCACAAAAAATTAAAGAAGGAAGACTCATGAATATTCTACCAGCATTATTAGCCGAGATTGGCTTTGAATTTTACTTTTTATTCATTTTAATTGGCATTGTCGCTCTGATCATTTTGAGTGTGCTGGCTAAATTTATTGGACTATGGTTCCAAGCATTTGTGTCGGGGACTCCGATCCCCCTCTTCAATATCGTCGGAATGAGCATGCGTAAGATCCCACCAAAGATCATTGTCAATGCCCGTATTAACTCGTTTAAAGCAGGCCTTAAAGACATCTCTGTTTCTGATCTCGAAACACACTATTTAGCAGGCGGCCATGTGCCCGATGTTGTGGCAGCCATGATTGCTGCGGACAAAGCCAATATTCCTCTTGATTGGAGACGTGCGACAGCAATTGACCTTGCAGGACGCGATCTACGTGATGCCGTTCAAACATCCGTGAATCCGAAAGTGATCGATTGTCCGAGCCACGGTGGTTACATTACAGGAGTTGCCAAAGACGGGATTCAAATTAACGTACGTGCCCGTGTAACCGTACGAACAAATATTGCCCAACTTGTGGGTGGAGCGACCGAAGAGACAATTATTGCACGTGTAGGTGAGGGGATTGTCAGCGCTATTGGTGGCTCGGAAACGCATTTGCATGTGCTCGAAGCCCCGCAGCGTATTTCAAAGGTTGTGTTAGAGAAAGGGCTCGATTCCTCGACAGCCTTTTTGATCTTGTCGATTGACATTGTGGAAATGAATCTTGGAGAAAACATTGGAGCTAAATTGCGTGCCGATAAAGCAGAGTCTGATAAGCGTATTGCGCAGGCAGAAGCTGAGAAACGCCGCGCGATGGCTGTAGCGATGGAGCAAGAGAACATGGCAAAAGTGAAAGATATGGAAGCTAAGTTAATTGAAGCGCAAGCTGCAATACCGATGGCAATGGCAGAAGCCTTTCGCAGTGGTCGTTTAGGCATTATGGATTATCAGCGCATTCAGAATATCCAAGCGGATACGGATATGCGTAATTCGATTGCCAAACCTAACGCAGCAGACAAGCCGTAAATATGGAGATTAGTCAATTTATTGGATTTATCATTGCAGTGCTCTTTATGCTTTTCGTGAGTATTACGAACGGGCTTAAAGAGCGCAATCGCAGAAAAAAACCCGTACAGCCTGCAGGTGTGCCTTTGCCACCGCCAATAAAAGTAAAACGAGAAAAGCGACAAGGGCGGTATCAAGAAAAACCGAAAGAAAAAGTGGTGCAGCACAAAGTGGGTTCGGCCTACGAAGATAAGTACGTCGACAATTACGTTAAGTATGTTGACAACTATGTGGATAACTATGTGGAGGCCAAGACGGACACGAAACGCGCGCCGGCCTATAATGTGTTGAATAAGGCGACGCCATCGACAGCGAATAAGTTGCTCGTTGATCTAAAGTCGCCGAAAAACATGTTGATTTATCACGAAATCTTTGGTCCGCCAAAGGGGTTGTAACAAACTGAGATCTGAATTGTAACCTTTGAATTAGTTTGTAGAAAGACTTACTAATCATACCTTTGCTGATGTCTGAAGGACTGGAACCGCATAGCCCAGGTCGAAGCGTAGCGAGAGGCCTGGGGTTAGCGGGAAAATAAGTGAGTGGTCTGTAAGACCGGCACAAAAGTTAGCAGAACAGGTTCATATGGCTTACCAAACACTTTGCACGCACATCGCGGACATCGCACGCAACTGCAACCGCGATCCCGATGAGATCACAACCATCGCCGTGAGCAAAGGCTCACCCATATCCTCAATCCTTCCGTTATACAATGATGGCTGTCGCCACTTTGGCGAAAGCCGCATGCCAGAAGCCCTTGAAAAAATGTCATCTACACCTCAAGACATTGAGTGGCACCTAATAGGCACTCTTCAAAAAAACAAAGTGCGAAAAGCTGTCGAAAAATTCACTCTAATCCATTCTGTGGACACACTCGAACTTGCTCAAAAAATCTCCTCCTGCAGCTCTGAACTATCGAAAACAACAGCTATTCTATTGCAAGTCAACACCTCATTAGAAGCCAGTAAGCACGGATTCACAGAAGAAGATTATTTGCATCAAAGTGAAGCGATTATGAAATTACCCTCTATCAAAGTAGAGGGACTTATGACAATTGCTCCAAATACCACAGATACAGCACTCGTTAGAAAATGTTTCAAAAAACTAAGGATTTTGAGAAATAAACTTGGTTTAAAGCATCTTTCTATGGGAATGTCCCAAGATTACACGATAGCATTAGAAGAAGGCTCAACCTTATTGCGACTAGGCTCGCTCTTATTTTCCTGAAAATCCAGTCTGTCAGGCAAAATAAAATGTCGGATTTCGATCTTATTTTGGTACACCACAATCCCTATTTGGAGCACTTGCCGATTAAAGGGAGTTTGAGGGGGTTTCTCCCTCATTGAGAATAGTCCTACGCGTGCAAAGCGGTTGTAGAAAAATGGCCTCTGTTTGAGAGCGTTAAGTGGCGGTGAACCGGAAAATTCCGTGCCGACCAGATTAAAATGCTAAAATATTCCCAAGCTGGTTTTCATTTAGGAAACCGTTGTTTTAGATTCCGCAAATTTGAAGTCGGTTTGCCTTGCGGCCCCATCAATAAAGACGATCAACGCGCAAGGATCTCTTCTCTCTTCAAACCATAGACGAGGCGAACCGTCGATTTGCATAGTCGTTGAGCCTGTCTAATCGAAAGACTCAGTCCCTTCGCAGCGATTCCCGCTGATCATTTTTCTCGAGCATATTAAAATTTGATTTCGTAAACTCTAGGTGAAATTTAACCGCAATTAAAGACTACCTATCATGACTACATTCAGAAAAGACCTCAGCGC
>Ga0105045_10003238_pt1 | contig 13943 bp, 12 predicted proteins | sample MAT02_FD_78089 | JGI IMG/M metagenome (GOLD analysis project Ga0105045, IMG submission 78089) | Freshwater microbial communities from Lake Fryxell liftoff mats and glacier meltwater in Antarctica - MAT-02 (megahit assembly) | ecosystem: Environmental > Aquatic > Freshwater > Ice > Liftoff...
GATGCCAATCAGCGGTCAACGTTTTTCAACGATACGCAACTGACCTCGCGCTGGCGGATGCAGCTGGGCCTGCGGTACTCGTTTTAGGTTTTAGAGGTTATTCCGCAGCGACGCGCAGAGAGGAAAAGGGAGCTACACAGAGAAAAATAACTCTGTGTAGCTCCCTTTTCCTCTGCGCGTCGCTGCGGAATAACTCTTTCTTCACAACCGCCCCTTTATCTCCCGAATCCTGTCGTTGAAGTTCAGGCTGGCAAAGTCAACGTTGGGCACGAGCGTAGCCCGGAGGTAGCCCATGACAAGGTCGTCGTGCGGGATGCGTTTTCCGGTGGCTACGCTGATGTATTTGGACGTGACCCACAGCACGTTTTTAAGCTGCGTTTTGGCGTCGTCGGTCATGTAGTATTCAGTGACTGTCGTGTCTTCGCCCACATAAATCAGCCGCGACATAATCCTGATCCATTCACTGACCTGAGCAGGCCGGACGTAGGCAATCTGATGCTGATACACCACCCAGCTTGTTTTTAATTCGTGAAACAACTGGCCGGGATCGAAGCCGTAGAGCTTGGCTACCTGGTCCTCGCGGGCGTTGAAATAGTAGTCGAAATACTTAGCGTTGTTGAGGTGCTGGAGCGGGTCGCAGTCCTGAAACCGGATAATAGTCCGCGATTCGGTTTCGGTGGGGTAATGGCGGTTGGGGTCGATGTGAAACATGTCTGTTTTTTCTTTTTTCTCGTTATTAGCCCAAAACTACGGTTTATCATCCATTGACCTACCTTATGGACTTCACACGCTTTGTGCTTCCGTTGCTGTTATTATCCCTGTCGCTAACCGCCTTTGCCCCCGCCAACGATGCCAATGCCGTAGTAGGAATCTGGGAAACCGCCGGACCAAAGAAAGGACACATCCAGATCTATGAGAAGGGTAACACCTTTTTCGGCAAACTCGTTAAACTCGCCGACCCCATCGACCCGCAGACGGGCAAACCCAAACTGGACAGAAAAAACCCCGACCCGGCCAGACAGTCGCGCCCCCTGCTGAACCTGCCGCTGATGTACAATTTCAAATACGACGGCGGCACCGTCTGGAGCGACGGCAAAATATATGACCCTGAAAGCGGCAAGGAATACAACTGCAAAATGATCCTCAAAGACGCCAATACCCTCGAAGTACGCGGCTACCTCGGCATTGCACTCCTCGGCAGAACGCAGGTCTGGACGCGGGTGAAATGAGTTATAAAGTTATAGAGTTATAAAGTTTCCTGACGGTTCCAGAGTGTTACCGGCCTGGCGTGTTTAACTGTACAACTATGCAACCTTATAACTGTACAACTATTATTGTGGGTGCCGGTCCGGCGGGGCTGGCGGTGGCGGGGCAACTGGCACACCGGGGGCTGCCGTTTACCGTACTGGAAGCAACCGAATATATTGGCTACAGCTGGCGCAACCACTACGACCGGCTGCACCTGCACACCGTGAAGCAGTACTCGGCCCTGCCGCACCTGCCCTACCCCGCCGATTACCCAACGTACCCATCGCGCTTGCAGGTGGTGGAATACCTCGAGCAATACGCCGAACATTTCGGGATCAAACCGCACGTTAACCAGTTGGTCACGGGCATCCGGCGCGGGGCTAACGGGCAATGGCAGGTACAGACCGAAACGGACTCGTTCACGGCGGATTCTGTCATAGTCAGCACGGGCTATAATCGCATTCCCAACCAGCCCAACCTGCCTGGTCTGCGCGATTTCCGGGGTATTGTCTGGCACAGCAGCGAGTACCGCAACGGAGCGGCTTTTCGGGATGAGGACGTACTGGTGGTGGGCATGGGCAATACCGGTGCCGAACTGGCTCTCGATTTGCTCGAACACAACGCCCGGCCCGTTATTTCTGTGCGCGGCCCGGTCAATCTCGTGAAGCGCGACATGTTTGGCCGACCTACGCAGCCAACAGCCATTTTCCTGAACAAATTTCCGAACTGGTTTTACGACGCCGTTACGGGTATCTCGCAAAAACTGACCGTCGGCGATTTATCGAAATACGGACTGGGCAGACCCGCGCGGGCGGCATCGTTCGATACGCGTCGGGGTAAAATTCCGGTTATTGACCTCGGCACGCTGGATGAAATCAAAGCGGGCCGGATTGCGGTGGCTCCCGGTATCGAACGCATCAATGCCAAAACCGTGACGTTTACCGATGGCAGCGAACGCCCCTTTCAGGCCATTATTCTGGCCACCGGCTACCGCCCCGGTCTGACTCCGGTGCTGGGCGAAGCACTGGCAACGCGGGTGCTGAATGAACGGGGGTATCCGAAAAGTTTGTGTTCCGACGAACCTGATTTACGCGGCCTGTTCTTTCTTGGCTTCACTACGCCGTTGACAGGGATTATCTACAACCTGACTATTGATTCGAAGACGATTGCCAACGCCATCGCGAAAAACAAATCTGTCGCTGTATAGTTATATTCCTGCAACTACGGTAGTTGCTTCAATCTACCAACGTTATAATCACTACGATCATGAATGAGACAACCGCAAAAGGTGGCTGGAACGAACTGAAAGGTAAAATCAAACAAGCCTACGGCGACCTGACCGACGATGACCAGACCCACGCCGAAGGCAAAGAAGACGAGATGTGGGGCAAGCTCCAGCAGAAAACCGGCAAGACCAAAGACGAAATCAACAAAGCCGTTGCCGATTTATAGAACACAGTAAACGAACAAAAAAGCCGGAGCCGAAACGCTCCGGCTTTTTTGTGAACTACCGTTCATCATCGCTTTTGTTAAAAAAAGCTAAAACACGTTGACATCTGTTTCTCTTTTCCGTAACTATACGGGTAGTGTTTACCGTACCCAAAACAACTCTCTTCACTATGCGTGTGCTTACGCTTAACAAACTAATTCCGGCGGGTTTGCTGGCAGCTTCATTGCTGACCGCCCCGCTGCTGGCGCAGGATAAACCCGCTGCCATTTCCCTGCCCGACGGCGTCACGCGCGGGGCTTCCGTAGAAGGCATTACGGAGTACAACCTCAAAAACGGGCTGAAAGTCCTGCTCTTTCCCGACCCGTCGAAACCCACTATTACCGTCAATATTACGTATCTGGTAGGGTCGCGGCACGAGGGACTGGGCGAAACGGGCATGGCCCACCTGCTGGAACACATGGTGTTCAAAGGCTCGCCAAGGCACCCCAACATCCCGGAAGAACTAACCAGCCACGGCGCACGGCCCAACGGCACCACCTGGCTCGATCGGACCAACTACTTCGAGACGTTTGCCGCTTCGGACGAAAACCTGAAATGGGCACTCGACCTCGAAAGCGATAGGATGGTGAACAGCTTCATCAAAAACGAAGACCTGCAAAGCGAATTCTCGGTGGTACGTAACGAGTTTGAGAGTGGCGAGAATAATCCGGGTCAGGTGCTGAATCAGCGCGTTGTATCGTCGGCGTATATCTGGCACAACTACGGCAACTCGACCATTGGCAACCGCTCCGACATCGAGAAAGTCCCCATTACCAACCTTCAGGCGTTTTACAAGAAGTTTTACCAGCCAGACAATGCCGTACTGGTAGTGGCCGGTAAAATTGACGAAGCCAAAACGCTGGCGATGGTGAACGAGTACTTCGGCAAAATTGCCCGTCCCACGCGGGTGCTGCAACCCACGTACAGCATCGAACCCACGCAGGATGGCGAACGCAACGTAACGCTCCGGCGCGTGGGCGATACCAAAGTGGTATCAGCCCTGTACCACATCATGCCCGGTTCGCACCCCGACTATCCGACAATGGACGTGATTACCGAGCTGCTCACCAACGAACCCAGCGGGCGGTTGTATAAGGCACTGGTGGAGACAAAGAAAGCCGCCAATCAGTACGGCTATTCGTTCACGACCAAAGACCCCGGCTACGTGTATTTTGCCACCGAACTGCTGAAAGACAAGTCGATTGAGGAAGCCAAAAAGGCGATGCTCAACGCACTGGATTCGGTAGCTATTGTTGCCCCTACAAAAGCCGAGATTGACCGGGCCAAAGCATCGCTGCTCAAAGACGTTGAACTTCAGTTCAAAAACGCCGAGCGCGTGGGGCTGGCCATGAGCGAATACATTGCCACCGGCGACTGGCGGCTGGGCTTCCTCTACCGCGACGCGCTGGAGAAAGTAACCCCCGCCGATGTGCAGCGCGTGGCCAGTTACTACTTCAAGCCCTCGAACCGGACGGTTGGTGTGTTTGAACCCGACCCCGCCCCCGACCGCGTTGATGTACCGAACCCGCCCGATATTGCCGCGATGGTAAAAGACTATAAAGGCCGTGCGCTGGTAGCCCAGGGCGAAGCCTTCGATCCCTCACCCGTCAACATCGACAGCCGCACCCGCCGTACCGAGCAGCCGGGTACCATTGAGCTGGCTCTGCTGCCCAAAACCACGCGCGGCAACGAGGTAAACGCCCGCATGACCCTGCGCTACGGCGACGTAAAAAGCCTGATGAACAAAGGTACCATTGCCGACCTCACTGCCAGTATGCTTGACAAAGGCACGACTACCCGCAGCCGCCAGCAACTCAAAGACGAGTTCGACAAACTCAAAGCGCAGGTAGATGTGTACGGCGGTGGCAACCAAGTGAACGCCATTATTAAAACGACAAAGGAAAACCTGCCCGCCGTGATTAAAATCGTGGCCGATATGCTGAAAAATCCGACTTTCGACGCCAATGAATTCGACAAACTGAAGCAGGAGCAACTGGCGCAGATCGAGTCGCAGCGGTCAGAGCCTCAGTCCATTGCCGGTACAATGTTTTCGCGGACCATGAACCCGTATCCGAAAGAAGATGTGCGCTATACGCAGACGCCCGATGAGCAGGTTGCCAGTATCAACGCCACCAAACTAGACGATCTAAAGCAGTTCTACAAAGACTTCTACGGCGCCCAGAGCGCGACGTTTGCCGCCGTTGGTGATTTTGACGAAGCTGCCGTGAAGAAGGCAGTAATGGCTGATTTTGGTAACTGGAAATCGAAAAAACCGTTCAGTCGCCTGGTATCCGTCTACACTGACGTGAAGCCCAGCCCACAGGCCGTCGAAACACCCGACAAAGCCAACGCGCTCATGCTGGCGGGTGTCAACATCCCCCTCCGCGACGATGATCCCGATTATCCGGCTCTCGTTCTGGGCAACTACATGCTTGGCGGGGGCTTCCTGAACTCACGGCTGGCCACGCGCATCCGGCAGAAAGAAGGCATCAGCTACGGCGTTGGCTCGCAGCTATCGGCCAACCCGCTCGACAAAACGGGTATGTTCATGACCTATGCCATCTACAACCCCGCCAACGCTGATCGCTTAGAAAAAGCCTTCCGCGAAGAGATGGACCGGGCGGTAAAAGACGGCTTCACCGCCGAAGAAATCAACGCGGCCCGCTCGGGTCTGTTGCAGTCGCGCATGGTGAGCCGGGCGCAGGACCCTGCACTCTCCGGTACGCTGAACAATTACCTGTACCTGAACCGGAACATGAACTGGGATGCTGACTTCGAGAAGAAGATGGAAAGTCTGACCCCAGAGCAGGTCAATGCGGCTATGAAACGCCATATTGACCCCAGCAAAATCTCGATTATCAAAGCCGGTGATTTTGCCAAGGCCGCTAAAGCAGCCACCGACAAGCAGGGAGCTTCGTCGATAGGTAGCGGTACCAAGAAGGATTAACAAAAAAACAGTGCGTAGTCATCCGATGATTACGCACTGTTTTTTACCTCAGCCAACTATACTTATCGTTGAAAACTTAAAATCCTCGCCAGACCATGAAACGGCGGCCTGATTACCGGGCCAGATAGCCGCCGTCAACGGGGTAGTACGAGCCCGTCACGAATGATGCTTTATCAGAGGAGAGCCAGGCAACCAGTTCGGCCACTTCTTCTGCCCGACCCAGTCGGCCAATGGGGTGCATACCAATCAGCATTTCTTTCGCTTCCTGAGGCAATGCACCCAGCAGTGGCGTATCTATGTACGCCGGACCAACAACGTTTACGCGAATACCCCGCGATGCGTACTCAACGGCAGCCGTTTGGGTAAGGCCCACCACGCCGTGTTTTGCAGCCACATAGCCCAGCGACTGAGCCGTACCAACCTGACTCAGAATAGAACCCATGTTGATAATAGAGCCGGGCTTGTCCTGCTTTAGCATGACCTCCAGTTCATACTTCATACAGTAGAAAACACTGTTCAGGTTGACGTTAATTATCTTCTGCCAGCCTTCTATCGAGTAGTCTGCCGTTAGGTTCAGTTCACCGCCAATACCCGCATTGTTACAGGCAATGTCCAGACTGCCGAATGCCGAAACGGTTTCCTGAACCAGTTGTGCACACTGCGCCGGGTCGCCAACGTCGGCTTTGAAAAAGCGGGCTTCTCCCCCTGCCTCGTTGAGTTGGCGAACTACAGCCTGCCCTTCTTCTTCGTTGATATCGGAAACCATAACGTTGGCTCCAAGCTGACCATACAGTAAGGCAATGGCCTTACCGATTCCGGAAGAGGCTCCGGTAACCAACGCGTTTTTCCCCTGTAAGTACCTATCCATGAGTAAATTGATTTGATTGGTTGCTGGTAAAGGTATGCATCTTCCAGATGTTCCTGTATGAGTATACTCAGCAGATGCTGTAACTTACATCAGTCTCAGGAGAAGAAAGCTATCCAGAATCAGTCGGAAAGCTGACCAGTCACAGGTTGCACTCCTGTTTGAATCATTACTTTTGGGGGAGCGGTGCAGTAGTCCCCCCGTTTACCAGATCATGCTGAACGAATTATCCTCTCAGGAGATGGACCATATGCTCACCAACCAGTTTTTTGGTCGGATTGGGTGCGCTGCCGAAGGGCGGGTATTGATTGAACCAGTGGGCTATTACTACGATGGCCGTTTTATTTACGGGCTTACCCGCGAGGGGACAAAAACCAGTTTTCTGCGGCAGAATCCGGCGGTTTGTTTCGAGATTGACGAAATGATTGACCTGACCCACTGGCGCAGCGTGGTAATAGAGGGTGTATTTGAAGAACTTCAGGGCTACGATCTGGACGATGCACTTTACTTACTGAAAAACCGAAAAATACCGGTTTTTGACAACGAGCGGATGGGCTACCCCGGTGTAGCGGCTCCGGCAGACCGAAAGGTTGTTTACCCCGTCGTCTATCGCATTCATATCAACAGCAAAACAGGCCGTCAATATACCTTGGAGAAAACCTGACAGTCAACAAACTCACGGAGTTGCCCCGGCAGCCTGGGCAAATGAAACGGCGGGAGCAACTCGCTGTTTTACACAACAATTTGAGTGTTTAGCTCCCGTATTGATCAAGCTGCGGTGGCTAAAACAACTGTACGCACATTAGATGAGTTATGGTTGCAGCGAACGTAACCGAAACACTATGCTCACTCACCTGTTAATGACGCTAATGGCACTTCTACTGGTGCTGACACTACGTATGGAAAGTATAGCAGATCAACGTAAATCGCTCAAGGCGATCCTGGCCGACAAGAGAGACCACCGGCGCGTACTCCTTATCTATGGGCGGGATGGCAGCACCGGCGGGGGCGGGCAGCAAATGCTCCTCGAACAGCAGGAGAATCTCATCGAACACGAAGCCGGTTTACAGGAGCGCGACATGGACGTGATTGTCCTGACCGCATCGGAAGTCCCTGAACCTGACCGCCAGTTCCTGATGGCCGCGCCCTTTAAACTCGTACCCAGTGCAGACTACATGGCCTGGCTCATTGGCAAAGACGGGGGTATCAAAAAGGTATATACCAAACCTGCTCCCGTCAACAATATCTTCGCCCTCATTGACGGTATGCCCATGCGGCAGCAGGAGATGAAAAAACAGTAGGCATCTGAACCAGTATTTTTGCCAGATTGGAAAGATTCACAGAACTATTCAGGCGTCACAGCACATCCTGTAATCTTTCCAATCCTGCGAAATCCCGGTTCAGACAATTTAAAAACTCTTCCCCTCCGTAATGCCTTTCCACGAATCGGTACGGAACGGGACTGCCGGGAAACCTTCGCGGTTGTAGAGGTTCACGTCGCCGTTATCGTCGGCCCAGCCGTAGCGGACGGCCACGGGCGTAGCCACGGAGCTGGCGTGAACCGTAACGGTATTGCCGTTTATTTCGGCCTGGGCGTAGTGAAACTTCTGGTCGACACCGGCCACCTCGAAGCCCCTGACGTAGCCGTATTTATCTTTCGCCATCAGACCGCTGCCGGTATGTTCAAACGTCAGTACGGCGCGGTTGCCTTCGGTTTTCAGGGTGCCGAACATCGGCCCGCGCGAGGCATCCAGTGTCGGTGCAGTAACCATTTTAGCGTCACTGGCGTAGGCTACGCGCAGGGCTTCGGCGGCTAAGCGTTTGCCCACATCTTCTTTATTTTTCGGGTGAATGTCGTTCGACTCGCCAATGTCCGATGTTACAGCCATACCGGTTTTGGGGAGGCTGAGCGTCATGGTCTGGGCTTCGCGCAGTTCGCCCCACGTACTGCCCCGCTGGCTGTTGCCGTTGTCGGAGTTGTAGCTGGCTAATTGCACAAACAGATACGAAAAATCGTAGCCCCAGTGTTTGCGCCAGTCCTGAATCATGCGCGGAAACGTTTGGCGGTACTGACTGGCCCGGCCCGCGTTCGATTCGCCCTGGTACCAGATTACGCCCTCAATGGCATACGGAATAAGCGGATTCAGCATGGCATTGAACAGCAGGGTGCCGTAGGTATTCGGCCCGGCGTCATACGAACCGGGAAACGCTTCGGCAATGCGGTACTGCCAGGTACCCGCCAGCGGTAGGTTGAGCTGGTTGGCCGTTAGCTTCATCTGGTCCGGGTTGCCCATGAAGCCCCCGCCCCCGCGATTGTCTTTGATGCGAACGGCAATGAGGTTACGGCCCGGCTTCAGCAATCCGTTCGGCAACTGGTAATTACGGGGTACGCCATTGCTATCGGTACTACCAACAAACTGTCCGTTTACAAACGTAGAGTCTGCATCGTCGATGTTAATGAACAGCAGTTTAGCGTCGGTCAGATCGACATTGGCGGGCAGGTCAATCTCCTTCCGAAACCAGACCACGCCATCGAACTGAGGCAGTCCCTGCCACTCCCAGTCGCCGGGTTGGTACATAGTTCGCCAGTTGGTGGCATTGAGGGTGGGGCTGGCCCAGGTTCGTTCTTCGGCGGCTGTTGGCAGCGCGCCCTGCTGATCGTTTATCAGTCTGGCAATGCGCTCCTGACCACTTCGGCGCATCTCATCGAAATCAATAGGTATTTTTCCGGCGGCTTTGGCCAGGTCAGGATTTGCCAGCATGGCTTCTTTGCTGGTCCAGGTTTCGGCGTGGGTGCCGCCCCAGGAGGAGTTAATCAGCCCAATGGGTACGTTGAGGTCCTGCTGAAGCTGCTTCGCAAAAAAGTAGCCCACGGCGGTATAGTCGCCAGCGGTTTCAGGGCTGCATACGGTCCAGATAGCGTCTGCGTTTTCCTGAGGATTCAGGTTAACGGTTTTCTTCACGGCCAGTTGCCGAATCTGCGGGTAGTTCGCTTTCGGCACCTCGGTCTTACCATTGCTGGCGGCTTTGAGGGGCCATTCCATATTCGACTGGCCGGAGCAAACCCAGACTTCGCCGGTCAGCACGTCATCGAACGTAACGCTACTTTTTTTGCCCTTCACCGTCATCTGGTACGGCCCCCCCGCTTCCATCGCGTCGAGGTCAACGCGCCATTTACCATCTTTGCCCGCTTTGGTGGTTTTGGTCTGACTGGCCATTGTGACCATTACGCGCTCGCCCGCGTCGGCCCAGCCCCAGACGGGTACGGGTTTGCGTCGTTGCATTACCATATGCGAGCCAAACACGTTGGGCAATCGCACATCAGCCAGAGCAGTGTGGGCAGCCAGAAAAATCAGGAAGAAGAATGGGGCATTTAAACTTTTCATTCGATTCTGGATTAATAACAGAGAAACTGTCTGCTCACCCTAAAAAGCAGAAAAGACTTTTTTTTCCTTATCAGGCAGTTTTCCTTACTGCTTGTATTATCAACCAAAACGATGGCTGAATCAACCGTACCGCTGACAACTGAACGCATACTGATTACGGGTGCAACGGGTAACGTGGGCCTGGAAACCCTGCGCGAACTTATGAAACGGCCCGACGCCGGTATCCGAACCGTACTGGCGGGTGTGCTTGACATCGGCAAAGCCAAAAACAGCATCGAAGTGCAGCCCGATGGGTTCAGCTATATGGATTTCACCTTTCCCGGCTCATTTGACAATGCCCTGGCCGGGGTCAGCCGGGTGCTGCTGATACGCCCACCCCAACTCGCCGACGTAGATCTATATTTCAAACCGTTTGTGGAGGCCATGAAGCGGGCAGGTGTAAAGCAGGTCGTATTTCTGTCGTTGCAGGGCGTAGAAAACAACCCCGTAACGCCCCACCACAAAATCGAGAAACTGATTGTTGAAGCCGGACTGCCGTTCACGTTTCTGCGACCGAGTTTTTTCATGCAGAACCTCAGCACCACCCACCGCGACGAAATTCGGGAACGCAACGAAATCTTCGTACCTGCCGGGCATGGCAAAACCAGCTTTGTCGATGTGCGCGACGTGGGCGCGGTGGCGGCTCTGGTGCTGAGCAGTGACAACACCGAATACCTGAACCGGGGCTATGAACTGACCGGTTCCGAAGCCCTCAGTTACGGCGAAGTGGCCGATATATTGACAAAAGTGCTGGATCGAAAAATCACGTATCGCAATCCGTCGGTGCTACGGTTTATCTGGCAAAAGTGGCAGAAAGAAAACACGCCCCTTGGCTTCACCCTGATTATGGTGGCCCTTTATACCGTCTCAAAACTCGGCAAAGCCGCTGGGCTGTCCAATGAACTGGAACGGCTGCTCAAGCGACAGCCCGGCAGTTTCCGGCAATTTGCCAAAGACTACCGGGCCGTCTGGATGCCGTGAGTGTTTACGTTATCTAATGCGCGGCTTACCCGTTACGTCGAGTACATCGGGCAGGTTGCGCCGAAGAGATAGAGTATAGCGAAGTGTAACGCCGTAGGTCATGCCGGAGCCATTGCTAATTAACTGAGCCTGCTGGGCTGAATATTGGTTTACGGTGTACCGGACGTCGGTGGTCAGTACATCGCTCAGTCCGATGCGTTTGCGCACCTGAAACCCCAGATCAAAATTGTTGCTGAGCCGTACATTGTACTCGGCACCAAGTTCGGCAATGGCTGTAGCACGGCTGGCAGCCACAGTGTTACTGACCAGTCGGAGCGTGTCGGCACTTTCGCCCCCGCCCCGGTAGCGGTAGCCGTATAAACTAAACCGGCCCTCTTGCTGGCCACTGTTGGGAATAATCCATGCCCCCGCAGTGAGCCAGAATCCAGACCGGAGCCACGGACCGCTGGTCGAAAGAATCCGGCGTTTGCCCCGCAACACAAAGCCATCGCCAATGCCCTGATATTTATATACGAGCGGATAACCACCATTTTGCACCGATACTTTGGTTTGGATAGGTAGCCGCGCATAACCCGCTTCAATGGCCCACCGCTCCCGATATGACCAGCCCAGCGAGAGACCCGCACCTGGCCGGACAGAGCGGTCGCTGTTGATTAATCCATTGATTGAATTGTCGATGTGAGCGCGTCCGGTATTGACAAACCCGTCAAGGGCTACGTACCAGCGGTCACGTATAGTTGGCCCGCCGTAGCGAAACTGCACCTGCTCATATTGCCGGTTGCGGTTGGGCAGCCGGTAGTAGTCGGTCTGGCCCTGACCCAGAGCGGGTAAGACAGTAAAACCGAGCAAAAGATATAGGAGGAAATGTCTCATCATGGGCAGTTGGCTGGCGTTTTCGTAAATAACGTGATAAATCGTTCTTTGTAAGCGATTTACAAAAAAATCAACCAGATTGTTTAGTTTTCGGCAAATTTTCCCCTGTCCCCATCGTTACTGGCTAAAATTGGGGCAAAAAAAGACCCGTCTGCTCAAGAGAGCAGACGGGTCTTTTTTTGCCCCAATTTATGATAAGGCAGGTTTTTACTTACCAGATCCGGGCATACCGGTGCTGCCGTGCTTCATGACAGGTACCGATACCGTCATGTTATCCCAGGCAATGGCGATGCTGTTATTTGACGGGGTGATGGTCAGCTTCTCGATAGGTGTTTTGTTTTTCGACACCGGCACGGTTACCATGGCCACATCGTTACCTTTAATTTTCTCGTAATCGTAAGCACCCCATTGGCCCAGTGTGCTGTTCAGCATCACTTTCCACTGGCTTTCACCCGGTACTGTGTACAGTGTATAAGTACCAGCTTTTACCATCTTACCGCCGAACATGACATCGCCTTTGAACGTCACCTCGGTGGCTTCGTTGGCTCCCGTGCGCCACACTTTACCGTACTTTTCGAGACTACCCGATGTCTCGTCGCCGAAAACGGTACGTCCTTTTTTAGACGGCTGACCATAAACAACTTTGATGTTGTTGTCGGGACTTTGGACGGTTACTTTCGGACTGGCCGGGGCTTTTTTGTCCTGCGCACTGGATTGGAATGCAACGGCAAACAGCAGGGCGAATACAATAATTAGATTCTTCATGCGTGACATGTTGGTTAACGTGGTCTGTGTTCGCTTGTCGAACACCAAACAGTAAACGATAGTTTTTGCGGGACGGTATTACAATTACGACAAAATCGGGTATTTTTACCCAACGAACCGTATGCACGCATACCAATTTTAAACCAAAAACCACGACATGGCCACTCAGTATTTCAGCAAACGCAATCTGCATTTTCTGCTTCACGAAGTCTTTCACGCCGAAGACCTGACGAAGTACGACTATTTTAAAGACCACGACCGCGAAACGTTCAACCTCGTGCTGGACTCGGCTACGTCTATTGCCGATACGCTCATGCACCCGTACCTGAAGGCCGTCGATAAAAACCAGCCTGAACTTAAGGACGGAAAGGTAACGGTACATCCTCAGCTAAAGCCCTATCTTAAAGCAATGGGCGAAGCCGGGCTGATTGGCGCGGGATTTTCCTACAATCACGGCGGGCAGCAGCTTCCCGAAATGATCAGTTCGGTAGTTGGGTTTATTCTGATGGCGGCCAACAACGGCATGATGTTCACCGGCCTGTCATCTGGGTCGGCTCATCTGATTACATCCTTCGGCTCACCCGAACTCACCGAGCAGTACGTACCAAATATGCTCAACGGCACCTGGCAGGGCACTATGGCCCTCACCGAACCCCAGGCTGGATCGTCACTGTCGGACATTACCACCACGGCCACCCCACAACCCGATGGTTCCTATAAAATCAAAGGCCAAAAAGTGTTTATCTCGGCGGGTGATCACGACGCAGTCGAAAATATAGTACACCTCATGCTGGCCCGCATTGACGGAGCACCAAAAGGAACAAAAGGCATTTCGCTGTTTGTGGTGCCAAAATACCGCACCGACGAGCAAGGGCATTCGGTGGATAACGACGTGCAGTCAACAGGGCTTTATCACAAGATGGGCCAGAAAGGTACGCCCGCCATGCACCTCACGATGGGTTCGAACGACAACACGGTTGGGTACATCGTGGGGCAGCCGCACCAGGGATTGCCGTATATGTTCCAGATGATGAACGAAGCCCGCATTGGCGTGGGTATGACGGCGGCAGGCATTGCCACGGCAGCCTATTACGCGGCCCTCGAATACGCTAAAGAACGCCCGCAAAGCCGCCGATTGAACGATAAAGGACTCTTAGACGCCCCCCAGACGCCCATTATTAACCACCCCGATGTGCGCCGGATGCTGTTGTTCCAGAAATCGGTAGTGGAAGGATCGCTGTCGCTGCTGATCGAAGCCGCCCGGTTGTACGACATCAGTCAGGTGGCCGAAGGGGAAGAAAAAGAAAATGCGTTTCTGCTGGTCGATATTCTGATGCCGGTGGCTAAAAC
>Ga0105045_10003239_pt1 | contig 13942 bp, 11 predicted proteins | sample MAT02_FD_78089 | JGI IMG/M metagenome (GOLD analysis project Ga0105045, IMG submission 78089) | Freshwater microbial communities from Lake Fryxell liftoff mats and glacier meltwater in Antarctica - MAT-02 (megahit assembly) | ecosystem: Environmental > Aquatic > Freshwater > Ice > Liftoff...
AATATGGGCATGCTGGTGCTTGCTTTTACAGCCGCCTGCTATTTACCTACGCTCAGCCACGGCTTTGTAAACTGGGATGATTCCAAGAATATTTACGAAAACGAGAATCTGATGCTGGTGGGTAAGGGCCAGTCGTGGGGCACCACTTTGGGGAATATTTTTAGCATCGAAAAAGGCCATGTAATTGGCAACTACAATCCGCTGCCCATTCTCACTTTTGCCATCGAAAAATCGCTGAGTGGGGGTGAATTTAATACTACGCTGATTCACGCGGTCAATCTGCTGTTGCACTTGTTGACCGTTTTCTTTGTGATGAAACTGCTGTCGGGTATCGGCATAGGGCGTTGGGGTGTGTTGCTGGGCGGCTTGCTCTTTGGCATTCATCCCATGCGGGTGGAGTCGGTGGCTTGGGCGACCGAGCGCAAGGACGTACTGTTTGCGGTTTTCTTTTTTGCGGCCTTATTATATTACATAAAATGGCTCAAGGAGCGAGAAAGTGGCGAAAGTAACACTAAAACGTATGTCATTATGGTCGTTTTGGCCCTTTTGTCCTGCCTGTCAAAAGTACAAGCCGTTACGCTGCCACTCTCTATGCTGGCCTTGGATTACTGGTTTCGTCGGCCTTTAAAATTCAATTTAATACTCGAAAAAGCCCCGTTTTGGGGGCTTTCGCTGGTGTTTGGTTTACTCAACGTTTACACCCTGCGCTTGCAAGGCTCGACGGATGACTCTATCACCAATTTTAATTTTCTTGACCGTTTGTGCATCGGGGCGTATTCGTATTGCACCTATCTGTACAAACTGTTTTTGCCCTACCCGATGTCGCCCCTTTATCCGTATCCCAAGCATTTGCCTTGGACGGTATATGCTGCGCCCCTTGCGATTTTTGCGGCCACGGGGGCGTTTATTTGGGCTTGGAAAAAAGGATTTCGGGTGTGGGTTTTTGGGGTGGCGTTTTTCACTTTCAATGTGATGTTTCTGCTGCAAATTTTTGCTGCGGGGCAGGGCTTTTTGGCCGATCGCTTCACGTATGTGGCGTATTTTGGTCTGTTTGCCATCGCTGCCTATTATTTGGATATTTTTTCCAAAAAAGAAAACAGCCAAGGAATGGTGTATGGCATTTTAGCCGTCATTGCGCTGGGATATGGCGCTTGGTCGGTGAAGCAAATTGGTATTTGGAAAGACGGAAACACCCTCTGGACGCATGTGATGAGCCTCGAAGAGGGGAAAAAAGAGCGCAGTTCGCTGCCATTTTGGAATCGTGGGCAATATCTACGGAACAATTTGGGCGATTTTGAGGGCGCACTCAAAGACTACAACCGGGCCATCGGAATGGAGCCAAACAACCGAGAAATTCTCAATAGCAGGGGTAAAACCTACTTTGATATGGCCGCCTCCGGCAAATACAAGGGACAAGAAAAAGCCCTGCTCGACAAAGCCATTCAAGATTACACGGCTTCTTTGTCTAAATCACAATTGTCGGATAAAGCCACCAGCGAATCTTACAGCAACCGAGGCGCTGCGTATGGCATGTTGGGCATGCTGGAACAAAGTATCAAGGATATTTCAGATGCTCTGGCCCTCGACCCCGATAATAAAAACGCGTACGCCAACCGCTCCATCGCGTATTTGAATACGGGGCAGTATGAAAAGGCCTTGGCGGATTACCAATCTTTTTTGAAATATGAGCCTTCCAATGCCAATTTTTGGTACGAAAGTGGCATGGTACAGCGGGTGCTCAAGCGCAACAACGAATCCATACAATCGCTGGATAAAGCCTTGAAAATCAATCCACAATTGGGCGTTGCCTACCTCGAGCGTGCACGTGCGAAGGCGCAGGCGGGCAACCGCTCTGGCGCGAAGCAAGACTACCAAAATGCACAGAAATTGGGGGTTAAATTAGAGCCGATGGATGAGCAGTTGTTAAGTGGGCAGTAAAAACGTGTTTAAAACAATCAAAATCCATGCATACCCTCGTTTTTGCCACCAACAATGCCCATAAAGCCCGCGAAGTAGGGCAGATTTTGGGCCCCAATTTCGAGGTTAAAACCTTGAAAGACATCGGTTGTGTGGAAGAAATTGAAGAAACAGCCCCCACGTTAGAAGGCAATGCTTTGCTCAAAGCCCGATATGTAAAAGAAAAATATGGTTACGATTGCTTTTCGGAAGACACCGGCTTGGAAGTAACCGCCTTGGGCGGTGCTCCGGGCGTGCATACGGCCCGCTATGCGGGAGAAAGCCGAGACGCCGACGACAACATGAACTTTCTATTGCAAAATTTGGCCGAAAAAGCAGACCGAAGTGCACAGTTTCGCACGGTCATTGCACTGATAAAAGATGGCCAAGAGACCCTGCTGGAAGGTATTTGCAAAGGTCATATTGCACAGCAAAAACAAGGGGATAAGGGCTTTGGCTACGACCCTGTTTTCATCCCCGAGGGCTATGAGCAGAGTTTTGCAGAATTAGGCGATGAGGTGAAAAACCGCATTAGCCACCGAGCTTTGGCCACGGAAAAGTTTCTTTTAGTGTTAAAGCGTGTTTAATAATCATGGTATTTTTCATCTCTTTTAACAGGTGCAAAAAAACTTACCGCTTATCTCTAATCACTTGCCACTAAAAAAGATATTTCTTTTCAGGCCCCCAAATTTTGCCCTTTTTACCGCTGATTTTTTAAAAACTCGCCCAAAAACTTCTTCCGTTAATTCCTGCCAGTCACGCTGAGTCATATCCAATAAATCGGGGTGTGGCTCGAAGGCCGGCTCTGTGTGCCGGGTCGAAAAACGATTCCAGGGACACACCTCTTGGCACACATCGCAGCCAAACATCCAGTTGTCCATTTTGCCCTGAAACGAGGCCGGAATTTCCTCTTTTAATTCAATCGTAAGGTAAGAAATACACTTAGAGGCATCCAGAAAATAACCTTCTGGGCTGATGGCCTCCGTTGGACAAGCCTCCACACAGCGCCGACAAGTGCCACAATGGTCGCGAATAGGGTCATCGTAAAGGAGCGGCAGGTCGCAAATAATTTCGGCTAATAAGAAAAAAGAGCCTTTTTTTGGGTGAATGGTGAGGGTATTGCGCCCATTCCAACCCAAACCAGCGCGTTTGGCCCATTCGCGCTCCATCACTGGGGCGGAGTCCACAAAACATCGCCCGTCTATTTCGCCAATTTCCGTTCGCATAAAATTGAGCAATGCCTTGAGTTTGGCCTTTATCACGTGGTGATAATCTTCGCCGTAAGCGTATGTGGCGAGTTTGGGGGCTTCGGGGTCCGACTGTTTTTCGGGATTGAAGTAATTGAATGTCAGGCAGATAACACTTTTTGCGCCCGGTACCAGTAGGGTAGGGTCTATGCGCAAATCAAAGTGATTGGCCATGTATGCCATTTTGCCGTGGGCTTGTTGGTTGAGCCATTTTTCCAGTTGGCGGGCTTCGGCATCGAGGCGTTCGGCGCGGGCAAAACCGACAAATTCAAAGCCCAGGCGTTGGGCTTCGTTGCGAATTAATTCCGTATTACGCGGTTGGGCTGACATAGGCACAAAGGTCTGAATTTAGTTGAGAAGAACGGTACGGTTCACTATTTTCAAATAGGTTCTTACTTTTGACGAAAAAAATATGACTGCCGAAGAGATTTTGCGCGACATACAGGCCGGAAAATTTGCGCCCCTATATTTTTTGCACGGGGAGGAGCCTTTTTTCATTGATCAAATTGCAGATGCAGTGGAAGACAACGCCCTGTCAGAGGCCGAACGAGGCTTTAATCAGACCATTTTGTACGGCAAAGAGGTGGACTACCTCGTGCTGCTCGATTCCCTGCGCCGCTACCCAATGATGAGCGAGCGGCAAGTCGTGATTTTGCGCGAAGCGCAGGAAATGAAAACGCTCGGCGAATTGGCGTCTTATGTAGAAAAGCCCATGCCGAGCACCGTGTTTGTAGTCTGTCACAAACACAAAAAAATAGACGCGAGAACCAAATTGGGCAAGGCCTTGGGACAGAAAAACATTGTATTTTTTGAGAGCAAAAAACTGTACGACAATCAAATTGCGGAATGGATTACCAAGGCCTGCAAAGCCCGAAAACAAGCCATCGGAGCCCCCGCCGCCGCCTTAATGGCGGAATATTTGGGTACTGATTTGGCCAAAATTACCAATGAACTCGACAAACTAGCCCTCAATTTGCCCGCCGGAACGGCCATTACCGTGGCGCATGTGCAAGACAATATTGGCATCAGCAAAGACTACAATGTATTTGAATTGCAAAAAGCCTTGGCTACCCGCGACCGCCCTAAAGTAGCGCGCATTCAGCAGCATTTTAGTGCCAATATCAAGAAAAATCCACTGATTGTGACTATTTCGAGCCTCTTTTCCTACTTTTCAAAGGTGTTTATGTTGCATTCTTTGAAAGGACAACCCGACGCTGAGGTGCTCAAAGCCTTGGAATTGCGTTCGGATTGGTTTTTAAAAGAGTATAAGGCCGCCGCCACACACTACACGTATGGACAGTGTACGGCGGTATTGGGTCATTTGAAAGATTACGACCTCCGCTCCAAAGGCATTCAAAACGACGGCACAGAGGAGGCAGAATTGATGAAGGAACTCTTTTGGAAAATCCTCCATTCGTAAACTAATTATTTGAGTGTCAAAGGCTTGCCTAAGTAAAAATCCAGAATTTTCAAGCGGAAAATGTAATCGTACTTGGCTGCCACCAAATCTGTTTCCGAAATATCCCGATTGTTGCGGGCGGTGGTTAGGTCGAGGGTATTGAGGGTGCCCAGTCCGTGCCGTTTGACCGTGTTTTGGTAAGCAATTTCGGTGGCGTCGAAGGTTTTTTGGGCTGCCTCTAGGGTCAATCGCGCTGCCCGAGCATTGGCGATGGCCGTCTGAATATCATTTTTTAAAGTCTGCTGAGTCTGAATTTGCTGCATTTGCGCGGTCAAAACCCCCAATCGAGCGCGTTCTACGCCCAAGCGCGTCCGGCCGTTTTGGTAAATAGGGACCTGAATGCTGGCACCGACACCCTGACCAAAATTTTGATCAATTTGGCTAAAATAAGACTGCCTAGGGAAAGAAAAGGGCACATCGTAAAAACTCACCGGAACATCTAGTCCGCCAATATTCACCAAAGTAGGAGGCCCCAACACAGGATTTCCAATAATTGGGTTGTTGAAATCGCGGAGCTGAGAGGAGTAACTGCTACTCAAATTGGCAAAAGCCGAAATGGTTGGATAGTAGCCAGATTTGGCGATTTCAATACTTTCTTGGGCACTTTTTACGCGGTATTCGGCTGAGCGCAGGTTGGGTTGGGTGTTGGTAGCGGCTTCATACACAGGCGAAAGCGTGAGCTCGTCGGGATTTGCACCGCCGGAAATGGGGAAACGAGGACGTTCAATTTGTAAGTCATAATCCGGCTCCAATTGAAGCAATTGTTTCAGCGCAAGATAGGCCAGTTCAACCGTATTTCGGGCCTGTACAGAGGCCAGTTCGGCTTGTGCCACCTGCGCCAGAATATTATACTGGTCGGCCTGAGGGAGCGTGCCGGCCGCTATCAGTTTATTGGTTACGTTGAGTTGCTGTTGTGCTTGTGTGATGCGTTTTTGCGCATTTTCCGACTGTTCCTCGCCCATTAAGATGTTGAGATAGGCGGTTGAAATTTGGAGTGCCAAATTGTTTTCCAGTTGGGCGGCATCGGCATCGGCGGCTTTTAAATCCCAACTGGCCTGTTTGATGCTGTGATTGATGAGTCCGCCACTAAATATCGTGATTCCAGCATTTAATTGTAGGCTATTAAAACTGGTAGCAACGGTGCTAAACTGGTTGGTAGTTGGGTCAATGGTACGACCAAATTGTTCGCCCAAATTGCTACTAGCATTCACATTGGGCAGGCGAGAAGCCTTGGCCTGACGTTCAGATATCAGGGCGGTACGCACATTGGCTTGGGCTTGTTTGACCGTGATATTATTGTCTTGGGCGTACTCAATACAGCGTTCCAGCGACCAAGTGTCTTGTGCGAAAGCGGGAATTGAGAGTAAAAGCGCGAGTAGCGCGAAAAAAGTTTTGGACAGGTGTTGCATATTGATACGGTGACGTTGAGCCGATTTTATCCGCCGCAAGAGTACGCCATGGGTTTGTAGTAGACCACTATTTTTATATGAAGGGAGCGGATTGGAAGACGAAAGTTGGATAAAACAAAGTCGTCTTTTGAGAAGAACATATATTAGGGCTCAAGTGTGCTGCGTATCTTGTGCAAAATTTGCTCCAAAAAAGTACTCAATTTTCCAACAGATGAACCAACATCCCAGCATTATTCAAACCATTCAGTGGATTCAATCGGTGGTGATTGGGTGCAATTTTTGCCCATTTGCAGCCAATGCAATGACCCAAAATAGGGTGCGCTTTGTTGCGTTGCCCGATACTTCCATGGAGCATACCTTGGAGGCTTTTGTGGCCGAATTGTTGGTGCTCAACCAGTTGCCTGACATCGAAACGACGCTGATGATTTTGCCCAACCACTTTGCTGATTTTGAGGAATACCTTGATTTGGTGGATATTGCGGAAGCATTGCTGGAAGAACAAGGGTACGAAGGCGTGTATCAGGTGGCTAGTTTTCACCCCGAATTTACGTTCGAAGGCACTGACGACGACGATGCCGCTAATTACACCAACCGATCACCGCATCCGATGTTGCATATTTTGCGCGAAGACAGCATTACGCAGGCATTAGAACAGTATCCCAATCCAGAAAGAATTCCCGAACGCAACGAGGCGTATGCCCGTTCCAAAGGTCTGGAATATATGAAAACGCTGTATCACGCCTGTTTGGGTTAAGCGCTTGTTTCTAATGAAATACGATTATATCATCATCGGCAGTGGATTTGGCGGTTCGGTCAGCGCGTTGCGGATGGCTGAAAAAGGCTATAAAGTGCTGGTGATTGAAAAAGGAAAATGGTACCGAACGGAGGACTTCCCCAAAACCAACTGGAGCCTTTCCAAATGGCTGTGGCTGCCTTCGTTGCGTTGGTTTGGTATCATGAAAATCACCCTTTTTCGGCATGTCGGCATTGTGTCGGGAACGGGCGTGGGCGGAGGCTCGTTGGTATATGCCAATACCTTGCCGATTCCCAAAAACGCTTTTTTTCAATCGGGAAGCTGGGCCAAACTGGCCGATTGGCAAACAGAACTCAAACCCCACTACGAGCGGGCTCGCCAAATGCTGGGGGCAACGCCCAATCCACATTTTTTTGATGGAGAACATGCACTCGAACAACTAGCCAAAGAAATCGGGCAAGAAGACCATTTAAAAGCCACCGAAGTGGCCGTCTATTTTGGTAAAGCAGGCCAGACGGTCCCCGACCCATTCTTTGGCGGTAAAGGCCCCGAGCGAAGTGGCTGTACTTTTTGCGGGGCCTGCATGACTGGCTGCCGGCACAATGCTAAAAATACCCTAGATAAAAACTATCTCTACTTAGCCCAACAATTGGGTGTAGAAATCCTAGCCGAACAAGAAGTAACCGACGTAAAACCCCTCATAAATCTCGATGGATCAAAGGGTTACGCAGTTTCATTTCGAGATACTACGCGATTTTTTAAAACCACTAAAACCCTCCAGACGAAAGGCGTTGTGTTCGCCGGAGGTGTACTGGGAACGGTGGCTCTATTGTTAAAACTGAAGAAATCATCGCTACCCAATTTATCCAATCAGGTAGGCAAACAAGTGCGCACCAACAACGAAAGTCTCATCGCAATCACCCAACTCGAGGGCTCTTCCAACCAATCGGAGGGTATTGCCATTGGGGCTATTTTGCACACCGACGAGCACAGCCACCTCGAATTGTGCCGTTACGGGTCGGGTTCGGGTGCTTGGCGACTCACGTTTTTGCCCTTTGTAGAAGGCTCCAATGCCCTCATTCGTTTGGGTAAAATGGCGTGGGAAGTACTGTCGCATCCGAGGGATTATTGGCGGTATTTGCGGGTAAAAGACTGGGCTAAAAGTTCGTCAGTAATGCTGTTTATGCAGACATTGGATAGTACCGTTACGTTTTCCCGCGCTTGGTGGGGCGGCATGCGTACGGAGGTGGTGGGCGAGGAAAAACCCACGGCGTTTATCCCAAGGGCCATTGAACTGGCGCGAAAATTTGAAGTGATTTTGAAAGGAAAAGCCACGGCATTTGGCCTTACACCGCTTATGGGTATTCCCGGAACGGCCCATATTTTGGGTGGGGCCGTGATGGGCGAAAACGCTGAAACAGGCGTCATTGACCGCAATAACCGGGTTTTTGGCTACGAAAATATGTTTGTGTGCGATGGCTCAATGGTATCGGCCAACCCAGGCGTTAACCCCGCCTTGTCTATCACCGCCATCAGCGAACGGGCGATGGCACAGCTGGAACCTTTGACCACTTAGTTTTCTACCCTACAAACCCTTAGAACAAACATACGAGAAGTCGCACGGGTGTCACATTCCCATACCCTTAAGAGCACACCCTTTTGGGCCTGTCCACATTCCCAATCAAGTTGCCTCGATTATGCTCCAACAGGTGCAGCGTTTGTACGATGCAAAGACTATTTCTGGCGGACAACTGCTCTACATCAATGCCGAACTGCGCGCTTTTACGGAGATTTGTGGTGCCTGCGAACGCATCAAAAACACCCCAATCCCGTATTCTTACAGCGTTTTTATTAAGAAATTTATCCAGTTTTATGTGGCCACCCTGCCCTTCGGCTTTGTTTTTAGCCTCGGATATTGGGTCATTCCCATCGTTGGGTTTATTTTTTACGTTCTGGCAAGTTTGGAATTGATCGCAGAAGAAATTGAAGATCCATTTGGTGGCGATAAAAACGACTTGCCGCTCGAAAAAATGGCATGAGGGATTCGGGTGCACATTCATGAATTGATGTAAATATCCACATTTTAACTATTTTCGCACTTAAATGAAAAAGACCCGTGTCCTTATTGTAGAAGACGAGCCGATTATCGCCGCAGACTTGGAAGATAGGCTGGTAGAATTGGGCTATGACGTAGCGCCTCCCTGCGACAGCGGTGAGGCGGTCTTAGCGTTTTTGAAGGAAGAAAAGGTGGACCTCGTACTCATGGATATACAGTTGGCGGGGAATTTGGACGGTATTGAAACGGCTCAAAAGATACTGGAGACGCAGCGTTTGCCCATTCTCTTCCTGACCAGCAATGTAGATGATGCCACCTTCAACCGGGCCAAGGCCACCCAACCAGTGGCATTCCTATCCAAACCTTTTCGTGGGAAAGATTTGAAACACGCGATTGACCTTGCGATCTCCCGAGCTGTCCCAACAACTTCAGCCCCAGCCGCTTCAGCAGAAAATGCCCCTGCTTGTTTGTTTAATGATCGCTTGTTCATCAAGGTCAAAGACCGCATGATCCGGCTCTTTTTAGCCGATATCCTTTGGCTGGAAGCCGACGATTATTACTGCAAATTGGTCACTAAAGACAAAGAATATCTGATTACCCAGACCCTCAAACAAATGGGCGGATCCTTGTCGGGAATACCGGAATTTATGCGCGTGCACCGTTCCTTTATTGTTAATTTATCGCATGTTGAGGAGATTGGCGACCTGTTTGTTTCGATCCGAAAAAAGCAAATCCCTTTGAACAAATCGTCGAAAGACGAGATAACAGCACGTTTACAAAAAATATGAAACGCACGTTCCTCTTTTGCATCGCCATCCTATCAGTCTTGCTTTCATTGGATGTTTACGCACAAAAACCGTCATTGGACAGCCTGTTCAAATTTGCAAATGAAAAAACTGCCGCAGGAGATGTGCCCGGCGCTACTGCATTGTTGTTGGCTGCCAACAAACTGGCACAAGCGAGCAATAATGTGCCAATGCTTTGCAGAATTCAGGTTACGATGGGAAAAGTTTCGATGATCTCAGAAAACAAAGAAGGAGTAGAAGCCGCCGTCCAGCAAGGGCTGCGTTTTTGTGGCGCTTGCAAGGATACCAACAACCTGGCGAGAATATACCTGCTAAAAGGGGTTTTAAAGATAAAACAACAGCAAAATGACTCAGCTATTGTATTTTTCAAGCTCAGCGCTAATTTATATTTGACAAAAAAAGATACCATGGGATCTACCAACGCTTTGGCAAAAATTGGCAACGTATTGGAAGTAGAAAAGAAGTATGCGGAAGCGCTGCCTTATTATCTGAAATTATATGAAGCGGCCCAAGAAAAGCCAGAAAGCGCCCAGTATTTGAACTCCAATATCTTTCTGACAGGCAATTACTTATACCAGAACCAATTTGAAAAAGCGCTTTTCCACAACCGGTTGGTAAAGCAACTGTCTCAAAAACTAGATGCCAAATATGAATACGCCCTGGCCTTGCGTTACGACGCCTTAATCCTCAAAAAAACAGGACAATTCGAACGCGCCTTTGACGAGCTGTACCATTGTTTAGAGTTTTATCAGGATACCCTGATGAGCAAAATCCAACTGGAACAGGCGGAAGAAATGAAGGCTAAATATGAAGCCGAGAAAAAAGAGGCACAAATTGCCCTTCAGGATGCCCAATTGGGCCGCGAGCGATTGAAGTTTTGGGCTGTAGCAGCTGGTTTGGTTGCCGCACTCATCGGAGGATTTTTGTTGTTCAAGCTCACCAGCCAACTGCGTAAACGCAATGAAGAGAAAGAGTTTTTGATCAAAGAAATCCATCATCGGGTAAAAAATAACCTGCAAATCTTGTCCAGTCTCCTGCACCTGCAATCCCGCCAAATTACGGATGAAACCGCCTTGGATGCCGTGCGCGAAGGCCAAAACCGCGTAGATGCGATGGGCCTGATTCACCAGAAGTTGTACATGGGCGACAATGTAGCCAAAGTAGAAATGAAGGATTACTTACAGCAATTTGGCCAAAACATGCTGGATTCTTTCGGATTGGAAGATGACCGGGTTCAGATACAATACGAACTTGAACCTTTATACCTGGATGTGGATACCGCCATACCACTCGGGCTGATCATCAATGAATTGGTCACGAATTCCCTCAAATATGCTTTCCCGAATGGTCGACCCGGGGTGGTCACCATTGGACTCCAGAAGGACGCCCAAGGCCGTTTATGCCTGAAAGTCTCAGACAATGGCGTAGGCCAGGCCGGCGCAGAAGCGATAAAAGGAAGCACTTCTTTTGGCACGAATCTCGTCCAAATGCTCAGTAAAAAGCTCAAAGGCAAGCCCGAAGTACTGAATCAGGAGGAAGGCTATGCGACGTTCATTGCGTTTGAAAATTTCAGTTGAGCATCGTCCTCCTGACTTAATCTGCTTGCTTACTGGGCATTTCACTGCATTCACTGAATAAACGGAGGCCGCCATCCGAACCATTGCCATCTTGCAAGCTTATGCGAGCCCTCCGAATTTTATTGGTTGAAGATGAGCCTGTCATTGCCCAACATGTCCGGCATCTGCTGGAAAAAAAAGGGCATCGCGTTTTGCAGGCAGACGAATCGGAGGAATTACAGCCCCTTTGCGATCAATTTCATCCAAATATCGCGATTCTCAATTTCAAACAGGCAAAAAGGACGGATGGCGTGGCACTCGCCGATTCGCTCCTTCAAAAATCAAATCTGCTCATTCTGTTTCTGACGGGCGCCCGCTCAAAGGATATGTACGCTTCCGAAGCGTATCAGGCCAGCTTTCCTATTTTATACAAGCCTTTCACACCCAAGCAACTGCTCAATGTCGTAGCGGAGTTGAGCGAGCGCTTGGATATTGGAAAGTAGCCTTCGGCTTTGGCACTTGATGCCGCTAGGAAATTCCTTCCCTGACTTTTCTCCGTGATTCACTGGATAAATCCGTGCTTTCCCTGAAAACACAATCTCCACCCAGATATTTACGGGTAGTTTTGTAGTAAACTATGCTGAATCCAAGCATTTTTCTCCACTTCCATCATTTTCAAAATTTATTCCTGCACATGAAAAATTTCGTTTACAAAGGACAAATACTCGTAAAACCACTTTTGACTTTCCTTTTTGTCGCATTTTCCATTGGCTTGTACGCGCAACAGGCTACCCTCTCCGTACAAGGCGTTTTGACCAAGTCAGATGGCACTGCTGTGGACGATGGCAATGATTATGTACTCACCTTCCGGCTTTGGGACAATGAAACCAGCAATAACATCAATGCGAACCGGGTGCATTTAGAAACCATCACCGACATTACAATCGTGGGTGGCGTCTATAGTGTAGTGTTAGGCCTGAGTACCCCGCTCACTTCACAATTTAATACAACCTATTGGCTTGGCGTAAGCGTAGGCACTTCCAACACGGAGCTGCTTCCACGCCCACGATTGACCCATGCACCCTATGCATTGGGGATCGTGGGGCAAAATAATATTTTCCCAAGCACCGGAACCGTCATTGCCGATGCGCTCAATGTAGCAGGAACTGTAAATGTTGGAGGTAGTTTTAATGCGGCTGCGTTAAAGGCGAATGGTGGCGCCCCTACTCCGGGGGTTGCGACAAATGGATTTTCCTTTAAACCGGGAACAGGAGGTGATGCAGATGGCGGTTTATTCTCTATTGGCGACAACAATGTTGGACTTTATGCGAATGCGACCAAAGCGCTCGAGGCGAATAATGGGGGTGTAATAATTCCAGGAACACTTCAGGTTAACAATGGTGCTACTATCAATAATGGCCAAACAGTCAACGGAAATCAAACAGTCAATGGTAACAACTTTACCTCAGGAACTATCACCAGTGGTAACCTGATATTGACAGATTGGACTGCGGGAGGGGGCGGTTTTTCGTTCAAAGATGATGGTGGATTTGACTCCGGCTTATTTAGCCCCAGTGATGGCGTAGTGCGAATAATGGCTAACGGGACAACTGTGGCTGAATTCAGGCCTGCTCAAGGATATACAAACCAATGTTGTAACACGCCGTCAGCAATAAAATTATTCGGTATTCAAAAAGGCCCGGACCAGCCGGAGGTGGAATGGGATGAGGTTTCCGGGCAACTCCAGGTAAATAATTCCAGCCGCAGGCTAAAACGCAACATCCAACCGCTTACAGATAATTATCGGCTCATTCTAGAAGCACAGCCAAAACTGTACAACCGTAATGGGTACCCAGATTCGTTAGTTGAACTTGGATACATAGCGGAAGAGTTCGATAGCATAGGATTAACACGTTTGGTTCACTATAATTCCAACGATGAAATCATTGGTGTCAACTATAAAAAAGTATCCATTTACCTCACCGAAGTGGTAAAAGATCAGGAAGTGGCCATAGCAGCTATGAAAGCTGAAATTGCAGCATTACAGAACCAGAACTTGGAATTGACGCAGTCTAGCAAATCTATTCAGGCAAATAATGCAACCATGCTGCAGCAGCAGGCATTGTTCAACACAAAACTAGAAGCACTGGCCAAACAGCTTACTGCGATTGAAATAGGAGGGCTCGGGAAATAACAGTTTTTCCGGTTTTACATCTTCCACAAATTCTTTCTGTTTCTACATCCATTTAATGGTTATTTCATGAAAAATATCCAATTTAGCCGGCTATGGGCTGTGCTAATCTGTGCGCTGTTAACTCCGCCGGAGTTATGGGCGCAACAACCCAGCCAGCCCTTAGATCCCGGTTGTTTCAACGCGGTTACAGGCGACACCATAATCCAATCTGCCTTCATTAATTACGGCAACGGGATTAAAATGAAAAATGCCTCCCGGCGTATGAAACTGACCATTGGCCAGACCGTCGTAGGTTCCGCCCTGGGCGACGACAACAACATGGCTTTTGGTTATTGGGCGGGCTTCCTGGTGGCGCCTTTTCCGCCTTTTGTAACCGCCAGCCAGGGGGAATTGCTCGACCGAATCCAGATCTCCTGGGGCCCCAATCCGCTCGGGCCTTTTGCCGTGGGCGGTTTTAAGATTTACCGCGATGGCGTTTATCTGGTCGCTGTGGATAAAAGTACCC
>Ga0105045_10003240_pt1 | contig 13940 bp, 14 predicted proteins | sample MAT02_FD_78089 | JGI IMG/M metagenome (GOLD analysis project Ga0105045, IMG submission 78089) | Freshwater microbial communities from Lake Fryxell liftoff mats and glacier meltwater in Antarctica - MAT-02 (megahit assembly) | ecosystem: Environmental > Aquatic > Freshwater > Ice > Liftoff...
AGGTAGGTGTGGTTGCCTTTGAAAAAAATCAAAAATAGATGATATTCAACGCTATAAGAAGAAATTCATTTCCAGTTATAAAAACATATTCAGCACCTATTCTCGCTACGTTTTTTACCTGTTTGGTATTCGTTTCTTCCTGCCAACCCGCAGATTCGGACAAAGGTAAGATTTTGGGTCCGAAATTGATTGGATGGGTCACGGAAGCCATGACTGACATCATGGTGCATGACATCACCAACCCACCACTTGCCGCCAGATTTTACGCCTATGCGAGCCTAGCGGGATATGAGGTCATCAGCCAAGAAAATCCGGAGGTTCCCGGATTGCACGGAGTCTTGAATGATTATCCAGCAATAACCGTCTCGGGAGATTTCCCCAATCAACACCCACATGTAAGCGGGATACTTGCCATGATTGAGACCGCCGCAGCCATGCAGCCTTCCGGCGAGGATATGCATCGATTAAAAGAATCCTTTTTGGACTCCTGCCGCCACTGGGGTTTTACCGAGCGTACCCTATCTGATGCGATCGGATATGGGAAAGAGATAAGTTCTGGCATACTGGCGTATGCCCAACAAGACCTCTATAAAAACATCAGCAATTATCCCCGATATACGCCGAAACAAGAAGAAGGACATTGGTATCCTACACCACCTGCTTATTTCCCCCCTGTTGAACCCTATTTTAATTCGATCCGCCCATTTACACTAGAGCGGCCTGATCAGTTCAAACCCAAGCCCCCAGTCCCATTTTCCACCTCCACGGATTCTGAGTTTTACATACTCATGCAAGAGGTATATGAGATTCAGCTAACGAAAGAACAGCGGGAGATTGCAGCTTTCTGGGACTGTAATCCCTTTGCCCTGGAGGAGACCGGTCACTTGATGGTAGGGTTAAAGCAGATTTCTCCCGGCGGACATTGGATGGGAATTACTGACATAGCCTGTAAGCAGGCAAATTTAAGTTTTGAACAGGCAATGGAAATAACAACTTCGGTGGCGATCGGCCTAACCGACGGTTTTCTAAGTTGCTGGGATGAAAAATACAGAAGCAACCGGATTCGGCCTGAGACGGCCATTCGAAAATACATTGATCCATCTTATATGCCTTTGTTGCAGACTCCACCATTTCCGGAGTATTTAAGTGGCCACTCAACCATTTCCACTACCGCCGCTACCATATTGACCCACTACTTTGGAGACAACTTTGCCTATACGGATACCGTAGAAGAGAAATATCAGCTTGAAAGTAGGGATTTCACGTCCTTTCTCCAAGCTTCTGAAGAGGCCGGCATTTCCCGCTTGTATGGAGGCATACATTTTATGGATGCCATCGTAGAAGGCCAGGAACAGGGAAGGCTTGTAGGGAAATGGGTAATTCAAACGATGGAAAATGCAGGACTGGCCAGTCCATTGTCGTTATCATCCTTGTCGACCACCAATTAACGTGACACCTACCATCCGGAAGCAAAATACAATGAATAGAATCATACTAGTCTTTTTATTTCTTGCCAATTGGCTGGGGGCCTGTACCCCCGAGGAAAATTATCAGGGGTTTCTAGAATCCAGTGAGCCGCTTGTACTGGCCAACGACCAACTGACAAACGCGATGGTTCACGACATTTTTTCCCCGCCGGTATCCAGTAGAATTTATGCCTATGCTGCGTTGGCGCCTTTTGAGGTTGCTGCGTTTGCCGACAGTGAAAATATTCAATCTCTGACGGGGCAGCTGAGTGGCTTTGAGGTAAAAGAATTCACCCCCACTTCTGAGGTATATTATCCGATGGCGGCATTGGTCGCATTTTACAAAGTAGCGGCAACATTGGTGTTTTCGGAGAATCTGATCACAGTCCATAGAGATGAACTCTACGAAAAAGTGAGGAAGTTGGGCATGACAAAAAAAACCCTGGAAGCATCAATCGAATTTGGAGAAGCAATGGGGCAACATGTGATGGATTATGCCTCAAAAGACAATTATCACCAAAGTCGGTCTTTTGAAAAATACACCATCCGAAGCGATGCAAAATCCTGGAAGCCAACCCCTCCCGCTTATATGGAAGGTATAGAACCCAATTGGAACAAAATCAGACCGTTTGTGCTGGATTCCACGGACCAATTTATCCCCAAGCCGCCCACCCCCTTTGACATCATATCCGAAAGTAAATTTTTTCAGGAAGCCAAAGATGTAATGGAAGCTGTAAATAATCTTAATCCGGAACAAAGGGAGATTGCCTATTTTTGGGATTGCAATCCCTATAAGATGAATGTAAAGGGCCATGTGATGTATGCGGAGAAAAAAATAACCCCGGGCGGACATTGGATAGGGATTGCCGGCATCGCCTCCAAAACGGCTAAGCTAGACTGGAAAGCTACTTCAGAGACCATCATACTTACCGCAATTGCAGTCTTTGACGGATTTATTTCCTGTTGGGATGAGAAGTACCGAAGCGTGCTTATCCGTCCAGAAACCTATATCAATCTTTACATAGATGAAGACTGGGTACCCTTGTTGCAGACGCCGCCATTTCCGGAACACACCAGTGGACACAGTGTCATCTCCACCGCGGCTTCCCGGGTCCTTACAGACCTGCTGGGGCAGCCTTTCCATTTTGTAGATTCCACCGAGATCAAGTTTGGATTGGGTATTAGGGAATTTGACTCGTTCAATGACGCTGCCGCAGAAGCAGCCATCAGTCGTTTTTACGGAGGCATCCACTATATCCCTGCCGTTGAATACGGGGCGGAACAGGGAGAGCTGATTGCCCGTCATGTGCTTTCCAGAATTAAAACTAGAAAATCAACCACTCCCCTTGCTGTAAAATAAAGGCGTGAGAACTTTTTTTAAAAATAGAGTTTTTTGTCCCGGATATAATCCGCCACATCCGGATGCAACAGGTAGCGTACTGAACCTCCCTCCTTGATGGTGTCCCGGATAAAGGTGGCCGAAATGTCAATAAGTGGGGAATCGATGAACCGGATGGCCGGATGTTCCAGCGTTTTGTTGTTTCCTGGGCGGGGGTAAACGTAAATCCCATAGAATTCCGCGATTTGTTCGCTGTTTTTCCATTTATGGAAATGGTTCAGGTTATCGCCCCCGATAATCAATTTGAATTCATGCTGGGGATATTTGTCAGAGAGGTAGGTGAGGGTGTCGATGGTGAAGCTTGGCCTGGGCATGTGAAACTCCACGTCCAAGGCCTTAAAATGATAATTATCCGCAATGGCCAACTCTACCATACGCAGGCGGTCAAATTCATGAAGCAGGGATTTTGTTGACTTCATGGGATTTTGCGGGCTTACTATATACCATACTTCGTCCAAATCAGTCTTATCCCTCATGATATCCCCAACGATTAGATGTCCAATGTGGATGGGGTTGAACGATCCAAAAAACAATCCTACTTTCAAACTTTGTCCTTATTGATAAAGTCCGAAACAAGCTTTTCAGCTTCCCTGAAAGAGGTTTGCAAGTCATTGTTTACCAAAATCATATCGAATTTGTCCTTAAAACCCATTTCAAATTTGGCTTTGTATAACCTTCGGGAAAGGCTGGCTTCCGATTCCGTGCCCCTATCCCTCAATCGGATAGCAAGATCATCCAAGGAAGGAACTTGTACAAAAATGACAAGGCCCCTATCTCCGAAATACTTTTTAAGATTAAGCCCTCCTTTGACATCCACATCAAAAATGACGTGCTTTCCATTGTCCCAGATGCGTTGGATTTCTTCTTTGAGGGTTCCGTAAAAATTCCCCTCATATACCTCCTCCCATTCGATAAACTGATCTTTATCAATTTTTCCCTTGAATTCGTCAGGTGTCAAAAAGTAATAATCTTTTCCGTCCTGCTCAGAACGACCTCTCCTATCCCTGGTGCAGGCGGAAATTGAAAACCCCAAGGTCGGAAATTTTTGCAACAGGTGCTTCACAATCGTTGTCTTACCAGATCCTGATGGAGCTGAAAATATTATCGCCTTTCCTGAGGACATGTAGGTGAGTTTACTTTAAATCCTGGATTTTTTGACGGATACTGTCTACCAGTTCCAAAGGGACAAGCTGTTTGGTACACTTTGTCTTGAGGACTTCCCGGATAACCTTTTCCAGGTGATAGTGCTCAAAACAAGGTTGGCATTTGGCCAGTTTCTCATCCAAAACCGCTTTTGATTCCAAATCTGCCTGTCCGTCCAGAATGCTTTCCAACAACTTAAAACACTTGCCGGCATCACTGCAGTTGAGTTTGCGTTGATTAGATGAGTCGAAATTATTCTCCATTTTTGTATTTGGTTCTTTTCAAATTTTATTCTTCCTCTGTATCGTAGCCCATATTTTGGGCATATGATTTTAGTTTTTCCTTCAATAAGTTTCTGGCCCGGTGAAGTCTGGATCTGACTGTACCGATGGGGATGTCAAGAATTTTGGCCATTTCTTCGTAAGTAAACCCTTCCAAGTCACATAGGATGATGACCGTTCTAAAATCCACCGCCAGACTGTTCAGGGCATTGGAGATTTCATCTCCCAACATGTCCTTCACTGCATCAACCCGCAGATCCGAAGTCATACTGTAGTCAACATTATCCGAGTTGTAATAAGTTTCAACTTCCTGATAATCTACTTTCGCAGGTTGCTTACTCTTTTTACGGTATTCATTGATGAAGCTGTTCTTGAGAATCCGAAAAAGCCATGCTTTGGCGTTGGTCCCTTTTTCAAATGAATTGATAAATCGGAAAGCTTTCAGGTAGGTATCCTGTACCAAATCTTTGGCATCATCCTCATCAAAGGTCAACCTGTAGGCAAAATTGTACATCGAGTCTATGTGTGGCATAAACTCCTGGTCAAATATGCTGTTTTTATCTTTATCCGAATATTTTTTTCGCTGTACTTCTGACATAGAATTTAAAATTACGAATTGGCGTAATTTATAACTAATATTTAGAAAGAAAGTCGTTTGATTTTCTTTATTTTGAAACATATTGGCACATATTTCGCCAACCAACCTTTAATTATCCTGTCGTTTCATGTTTTTTTTCAAGACGCTCTCTTATCTGAACCTGTCCATTTTATACGTATTCAGCGATCTGCTTTACCTGATTGCTTATTATATTGTGGGATATAGGAAGAAAGTAGTCCGGGAAAACCTGAAACAAGCCTTGCCGAATAAAACGGAAGTGCAAAGAAAGGCAATAGAGAAAAGATTTTTTAGAAATTTGACAGATTCTTTTGCCGAAACTATAAAACTATTGACCATGAATGAGCGGGAGTTGCAAAAGCGGTTCAAGATCATCAACCCTGAGTTGATCTCCGAAACCATCGCAAGTGGTAAAATAATCATTGGGATGCAGGCGCATTTTTTCAACTGGGAAGGGCACGAACTGGCCATGAGTTCCCGAATCGGGCCGATATGTGAAGTGGTGTATCTAAAAATTTCAAATCCCTTTTTCAACCATTTTATGAAAACCCTTCGGAGTAGGTATGGAGCAACCTTGGTGGAAAGAAATTCTTTTACACGACATTTCATGGCCAACCGCCACACCCCCCGCCTGATCGTCTTGGCTGCCGACCAGCGCCCACAGTTTTCTGAGATAAGGTATTGGACCACGTTTATGGGCAGGGAAACGGCCTTTTTTGAGGGCGGAGAAAAGCTGGCAAAAAAATTTAACCACCCCGTTATTTATGGGGAAATCTCCAAACCAAAACGCGGGCATTATACCTTCAAATACAGGATTTTGAGTTCGCCTCCCTATGATGGCGACGCTGAACACAGCATTACGGAACTGTACGTTGATGCCGTAGAAGCCAACATACACCGTGAACCGGCACTGTATCTTTGGTCCCATAACCGGTGGAAAGAATCAAAAGTTGAAATGAAATCGTAACTTTGTCAAAGCAAACGGAATATAGACCTTTTCCGTCCGACGCTTAGAATGAAACTACCATGATGGATTATTTGTCGAGTCTTAACCCACCCCAACGAGAAGCAGTAGAACATACAGATGGTCCGCTGATGATCATAGCGGGTGCGGGTTCTGGCAAAACACGCGTATTGACGATTAGAATTGCCCACCTTATCCACTCCAAAGGGATTGATCCCTTCAATATTTTGTCGCTTACCTTCACCAATAAAGCTGCGAGCGAAATGAAACACCGCATCGAGCAGCTGATTGGCCTGGAAGCCAGGAATACCTGGATGGGTACCTTCCATTCTACCTTTGCTAAAATCCTGCGTGTAGAAGCCGCCAAACTTGGCTATCCCTCAAACTTTACGATTTATGACTCCGAAGACAGCAAATCACTCATTAGGACTATCGTAAAAGAAAAAAAACTTGACGACAAAGTCTACAAACCCAGCACGGTGTTGTCCAGAATATCCGGCGCAAAAAACAGGTTGATTTCCTGGCAAACCTATATCAATGATCCCCATGTACAGGCAGACGACGATACCGCCATGAAACCTAAAATGGGGGAGATTTACAAAACCTATCAGGAAAGGCTGTTTAAATCTTCAGCCATGGATTTTGACGACCTGCTGTTCAACACCAATGTGCTGTTCAGGGATCATGCGGACGTGCTCAATAAATACCAGCAGCGTTTCAAATACGTCATGGTAGATGAGTTTCAGGATACCAACCTTTCCCAGTACCTCATCACCAAAAGGTTGGCGGCTGTACACCAGAACATCTGCATTGTGGGAGACGATGCCCAGAGCATCTATGCCTTCCGGGGTGCCAATATTCAAAACATCCTGAATTTTGAAAAGGATTATCCAGACCTGTTCGTTGTCAAGCTGGAACAAAACTACCGCTCCACCAAAAGCATCGTACATACAGCCAACTCCATCATTGCCAAAAACAAGGCCCAGCTAAAAAAGAATATCTGGACAGACAATGTAGACGGGGAACCTATCGAACTTATCAAAGCGGGATCCGACAATGAGGAAGGAAGAATAGTGGCCACAACTATTTTTGAGCAAAAAAACAACCACCAACTCAAAAACAGGGACTTTGCCATCCTTTACCGGACTAACTCCCAATCCAGGGCAATGGAAGAAGCCCTTAGGAAGATGAACATCAACTACAGGATTGTCGGTGGTCTGTCCTTTTATCAGAGAAGGGAAATCAAGGACTTGATGGCTTACCTCCGCTTTATAGTCAATCCTGCCGATGAGGAGGCCTTCAAGCGGGTGATCAATTATCCAAAAAGAGGAATTGGGGATACCAGTGTGGAAAAAATCATGATTGCGGCCTATGAACACGACATTTCTATATGGGAGGTAGTCAGCAATGGGAACAGCTTTCTGGCTGGAAGGGCTGCCGCTTCGGTGGAAGATTTTTCGATCATGATCAAAAGCTTCGTGATAGAGATGGAACGGAAGGACGCATATGAAGTCGCCTCCAGCGTGGCCAAGCAATCCGGCATCCTGCGCGAACTCTACGAGGACAAAACGATCGAAGGGCTCAACCGCTACGAAAACGTCCAGGAATTGCTCAACGCCATCAAAGAATACGTGGACAGTCCGGAGAATGAAGACAAAAGCCTAGGCTCCTTCTTGCAGGAGATTGCCTTGCTTACGGATGAAGACCAGAACAAAAAGGATACCGATGTAGTCACCATGATGACTATCCACGCCTCCAAGGGGTTGGAATTTAAAAATGTATTTGTTGTAGGCATGGAAGAGGACCTTTTCCCGTCACAAATGATGATGCAGAGCCGGGAGGATTTGGAAGAAGAGCGGCGTCTTTTCTATGTCGCAGCAACAAGGGCAATGGAAAAACTGTTTTTGAGCTATGCAACTACCCGGTACAGATATGGCCGACTACTTAACTGTGAACCCAGCCGGTTTTTGGAGGAAGTAGATCCTACCTACCTCAAAGTCAACAAAAAATTGGGCAGTCAGCTATCCAGTGGTAACAGCTTTCAGGACCGGGAGGGGCAAAACGGGTTTGTAGGAATTAAAAAACCGGCAGTAAGATCAGGTACCACGGCAAAGCTACATACGCCAAGTCCTGATTTCAAACCCTCCAATACCCACAACCTGACCGAGGGGGCGAAGATAGAACACCCCAAGTTCGGTTTTGGTCATGTCCAAAAAATAGAAATGGAAGGAGCTAATAGAAAAGCATTTATACATTTTGATAATTTTGGTGATAAAACTTTATTACTTAGCTTTGCAAAACTTAGAATAGTAGATTGAAGCCTTTGCCATATTTTATTGTAGATCGATACTGATTTCCTGAATTTGAAGATTTTTAGTAATTTGAATCCGTCAGGGTCTAAAGTCATGTATGGTATGAACCTCACAGAAAAGCATTAAAACACAATCATCTTGAAAGAATACGGAAAAAACATCCAAAAGCTGGTAGACTTCATCAAAACGGTCCCTTCCAAAGAAAAGCGAACTGAATACGCCTATGCCCTGGTGGAATTGATGAAACAACTCAATCCCCAACTGAAGTCCGAAAGTGACCAGAAGCTATGGGATGATCTCTACATCATGTCCGACTTTGAGCTGGATTTGGAAGCCCCCTTTCCCATGCCCATGAAGGAGCTTCTGGGCAAAAGACCACAGCCGATAGGGTACTTGGAAGGTGAGGTGAAATTCAAGCATTACGGCAGAAACATCGAAAAATTGATCGAGAAAGCCACTGAAATAGAGGATGATGAAGAACAGGAAGCTGCCATTATCTTCATTGGCCAGCTTATGCGCAGCTTTCACTCCACCTGGAACAGGGAAAACTTTGACGATGCCATCATCATTGACGACATCAAGATTCTATCCAAAGGCAAGCTTCACATAGACTTGGAAAAAGTGAAAGAAAACGGGCTCTTCGAGACAAGTACGCGTCGGGATTTCAAGCCGCCTTCTGTCGTTGAAAATGAAAACAGCTCGAACAACGCCAGGAGAAACTACAACAACGGAAACAACAAACGCAGGAATACGGGACCCACTATCAAAAAAAGAAGAAATTAATGAGTTCATTCCGAGTTCAGGGAGGCATAAAATTAAAAGGGGAGATTACTCCACAAGGAGCAAAAAATGAAGCACTGCAGATTTTATGTGCCGTTCTGCTTACCCCTGAGATGGTTACCATCCATAATATACCCAATATCCGGGATGTAAATAAATTGATCGAACTGCTCGCCGTCATGGGAGTAGCTGTCACGCAGATAGACAATGAATCCTATTCGTTCACAGCCTCTACCATAGACTTGGATTACCTGGATACACCGGATTTTTTACAGAAAGCCTCTGCCCTTAGGGGTTCCGTCATGATACTTGGTCCGCTGCTTGCCCGATTTGGTAAAGGTAAAATTTCCAAACCGGGTGGTGATAAAATTGGCAGGCGAAGGATGGACACCCATTTTACCGGGTTTCAGAAGCTGGGGGCTTCCTTTCATTACGACAAGAAAAAAGAAATTTACCACATTGACGGCAGTCAGCTGAAAGGTTGTTACATGCTACTCGATGAGGCTTCTGTCACGGGTACGGCAAATATTGTCATGGCAGCTGTGCTGGCAGAAGGCATCACCACCATCTACAATGCCGCCTGTGAACCCTACCTGCAACAGCTTTGTCAGATGCTTAATCGGATGGGCGCACAGATAACAGGTATTGGATCCAATTTATTGACCATTACAGGAGTAAAAACGCTGGGAGGTACGGTTCATACCTTGCTTCCGGATATGATAGAGATCGGGTCCTTTATTGGTCTGGCGGCCATGACCCAATCCGAAATCACTATCAAAAATGTACAAGTGGAAAAGTTGGGCATAATCCCGGAGACCTTTCGCCGCATGGGCATCAAATTGGAAATCATCGGTGACGACATCCATATTCCGGCTCAGAAACACTATGAGATAGAAACGTTTATTGATGGATCCATCCTTACCGTGGCCGATGCCATCTGGCCGGGTTTTACTCCCGATTTGTTGAGTATTATCCTGGTCGTTGCTACCCAGGCCAAAGGAACCGTATTGGTACATCAAAAAATGTTCGAAAGCCGTCTGTTTTTTGTGGATAAACTGATTGACATGGGGGCTCAGATCATCCTTTGCGACCCCCACCGCGCCACGGTTATAGGACTGGACAGAAAATACCCTCTTCGGGGAATTCGCATGACATCGCCTGATATACGTGCAGGTGTAGCCCTCCTTATTGCCGCTATGTCTGCCGAGGGCACTTCGGTTATTGACAATGTGGAACAAATTGATCGGGGATACCAACAGATCGACGAGCGGCTCAATGCGCTGGGAGCCAAGATCGAACGGATTGATTAGTAAAGAATAAAACCGAGAAAGATTCTCGGTTTTATTCTTTACTTTTAATATACTGATTTTATAATTTTTCGATTCATGCAATTAGCAGTCACATTGAGACCTAACGATGCTGCTTAACTTTTTTGTTTGAAATTCGATTAAAGAGTAAACCTTCTCTTTTTTAAACTTGCCGGCGTAAGCGTACTGGTAAGGGCGTACGAACGCAAGGATAAACTTGTAGATTATTAAAAGGATGAGGTTTGATGTCTTTTAATAAAAATTTTGAATTTAAACTAGCGTATCAATCGAAATAAATCGGCAGTGGATGAGAGTACCTCATTGAAAGGAAAAATTGCCCACAATAAAACGAACGCTGGAAATAATTTTCAGACCCGGCCTTTTAGTTGACCATGCGGGGTAAGAATGGTTAATTTCTGGTTTAATGAATTTGAATGAATTTCTAATTTTAAAACAAATGCCCATGAGTAACCAGGATATTCGCTGGGAGCAACGGTTCAACAATTTTATAAAAGCGTTGAACAAATTACAAGACGGTGTGAATTATATTCAGAACAACGCTTTGGACGGTGATAATTCCGGAGAAAGTGAAGAAAATTCAGGCATGGTATTACATGACTTAATAAAGCAGGGATTAATTCAAAGTTTCGAGTTTACTCATGAGTTGGCTTGGAATGTTATTAAAGATTATGCTGCATATCAGGGAAATCCTGAAATCAGCGGATCAAGAGATGCCTCCCGTGAAGGCTTTGCCATAGGTTTGATTGAAAATGGGGAAGTCTGGATGGAGATGATAAAAAGTCGCAATAAATCCTCACATACGTATAATGAAGGTACTGCAAAGGAAATATTTTCACATATAATAAAAAAATATCTGCCCGCTTTTCGTTTATTCAGACAAAAAATGGAATCCATAAGAAGCGGAACACAAGGAAATATATTTACCTAATGAAACACGGGCTAGAAAAACATACCGTCGACGCCATTACCGATGTTTTTAAAAAATATCCGCAGATAACCTGTGCTATATTATATGGTTCTAGAGCTAAAGGAAATTACCGCCCCAATTCGGACATTGACATCACGTTGAAAGGGGAGAAATTAGATTTATCAACCTTATTTAAAATAGAAATAACGTTGGATGATTTGCTTTTGCCTTACAAAATTGATTTGTCCAATTACCACAAAATTGAAAACAACGATCTGAAGGATCATGTCAATCGAGTTGGGATTGCCTTTTACGAAAAAAAGTAACTGAATGGAAAGAAACATCATAATCAGAAGTATGCTCGATTATTTGTGTACCTATTCTCAAAAATGGGCCATTTGAAAAATAAAGGAGATGGATAAGTTGTAGTGCTTTTAACTGACTACCAAAATAATACGGTATCGTCCCGATCAGTGTTGGATTATAAAAATGCAGGCAAAATGATTGTGGAAGAAAGACCACACCGAAATTTGATTTGAAAGAATTAATGCCCCCATCCATCACAATTACCTTTGGATTGATTATTGCTTTGAAGTTGGACTAAACCAACATATTATTAGCTATGAAAAAATCAGTATTAATTTTTGCATTTGTGCTAACGGCAGCAATCGCTCAAGCACAGGAAAGAGGAGATGCCCGTGTACAGGTGGGCGGTGAATTTGGCTTTAATTCAGAGCTTTTCGGCATAAATCTGGGAGCAGAATATTTCGTTGTGGACCGGATATCCGCCGCACCGAATTTCTCCGTTTATTTCCCTGAATTTGGAAGGGCAAGTAACCTGAACGTTGACTTTAGGTATTACCTGACAGAAGGGATTTTACAATGGTATGGTCTGGCAGGTTTTACTAACAACTGGGCTACTGTGGAATATGACGGCAGCAGTAGCATCACTTCCAGCACCCAAGGAGCCAATATTGGAGTCGGTGGCGTGCTGAAGTTTAGCGACCGACTTGGTTTTAATCCTGAAATCAAATATCAGGCGCAGCGTGGCGGACAGGCGGTATTCCGATTGGGGCTGGTCTATTTTATCAATTAAAAATATTCCGGGGGATCATACAATGGTCCCCTTTTTTTTTACTCCGATTCTTAAATCTGAAACGACAAGGAGAATTTAGCTGTGGATTTCTTAACGTGTTGTGAAACCATAAAAGGACAATCTCAAATAGGAGCTTCTACTTTGGAACAGCAGTAATAAACAGCCTGATTGTCAAGTCAATTCCATAAACTTTATATCTGAAATTATTGTTTTCCCTCTATTTCCTCCACCAACTGATTGTACCAGTCTTCACTGTATTTCCGTATTAGTGCTTCTTTCAAAAATTTGTACAAAGGCACGCCCAGGTTTTTACCAAGGACGCAGGCGGCATCGCAGATTTCCCATCGATCGTAATTCAATGCATCATATTGGTCATATTTGGTGATCCTAATGGGATACAAATGGCAGCTTACGGGTTTTCGGAAAGTTGATTTACCGTCAAAGTAAGCTTGCTCTATCCCGCACTTCAATACGCCCTTTCCGTCCCGGATTGAAAACGCACAGGCACCGTTTTGGCCAATCGTAGGGGTACCTTTTTCTCCATCTTGATCAAATACCCAAACTCCAAGCTTCTCAAGAACTTCAATCCCCTCTGCTGATAAGTAGGGTTGGATGGCCAAATAGTTTTTTTTCAATTCACCTATTTCTTCCTCTTCCAAAGGTGCGCCGGCATCTCCTTCCACACAACAGGCTCCCTTACATTTTTCCAAATCACAGAAAAAAAAGTTCTCCTTTATATCATCACTCAAGACCGCATTTTCTACAATAATCATCGATTTCAGAATTAGTCTACAAAGGTATGGAATATTTGGCCTTCACCTAAAGGTTAGCCCAGTCAAAAAAATAGCCGCCTCAACGAATTGAGGCGGCATAACCCAGCACTATGAAGAAAAGCTTTTAACAGCCTTACATAATTATAACTTTCAGTTTTTAAAAAAGTTTTAAATAAATTTGCCAAAACCTAAATTGGTGGCCCAACGTGATAAATCGGGGTATATCAACCCGTCTGCCCTCCGGTCTTCGACTGGCAATATGCCGTTCGTAAAATACGTTTCTGGCAAATAGGTTAACAATGAAGTTCCCCTTATTTTACGTTGTAACCTGAGTTCGATTATTCGTCAAACTAGCAATACAATCACCTGGTTAAATTATTTCCGATATCGATTCTGGTTTCAAATGTTGGATATTATCAGGCATTCATGCGAAATTCTCCAAATTCCCGTAAATTAGCACCGTGCAAGCCGACCTGTCGCTGTCCCAATCGGGAGAGAGGAAAGTCCGGGCAACGCAGAGCGCCATACTTCTTAACGGGAAGGGATCACTCTGGCGACGGAGTGATTACAGAAAGTGCCACAGAAAATAAACCGCCCTTCACCCATTCAGGTAAGGGTAAGGGTGAAATGGTGGGGTAAGAGCCCACCGTCCCTGTGGCGACATTGGGAGCAGGGCAAACCTTATGGGTTGAAAGATCAAATAGGCTCCGGGCTAAGGGTTGCTCGCCCAATCCCGTAGGGAAACCGGAGTGGGTAGATCGATGGATCCAAGTCGTGAGGCTTGGGCTAGATAAATGACAGGTATTGCTGCATTAGGACCTTGTCCGCCTGCGGCAAAACAGAACCCGGCTTATAGGCTTGCACTTTTAATAGAA
>Ga0105045_10003241_pt1 | contig 13933 bp, 5 predicted proteins | sample MAT02_FD_78089 | JGI IMG/M metagenome (GOLD analysis project Ga0105045, IMG submission 78089) | Freshwater microbial communities from Lake Fryxell liftoff mats and glacier meltwater in Antarctica - MAT-02 (megahit assembly) | ecosystem: Environmental > Aquatic > Freshwater > Ice > Liftoff...
ACCTCGCCGGGAGTAGCGATGCGCTTGCGGCTGATCTCGCTGATGTGGACCAGGCCATCTACGCCGGGGGCCAGCTCGATAAACGCGCCGAACTCGGCGAGGCGGACAACCTTGCCCATGACCTCGGCGCCCTCGACCATCTCGCTGACCTTGGTGACAAACGGATCGTCCTGGAGTTGCTTCATGCCCAGGCTGATGCGCTTGTTCTCGAGGTCGAGCTTGACGATCTGGACCTGAATCTTGTCGCCCTCTTTAACAAAGCGCTGGACGTTTTTCTCGCTGGCGAAGACGCGGTCGTGCGACATGTCGCTGATGTGCAGCAGACCGTCGAGGCCGCCGATGTCAACGAACGCGCCGAAGGGCATGATCTTGCGGACGGTGCCTTCCATGCTCATGCCCTCAGAGAGGGTCTCGACGAGCTTGATAGCCTTGGCCTCGCGCTCGGCCTTGAGCAGGTCGCGCCGTGACAAGACAATGTTGCCCGAGCCGCGACGGTCAACGCGGGTGACGGTGCAGGTAAACTTTTCGCCGATAAAGACCGACAAGTCGGCGATGTGGTCGAGTGAGACCTGACCGGCGGGCATGAAGGCCTTGTGGCCAGCCACATCAAGCTCAAGGCCGCCCTTGTTGACGGCGGTGACGCGGGCCTCGATGGTCTGGCCGGCCTCAAGAAGCTCCCAGGCTGCCTTCTGCACCGAGCCGGGCTTGCTGCAGACAAACAGCGACTCAGCGGTGTCAAAGCGGTCAACGACCACCTCGAGCTTGGCGCCCACCGTGGGCAGGTCCTCTTCGGTGTACTGCATGCGCGAGACGACGCCGAGTTCTTTGGGGCCAAACTCGAGGAAGACATCGTTGGGGCCGACCGAGACGACGGTGCCGGTGCGGTGCTCGCGCCCAGACTGGACCACGCGCGGGCCGCGGATGCCCGACGAGCGTGGGCCGCCGCCAGCGTTGCCGCCGCTCGCGGATTTGGCGGGCTTGCGCTCGGCGCTCTCTTGGTTGGTCGCGACCATCATGGCCTCGATCTCGGCGTTGAGCTCGGCGTCGGTGGTCACGCCTTCATCGGTGATGGAGCGCAGGGTGCCGCTCATGTCGTCGGCCTTAACCTGGCCGGAACGATCTTGGGCGGTGTCACGCTTGGGGCCGCGGAAGGGACGATCGCCGCGGTCGCCACGGTCACCACCGCCATCGCTGCGGCCGCCTGGCGGGGTCTCGCCAATCGAGCCAATCAACTCGGCCCGCTTGATGGAGGGCAAGCCCTTGAGGTTTGGACCGGTGGCCTTGGCGGCTTCGGTCGGCGCACCTTCAGTGGACGCGGCCGGGGTTTCCGGCGCGGCTGAGGTGGTTTCGGGCTTGGTTTCTGACGAAGTGGCTTGCGGATCCATAAGGGTGCGGCTCAAAATAAACGGTTACTCCGCCGGGCAAACGCGCACCAGCGCGTGTGCTTGGCCCGCCAGCATTTGGCGGGCTCATCCGGCCCCGTTGTGCCAGTCTTGGCGGAGTATGGGGAACTGCAAGTGTAACGGGTTGATGGCCCTAAACCAGCGGGACGCGATCAATAGGGGAGGCTGCGTGTTTGGGTTGTGTGAAGGGGGTGGGCAGAATGATGATGTACACTCAGGCAGACGGATGTCTGCGCCGTGGCGGAAAGGGTTTGGAATCTCGACAAGCGCAATAAGCAACTTGAGGCCCCGCGTCACTTGAACTTACAGGAGTGAATCTATGAGCGTTACGACTGGACGGTTGGCTCGTTATGTGCTGATGGCGTCGGGCGTGGCGGGTCTGGCTTGGTTAGCGTGGCCGGTTGCCGCGACCGCGGGCGACGCGGCCGACAGCACGCGTGTCGCTGACGATGGCCTGCCGAAGGTGAGCCAAGCGGCCAAAGACGCGCTGAACAAGCGGTACCACGACATCGTCGCGAAGTACCAGAAAGCTGCGGTGGGCGAGCCGGATGCGTGGCTTGCGCTGATCGAGGTGTTCGAGGCGATCCAGACAGCCGAGAAGCCGATCCGCGACGGGACCGGCAAGTATCGGCCCGATGTGACGATCCCGGATTTTTCGGCGGTGTTTGGCGGCAGCGAGAGTGCCGACAACAAGGGCGCGGCCAAAGCGGCGATCGCGATGCTCGCGGCGTACGAACGGGCCGGAGTATGGACCAAGCTCGATGCGGTGGCCGATCGCCAGCGGTGCGTGCGGCCGGCGTTTGACTCGGCCGATGACCGCCGCCTCAAGCGGGCGACTGCTAGGTTGGAAGTGGAGGCTTGGAGCGGGCGGATGACTGAAGTAATGATGCCCGAGTTAGGCGCGATGCGACAGCTCGCCCGCGCCACCGCGGCCCACATGCATCTGGCTGCACAGCGCAAGGACTGGGGAACGGTCGCCGCCGATTACCGGCGGCTGCTGGCGCTTTCACGTGTGGGTACGAACGACGGAGTGCTGCTCGTGGGTCGTGTGGGCATAGCCATCGGCGAACTCGCCCACGATCGGGCAGCGGCGGCCATCTCCGCCGCAGGGAAGAGTCTGCCAGCAACTCTGATAAATGGTTTAGACGCGGCGCTAACGGATCAAACATCGCACGTGCCGTCGTTTCGGCTGCACATCCAAGCGGAGCGGTTAATAGCCGAGGACGCGATATCCCAAGCGTTTACCAAAGACGGCAAACCAGACCTGAGATGGTTCAATCGCATGCGGCAGATGGTCGGCGATGCACCCAAACAAGTCGATATGAATGGCCAAGATGCGCCCGAGCCGCGCAGCACGAACGCCAAACTCGCGGAGGTGTTCGACACGCTGGAGGCCTGGGCCGACGCGCCGTGGTACAGCAATCAGGAGTTGGATGCCAAACGATCCAAACTCCTCGGCGAGATCACCACGCAGGGCAAGTTCGCCATAGTCAGGATCGTGGCGCCCAACGTGTCGACCTCGCGTGAGATCCAGCTCCACAGCCGGGCGAGCATCGCGGCCATGAACGGCGCGCTCGATGTCTACGCGTTCAAGACTAAGACCGGCGCACTGCCGAAATCGCTGGCTGCTATCAACGAGGGCGCGGTCGCACTGTACATGGATCCCTATTCCGGCAAGCCGCTGATCTATAAGCCAACGCCCGACGGGAAGGGCTTTGAGTTGTGGGCCGTGGGCTACGACCGCGCGGACAATGGCGGCAAGCTTAAGCCAGGCGAGCCGATGATCGGGTTCGGGCCAAAGGGGGCTGGCTTTGACGTGCGGGTGTGGCCGCGGGAGATGAAGTAAGCGGTCGGACTGTCAGAAACAACCGCTCGCAAAAACACAAGCGGGAGACCCTCCGGTGAGGGTCTCCCGCGGAAGCGGAGAAGGAGGGATTCGAACCCTCGTTACAGTCCTAAAACCGTAAATCGGTTTAGCAAACCGACGCCTTCAGCCGCTCGGCCACCTCTCCGGTGAAGACTGGCAAGTATAGCCCCGGCACTCTGCGTTTTGCCACGGCTGGCACAGACATCGGCTCAACTAGCCGGTTATTTGAGTTGGCCACTTTCGGAGGCTGGCAGGGCGGACAGGGCTGGCGGGGCTGGCGGGGCTGGCGGGCTTTGGCCGGCCAAGGCCACGGGGTTATTTACTGCCGACGACAGGCTGGGGGGTTGGACCCGGGGAATCGGAGGCTTGATTGCCAAGGCCAGCCGCGCCGGCCGCCTTTTCGCGGAGCAGCAGGGCCTGTTCTTCGAACTGCTTCCGCCGGGCCACCTTGATGGCCGTGACGCCAATAAACGCTAGGAAGACCAGCGTGAGGGCGTACGTAATGCGGCCGCGTTCGAGCGTGAGCAGGATTCCCAAGGCCCCAAAGCCAGCGCCCATCATGTACAGGACCAGCACGGCACCCTTGACACCGAGCTTGCGCTTGAGGATGTGGTGGAGGTGCTGGTCATCAGCCGCGGAGATCTTCTGGCCCGTGAGTTTGCGGCGGACGATGGCCAAGGAAGTATCGACGATGGGGATGGCGAAGATGATCAGGCCGGCAAGCACGAGGTTGGTGCGGCCGGTGTCGCCAAGTAGCAGGATGATGACGATGGTGGCGTAGCCGAGCAGCAGCGAGCCAGCGTCGCCTAAGAAAATTGTGGCCGGGTTGAAGTTATGAGGGAGGTATCCAAGGCAGGCACCCAGCACCGCCAGACACAAGATAATGCGGGCCGCGTCGTATTGGCCGTCGTCGTGGACGGCCAGGCCCAAAGCCACGATAAGCAATGCCGCGGCGGCGATGGCCGTGACGCCCGAGAGCAGGCCGTCAAGCCCGTCAATGAGGTTCGAAGCATTGCACGCGCCTAAGACGAAGATGGCGATGATGGCGGTGCCGGTCCAGTACACAACATCAACGGGGAGGTTGTCGCCGACGATGGGCAGGTTGAAGGGGAGGGTGACAGTCCAGGCAAGTGATGGGTTGCCGAGCCACTCGCCGATGGGCGTGAGCACCTGCTTAGCGACCTTCACGCCGATGTCGTTCATGGCCAGCAGGGCCGCGGCCAAGAGCTGGCCACCGATTTTTTGCAGCGGCGAGATCTGGGCGATGTCGTCCCACAGGCCGACGAACATGACGATCGTCATGCCAAAGAGGATGGAGAGCGGCACGGGGAAGGGCGTGCCAAAATCAGCTGTTATGTAGTTGGTGTTGTGAAAGGTCATCAGGCCAAAGCGGGGCGCGATGTATGAGAATGCGATGGCCCCGGCCATGCCGCACCAAACCGCCACGCCGCCCATGTACGCTACCGGAAACTTGTGAGCCTTGCGGGTTTCGTCGGGGTGGTCGATGATGCCGTAAGAGATGGCCAACTTGCGGAAGATGGGCACGACGCCCAGCGTAATGGCGAAGGCAACAACAAAGACGCTGATGTAGCCGTTAAAGATGTCGGTTCTAGTGCCGGTGAAGTTGACCTGGATGGAGTGCTCAAGGTCGGTGATACGGCCGGCGATGGCCGATTGCTCGGCGCTTAAGGCGCGGAGTTGGGTGCCGAGGTCGGCGCTCGGCGGTACCGCAAGCGTCTGCTTGGGGGCTTGGGCCGCGGCCGGCGCGGGCAACACAATGCCGCTGGCCAGAGCGGTCAGCAGCAGCATCGACAAAATGTACACGGCCCGTCTCATGAAACCACCTTCACTGAATCTTTAACCGACTCGACGCTGTGGAGCGTCGGGACCGCGGGGGCGAGCGCCGAACGCTGGTGAGCCGCGAGGTCGAGAATAGTCTGTTCAAGCGTGATCGTCGGACGCCAGCCGATGGCTTGGGCGATCCGCTCGAGGCTGGGCTCGCGTTGGCGCAGGTCTTCGAAACCCGCGCCATAAGCGGCCGAGTAAGGGATGGTCGTGGTCTTGGCCGGGCAACCAAGCGTGTCGATGACGAGCCGGGCCAGAGCCAAAATGGTGATGGGTTTGTCGGAGCCGATGTTAAAGACCCGCCCGTGGCAGTTGGGCTGCGCGAGCAGAGCCGGGACAGCGGCGACCACATCGCGCACATCGCAAAAGCAGCGGCTCTGAAGCCCATCGCCGTAAACCTCAAGGGGCACACCGGCGAGGGCGGCCCGAACGAAGTTGGGCAAGACCATGCCGTACTGCCCCACTTGCCGGGGTCCGACGGTGTTAAAGAACCGGCCGATGACCACGCGCAGCATGCCGGCCTGGTGATAGGCAAGCCCGAGATATTCATCGATGGCTTTGCTGGCGGCGTACGACCAGCGGGCCTTGGTTGTCGGTCCATACACCACATCGTCGTCTTCGCAAAACAGCGGGGTGGTTGCCTTGCCGTAGACCTCGGATGAGGAAGCGAGGAAGACGGCCGTGCCGGGCCAGGCCTTGGCGGCGTGGGCCAGCAGGGCCGAAGTAGCGCCGACGTTGGTTTCGATGGACTCGATAGGGTGCTGGATCACCAGCTTGACGCCGACGGCGGCCGCGAGGTGGTAGACCTCATCAACGCGCTCGGGCAGCAGCCCGGCAGAGATGGCGGAGGCGACATCGCGCTGGATAAAGGTCAATCGCTCGTGGCTATGCGGCAGGTTTGCCGCCAAACCGGTGGACAGATCGTCAACGACCGTGACGGTGCAGCCGGCGGCCAGCAAGCGATCAACCAAGTGCGAGCCAATAAACCCCGCGCCGCCGGTGACCAAGCATCGCCGAATCTGCGATGCGTCCGCGCCGCTACCCGGCGCCGCAGCCAGCGGTAAGCGAGCATCGCCGCGATGACCGAACGCGGGTAAAGGCACCGGCTGGAAACTCCTGAAAGCACGCCGCTCGGGCCCGAGCGGGTTGTCCCCTCAGGCCCGAGCGGCAAAGTAAACGGCGCGGCGTGATTACGACGTGGTGGTCTGGTAGTCGTAAGCGGCCTTGATGTTCTTCTTGAGGTAGCCACCTGCCGAGTGGCGGACGGCGTTGACGACGACTCCGAAGAACTCGGCCTTGCTATCGGTGAGCTGATCACGGACGCGGGCGATCAGGCCGCGCTTCTCGCTGTAGGCCTTGACAACGAGGATGGATGCGTCGCAACGGTTGGCCAGCGCGATACCGTCGCCAGCGATCAGCGCGGGAGCGCTATCGATGAAGATGAAGTCGTACTTCTCGCGGGCCTCGGCGAGCAGGTGTGACATCGACTCTGAGCTCAGACGCTCAGGAAGATTGCGCGTCGAGGCGGTGCCAGCGGCCAGCAGGTGGAGGTTGCTGGTGCTGGTCTGCTGAACGGCCGCGGCGAAGTCGACTTTCTTGGCAAGCAGGTCACCAAGGCCGGGTCCTTCGGCGAGCTTAAAGACCTTGTGCAGGCCGGGCCGACGCAGGTTGCCGTCAATCATCAGCACTCGCAGATCCGACGCGGCGGCACCCATAGCCAAATTGGCCACCGTGGTGGTGGCGCCGGATTGGGGCGAGCCGGAAATCACCAGAAGAGTCTTGTAACCGGCATTTTGCATCCGCTTAAGGACCGGGCCGCGGATCTGGCGGAAGGCCTCGCTGATGGCCCCGGTAGGCGCATCTCGGAAGGCGGTTTCGACAGTCGCTGGTCGGGTGGGGTCTTCGCTGAGGATGGGGATGATGCCGATGAGCTTGAGGCGGGGGATAGCGGTGATATCCGACGGAGTGCGGACGCGGTGGTCGAGAAGTTCACGCAGCACGACTAGGCCAAGGGTCAGACCGCTCAAAAGCACCACGCCGGTAGGGATAAGCGTCTGCCAGCGGGGGAAGAAGAGCTGGTCGGGGGTCTGGGCGTTCTGAATACGCCGCATACGGCCGACACGCTCGGCTTTGCGGAGCTGATCGATTTCCTGGATGGAGTCGAGGGCACGCTGCACAGACGCGAGTTCGGTAACGGAGATGGCACGCTGGTCGCGGAGGGCGGCTAGGTCGATCTGGGCCTGAGCGGTTTCGGCGCGGCGGTTCTTAGCGATCTCAAGCTTGCGATCAAGCTCAAGTTTCTCGCTCTCGGATGATTTGAGGGCCTGCTGGGATTGTTCGAGCTCGGAGTCGTAAAGCTTGCGGAGGACCTCTTCGCGGGTGCGACCGAGTTCGACCTTGGCTGCCTCCCAGAACGAGCGGTTGCGGACGCGGTCGGGGTGGGTCTCGAGAAGACCGCGGTCGCGGAGGGAGGCGTCGTTAATGGAATAGTCGTTGATCCGCTGGCGGGCGTTGAGCACAAGGGGGTCGCGGTCGGCCGTCTCACGCTGATCGTCGTTGTACTGGATGACGCCGCCCTCACCGCTGGCTGCGGCTCTGAGCCGCGAGACGCGGACCTTCAGGCTCTCGACGCGGGCGACCAACTCGACGATCCTGGGCTGCAACTGGCCGATCTCGACTGACTCCGACGAGCCGATGCCGCCGTTGTCTTCAATTTTAAACTGCGCCATAATTCGACGCATGCTTGCGTCCGAGTTTTGAACGTTCTGAACCAACTGGCCCTTAGTGCGGGACAAGGGCTCCAGACGCTCAATACTCGCGGCCGTGCCGGAGCTGCCCAGATCTGCGAAGTAGGCCGAGTGGATGGAGTTGGCCAGAACCGCAGCGTCGGCGGCAATGGGCGTGTTGACGGTCAACTGGAGAATGTAGGTGCCGGTGCGAGGGCGGGAGCTCGCCATCTTCTTCACCGCGCGAAGGGCGTCACTTTCAAGGATTCGGCCCGAAGGATCGAGGAACTGCTGGGCCCAGTTGGTCTTGGCGACGTCGCCAGACTTGATGGCCTCCCTGAGCACTCGATCGCTGGTCATAAGGAAGACCTGCGTAAGGATGTAGCGTTCAAGTTCTTCGCGATTCTGGGCGATGGCTTCTTCACGAACCGAGGATGTCGGCGGCAAGGCCTCGTAGAGCACGGTGGCTTGGTATTCTGGGGCGACCTGCCGAAGAACGAGATACGCGCCGAAGCCGACGACGGCTCCTAACACCACCGCAATGGCCAGAACAAACTTGTACTGCTTAAAGATCCGCACCGGATCGAGCACGACGGTGCCGGCGCCGCCCCCGGTGGGACGGTTGGCTGGGACCGCAACGGCTCGGACGGTTGCAGGAGAGAGTGGAGCTGTAGTCATGAGTCAAATCCTCTGGAACGGTTGCCGGCACAGGGCCGTACGTCTCGATCTATCAAGTAAACAGTTATCGGTCAGTTCGGGTTTGCAAAGACGGTTTGAATGTGAGTGATCATAGGAACGGAGCGATAGCGTCTATTCTCGGACATATTTCGGCACTACATGGGCGTTGCAAACAACTTCGCGAAGCATAGCCTTCGCCAGATCCGTACAAGATCCAGACAAAATCAATGCCCGCATCCACCGCCAAATGCGCGGCGGTTCGCGGCGGACCGGAAAGCGGGATCAACTGCCGCCCTTGAGCGCGGCTTCGAGCCTGTCGATGTCCTCGCCATACGTTTCGCGCAAACGCTTGGGCTCGCGCTCGCGGGCGATCTGAACCTTCAGATCGTCGAAGATCTGGCCCGCGGTGGCCTTGTCTCCTAGACGAAGTTTAAGTTCTGCGAGCCGCAGCATGGGGATTGCCAACTGGCCGGGCTCTTGGGTGAGAGCAATAGCGCGGCGGAGCGTGACTTCGGCGGTTTCGTTCTGTGAGAGCCCGGACTGCACTACACCCAAAGTTGTAAGAGTAAAGACGTTATTGGGAGCAAGCTGGACGGCCCGCTCGGCCGAGGGCAGGGCTTCATCAAACTTGCCGAGCTGGCGGGCCAGCACGAGGGCCAAGTCGTTGAGGTTCTCAAAACCGTCGGGGTTGAGTTCCTTGGCACGCTTGTAGAACGCGACACACTCCTCGTAGCGTTTTTTGTTGAACGCGTCGGTTCCCAGTGCGCGAGCGGCTCGGAAGGCGACGGTCTTGTCCTTGCCGGAGTCGGCGAGCTGGGTCAGCGTCGCGATGCCTTTATCGGCGAGGGCCGGCTCGGAGAGTGCGATGGCCGCGAGATTGACTTCGACGGCCTCGGAGAAGCCACTCCTAGGCCGCATAGCCTCGACAAAACGGTGGGCGTCTGCGACAGCGCCGCGGGTTTCGCCGGGCTTACGGAACACCTGATTAACAAGCTGGATGAAGTACGCCGCCACCTGGGTTGGATCGTCCTGCTTGAGCAGCGCGAAGGCGGCCTTGGCGTCGCGTTCCATCTCACCGGTACGGTTATCGATCATGCCGATGCGAGCCCGAACAAGCAAAAGACCGGGATTGCTGTCGGTCTTGAGTGACGGCTCAGCAAGCACCAGACGAGATCCGGAGCTGTCTGGTGGTGTCTTAGACAAGAGCATAAGGGTGTATCGCTCGGCAGTGCCGATGTCCTTGCTCCGCTCCCAGATGCGGCCGTACATCTCGGCAGCCTTCTCAAAGTTACCCTGGCTTGCGTAGGTGTCGCCGGCCATTGCCAGCCACTTCACGCCGCCGCTGCGGGCCACGGCGTCTTCGAGCAACTGGAGGGCCTCGGGAGCGCGACCGAGGTTCAGCAGATCCTGAACGATGCTCAGCCGCAGTTGGTCATTGGTCGGATCGAGGGTCAGCCCCTCACGCATCAGCGAGATCGCCCGATCGACTTGGTTTGACTGGAACATGACGCTGGCCAGCACGGTGCGCGCGGGCAGGAAACTCGCATCAAGTCGCAGCGATTGCTCAAGATCGGCGGTGGCTTCGGCGCGGGCTGAGGCTTGCCCGCGATTGGCCGGATCGATCAGGGTCATCTGAGCACGCCGGAGGTAGCCCTCGGGGCGTTTGGGGTCGATCGCGATGGCGCTATTGAGCGTTGCACGGCCTTCCTTAAACTTACCGAGTTCGCCCTCGCTCTGGGCTTGCAGCACCAGGATCTGCTGCTTTTGTCGCGGGTCCACGACCGTGGCCTTCTTGAGAAACTCAATTGCCTTTTCGTACTTCGCGCTACGCAGGTAGCATTCGGCAAGCCGGAGGGTCACGATGCTGTCCTTATCCTCCTTAGCTCGGCTGAGCACACGCAAGTAGACCTCCTCGGCGGCCTCGTGTTCGCCGTTGTCAAAGAGAATGTCGCCGAGCTGACGGTCAAGGTCGGCGGTGCCCTCTTTCTGGTACTTCAGACCATCTTCAAGCACGGCCACGGCGAGCTTGGGGACCTTGGCGGCGAGAGCCAACCTAGCGTATTCGAAGTGCTCGCGGCCGATCCGCTCGTTCTCTGGAAGATTCGCAATTGAGCGGTTAAAGGTCTCAACACCCTTCTCTATCTCGTCTTTGGCACCGAACAGCAAAGCTTCAAACTTGAGTTGATTGTCCTCGAAGCCCTTTTCTTTAAGCAAGTTGAGCGCAACAGCATACTCGTCCCAGTTTCGGTCGCGGATGAGGGCGTGAAGGTACGCGGTGGTGTTAAGCGGGTTGGCCGGATTCTGATTGAAGATCGCCTTGCGACGTTCCATGGCCATCTTGGCATCACCAAACTCAGTCTCGATCATGAGCCACAGATGGGCGAACTCGCCGTTGGTGTCGGTAAATTGCTTGTTGGCCCGCACCAGCGTCAACGCCTCGTTCGGCTGGCCGTTAGCGATCTGGGCTCGGGCCAGCGCCACAATGGTGACGATGTCGTCGCCGCGGATGCGGTGGGCTTGCTGGAAGTCGGCGAGGGCTTCGGCATTCTTACCCATCTGCCAGGCCACTTCGCCCTTAATCCGCCAAGCCAACGCGTTGAGCTTGTCGACTTCGACGGCCTGCTTGGCGAAGGCCGCCGCGTCCTCTAGCTTTTTCTCGGCAAGGGCCAGTTGGGCCTTGAACATCAAACCGTGGCAGTTGTCAAGGTCCAGGGCTTCGGCCTTGGCTGCATACACTCGGGCATCCTCAAACTTACCCGCGGAAACGGCTAACTCGAAAAGACGGCTGACAACCACCGGGTGGTTAGGATCGAGCGCCTTGGCGGTTTCGAACTCCGCATTGGCCTTCTCAGTCTGGCCCGTGTTGGCGAGCAAGAAAAACCGCTGGATAGACTTTTGGGTATCTGTCAGTTGTTCGTTGGTGTTAATGGCAGCCATGGCCTGCTCGATGGCCTCACCGCGGGTCTTGGGGGCCTTGACCAAGTCCTCTGAAGGCTTGATCCGCGCTAGCTCGATGGGGCTGGCGCCCGCCTTAAAGGCAGTCAACAGTTGCTCGGCCTCATCGGACTTCTGTAAAGCGACCAGCCCCCTGATCGTCTGATTGGCAGCCACCACGTTGGGACGCTTGCCAGCGTTCATGTCCCGGATCATCATCGCCGAGATATCCCTGAGAACCTTGAGGCCAGCCTCGGTATTGGGGGTCACCGTGTCAAGTAAAGTTCTGAGTTCGGCAAGTTTGATGAAGGCCGGGTCCGACGGGCGAATCATGTTCGCCAGCGTCTCAATCTGGGCTTGGATATCGGCCCGCCGCTCGGTGTTCTCTTCACGGGCCAGGCCGTTCTCGGCGGCCTTGAGCGCCTCCGGCAGGCGATTGGTCTTAGAGTAGATATCGCCCAAGGCCAAATACACCTGCGCGCTGTCGTGTCGGATCTCCAGAAGCCGATCAAACTGCTGCTCGGCCGCGCCCAAGTCGCGAAGCTCCAAAAGTAGCGCAGCAAGGCGGAGCAGGCCGTCCTTATCCTGACGGTTGGTCTGGTCGTTGTACGAAACCAGCAGGCGGCGGGCATCCCCCAGCTTTCTGCTGGCAACCGCGATCCGGCCGTCGAGCAAGGTGAGCTCATGGCGTGCTGGCTCTAAGGTGCCGCCGAGCACGGCCAACTTCTCACGGTACGGCTTAGCTTTCTCGATGGCCTCGAGCAGGGCCGCCGGATCACCCTGAACGCTCTCGACCATCGCAGCAACAACTCGGCCTTGCTGCATAATCGACTCATCACGCATTGCCATCATGACGATGCCCTGCCGGCTCATGGGCAAGTTAGGCATGTCAATCACTCTTTGATGCAACTCCAGTGACCGCTCATACCCTGCAACCTGGGCTTTCAAGTCCTTGCTGACAGCAGCAGCCTGCATCGCCAAGCGGGCGGCCCGGGTCATGAGCACCGGCTCATTTGGGCGTGCTATCAGGGCGCGGTCGACTTCAGTGGCAGCGCGTTGGATCGCGTCTTTGACCCCGCCGACTACCGTCAGTTCCGACGCACGAGTCAGTACCAGTTCATCGATCTTGGCGGCGTCGGTCTCCTCGATGGACTTCATCAGTTCTTCGCCGCGGGCCGCGAACAGCTTCTTGAGTTCGTCGGCTCGTAACTGCCCACGCCGAGTGGCCCGCTGCTTGTCGCTAAACTCGAGAAGCATAAACGACAGCCGAACTGGCGACGCGGGTGGGTGCGCGAGGAGGTAGGCTTCCATCTGGGCCATCGTGTCGGCGGTCACTTTGTCAGCCGTTTCGAGATCGCCCCGCACCCGCAGACGCTCGGCTTGCTCCATGCCCCAATCGCCCAAGCCGGCGGCCACCATGTCGTCGGCGGGGTCGGCCTTGAGCGCTTCGTCGATATCGGCCTTGCACTGGGCCCGCAGATCATCGGTGATCTCAAAGTTACCTTGGATCAGCCCCACGCGAGCCAGGGCCCGGTATCGCAGGATCTTGCCGCGGCCCGGGCTGCCCTCAGGAAAGTTCCGCTGCGCATCGTCTGCCATTTTGGCCAGCTCCGTCCACATGCCGACGCTCGGCTGAAGGCGGCAGCTCTGGTACATGGGCTCGAGCACCCGCTGATGGGCCACTACATCGTCGCGTTTGACGTCCGCCAGCCGCAGCAGCGCTGGAATGTACGATCGATAGAATCGTTCCGAATACGCCGAGCGGCTCGCCGGCGTGGTCTTTTCCATCGCTTCGATCCACTTGGAGATGTACTCGGCGTTATTCTGATCCTTATTAACCGCCCGCGAGTAAGCGCTCATCGCCTTCTCGTAGTCGCCCGAGGCCACAAACGCATCACCGATCGCCACGTGCTCGCGGGGATCTTTCTGAAGCATTTTTTGAGCCAGCAACCCGCCGCCGACGGTGGCAACAGCAATCGCACCGCCGAGCACGAGGATGAACTTTGTATTGACTCTACCAGCCATGGGAAACTCCGAAAGAAAGGGAACTCAACTCTCTTACCTCGAGCGATCGCGCCGCGCCAGCGGCCTCGTCGCATGTGTCGGTCACTTGTCAGCCCGCGTTGGCACCGCCGCCGCCTCGGCTTTGGCCCTGCGAGGGTTATCGGCGGGATAGCGGCCGGCCTGAACCTCTACCCAGTCAGGCACGCACCGCATGATCTCAGGCAGCAGCTCGCCGAGCAAGTCTGAGGTCGCCGCGGCCAGTGCCTCTGGGGATTGGGTCGTCGAGCTGGAAACCTGCACCTTAAGGTAGAAGGCGTAGTCGTCGGTCATGTCAAAGGCCAGAGTGCGGACGCCCTCGGCGTTGCCAACATGCCCGCCGTTAGCAATGAAGAAGTAGCCGCCGATGAGTTTGGCCTGGCGCGGGCCCACAAACTCGGTGACGAGGATGGACATGTTTTTAGGATCACGCGGCAGCC
>Ga0105045_10003242_pt1 | contig 13932 bp, 9 predicted proteins | sample MAT02_FD_78089 | JGI IMG/M metagenome (GOLD analysis project Ga0105045, IMG submission 78089) | Freshwater microbial communities from Lake Fryxell liftoff mats and glacier meltwater in Antarctica - MAT-02 (megahit assembly) | ecosystem: Environmental > Aquatic > Freshwater > Ice > Liftoff...
GTGGTACGAACCAGCTTGGAGCTGGCCAGGAGAATAAGGGTGCCAATGAGAAAGGCCACCAGAACGGGATCCGTTCGAATACCCCGGGGGGGGCGAAAGGTAACGTGGTTGGTTCCACGGAGAGTGCGCTTGAGGCGCTTTTTGCTAAAAAAATAGGGTTCCGTAAAAATACCGATGTAGATGAGGACCAGGGCAAGGGGTAGAAGAGAGAGGAGGAGGAGAGTGGGAAAAATTAGAGGTCGAAGGCGCTGACCGCCGCGCCAGGCAACGGTCAGGCTCAACCGGAAAACCAGATAGAAGAGAAGAAGGGAAAGCCCCAGACCAAGGGGAGAGGTCGAAGGAACCAGGGCCAGGGCTAGGCCGCCCAGGGCGATTGCCCAGAGCCAGTGGCCGGGCCGGAGCAGCTGTTCGGGCAGATACTGGCGGCCGGAAGCGGTAAAAACCAAAAAACGAAGGCGGCGGAAAGATGGGAAAAGGGCGACCATTAGCGCTGGAGGAGGGCCAGGAGAGGGGAGAGGGGGAGGGCGGGGGACCAGAGAAGCTGCTCGGGCCGGGGACGCACCAGGAGGACCAGAGCCCCCAGGGCGGGTGAAACCTCCAGATGGGTGGGTGGGCCCGGGGGCGTAGCCAGGGAAAGGGAGGAACTTCGATAGCGCTGGGGGGGATCGGGGGGAATCCGGAGGCAAAGCAATTGGCCGGGCCGGACCAACCGAAAAGGGGAAAGGGGACGACCCTCGAGAAGAACCTGGCCGTGGGCCAGGAACTGCCGCGCCTGGAAGGGGGATCTAACAAGGAGGGACCGGACCAGGAGGGGGATGGGAAGTGTCTCCAGGAGAGAGAGAAGTGGGAGCCGGGGGGAAAGCATTGGAACCAGGGCAGCCAGCCGCCGGCGGCGCAGGAGCTGGTAAAATTGGCGAACCAGCCGGAGGGACTGGAGGGAACGGCCAAAGGGGGAGAGGGGACGGGGGCGGCGCCCCCGGAAAGGAATGGGGGGGGGGAGCAGGGACCGGACCAGAAATCGCGGAGGGCGGCGAAAACGGGTGGCGGCCAGAAGAAGGGGGAGAAACCGGGCACGGGGGGCCACCAGGAGGCGGCCCCAGGGATCTTCCCGGAGACGAAGGGCTGGTCGAAAGCGAAGGGGACGAAGGGTCATGGGATCATTTTTGCCGAGGGGTGGGATCGAACCACCGCGGCGGCCTTTTCAGGGCCGTACTCTACCACTGAGCTACCTCGGAACGGCGGCGGCGGAGCATCGTTCGAACGAGCAGGCGCAGGAGCGCCCGGGGAGGAACTGGAGGGAGGGGGTGGGAAATCCAACCGGCCGGAGCAGGGGCAACGGTTGGCAGGCCAAGCCGGCTGGCCTCTCGGCCCAGGGGGAGAGAGGCGGGAGCCAGAAGCACCAGGGAGGCAGGAAGGGGGCGGCGGGACTGGCGCCGCCAGTTGGAGAGGGCGCCGGGGGGGGTGGAGGGGGGGGGAAACCAGAGCGGGGCCCGGCGACGAACCAGAGACCAGATCAGAAAGGAAGCCCGGCGGAAGAGGGGAAGCAGGACAGCTGGCGCCAGCAGAAGGAGCTGGCGCCGCTGGCCGGCAACCAGGGAACCCAGGGAGGGTTGCCACCGGCGCAGGCGGTGGCCCGGAGGGGCGACCAGGGAAGCAACGGGAAGGCGCATGGGAGAAGGGAAAGCGGGGAGAATGGGATTCGAACCCATGCCGCGGGAAACCCGCGGTTTACGTTAGCACCGTAACGCCTTAGACCACTCGGCCATCTCCCCCGGCCAAGCGCCGGTAGCCCAGAAGGAGCGGAGAATCCAGCGAAAGGGAAAAAAAGGCGCGATCCCGGCGGCGAACCAGCAGAAGGCGGGAACCCCGCCGGCGGAGACAGGTAGCGAGGTGGAACTGGCGGCGGCGGCCCCGGTCCCGGAGCAGAAGAAGAAGAAGATCACCGGATCGGGGCATAAGAGAAGAAGGGGGAGGGGAAGCCAGGTGAATGCCAGGGGGAGGGCAAGCAGATTGGCCAGGGTGGAAAGAAAAAGAGGGAGCGAAGCACCGGGGGGGAGAGGTCGCAGCAGGCTCCAGCGGAGGGGACGATCAAAGAAAAGTACCCGGAGCAGTCGAATGTAGTAGACTGCGGAAACGACAGCCACCAGAACCAGCCCACCGGCCAGGGGGTAATGGCCGCCGTCACCCAGGGAAACCAGAACCAGAAGCTTGGCCGCAAAACCAGCCAGGGGGGGGATACCAGCCAGGGAAAGGAGATTGGAGGCCAAAACCGCTGCGAGGGCTGGGTCAGCCCGGAACAGGGGCGAAAGCTGCTCCAGGGTACGAAAACGGAGATCTCCCGAGCGGCGGCGGAGAACCAGGAGTAGGCCAAAAAGATTGAGACCGAGGACCAGATAAACCAGGGAATAGGCTGCAGCGGCAAAGAGCCCCAGGGCGCTGCCGCTGCCCAGGGCAACCATTACCCAACCGCCATGAACAATGGCACTGTAGGCCAGCAACCGCTTGAGCCTGCGCTGGGCAAGGGCACCCAGGGTACCAACCAGAATTGACAGGGTCCCGGAGGATAGGAGGAGGGGGGAAAACCCGGCAAGGAGTGGAAAGAAGGTGGAGTGGAGCAGACGGATGGCCAGGGCAAGGACGGCCAATTTTGCCAGAACGGCAAAATAGGCCGTGGACGGCAGCGGGGCCCCGTCGTAGACATCCGGGGCCCAGAGATGGAAGGGGGCCAGGGCCAGCTTGAAAGCCAGACCGGCGGCTAGGAGCAGCAGTCCGAACGTTGGGAGAGGGGAGGCGGGGGGCCAATGGACCAGGAGCAGAGCCCAATCACCAAAGGCAAGGGTTCCGGACTGGCCGTAGAGAAACGCCAGCCCCAGTAGTAGAATTGCCGAAGAAAGACCCCCCAGGAGAAAATACTTGAGCCCACTTTCTGTGGAAAAAAGGCTGGACCTTCGCAGGGCAGCCAGGAGATAGAGACAGAAGGACCCCAGCTCCAGGGCCAGGTAGAGAACTAGAAAGTTGGTACATCCGGCCAGGAGAAGATAGGCCAGGGTAGCCAAAAGTAGGAGGATGGGAAACTCAAAGGGGAAGGCGGAATCCCGGCGGTGGAGACCCTGGAACAGAAGGAGGAGGAGAACGGCACCGGCCAGGAGAAGATAGCGGAAGAAGGCCGAAAGAGGGTCACTAGCCAGACCCCAGGGACCGCCGGCGCCGAGGCGGTTCCACTGGAGAATCAAACAAAGAACCAGGGCAAAGATTGAACCCCAGGAAACCAGAGGGGCCGAGCCGGGAGCCGGGAGGAGGAGGCCCAGAAGAAGAAGGATCAAAGTGGATACCAGCAGAAATAGGTCCGGCAATAGAAGGAGAAAATCCAGATGAAACGGAGCCATGGTCAGCGGAGAACGAGGGCAAGGGGGAGCTGGAGCGGAGCCAACAGAGGGGCGGGGAAAAGACCAAAGGCAACCACCAACAGGACCAGGGGAACAAGCAGGGAGAGTTCACGGCCATTCAAATCTCCGTAGAACTGGATAGCCGGAGAAAGTGGACCAAAACAGAGCCGATTATAGAGCCAAATGGAATAGGCAGCACTAAAAATGACCCCTGCGGTGGCAAGAAAGGCAGCCAGGGTGTTAACGGAAAACCCTCCCAGAAGGACTAGGAACTCGGGAACGAAACTAAAGGTGCCGGGCAGGGAAAGATTGGCCAGGAGGAGGAGGAGGAGGAGAGAGGCGTAGAGGGGCATGAGCTGGGCCAGGCCGCCGTAGTGCCGGAGCAGACGGGAACCGTAACGGTCGTAGAGAAAACCGACGGAAAGGAAAAGACCGGACGAAACCAACCCGTGGCTAATCATGAGTAGCAGGGCGCCGCCTACTCCCTCGGGTGTATTGGAAAACAGCCCCAGGGTGGCATAGTTCATGTGGGCCACCGAGGAGTAGGCGATGGCCTTCTTGAGATCCACCTGGACCAGAGTTGCCAGGGAACTGTAGAGAATTGCTAGCAAAGAGAGCAGGAAGACCAGGGGAGCCAGACGGCAGGAGGCCACCGGAAAGAGGGGAAGGGAGAATCGAAAAAAACCGTAGCCGCCAAGTTTTAGAAGAATCCCAGCCAGAAGCACAGACCCCGCAGTGGGTGCCTCAACGTGAGCCTCGGGCAGCCAGACATGGAGCGGAATCATGGGGATCTTGGTGGCGAAGGAGGCAAAAAAGGCGAGCCAAAGTAGAATTTCCAGGGAGGGGTCAAGTACCAAACCGTCCAGGGCGGAAAGATGGAGGGAACCGACGGACAAATAGAGATAGATGAGGGCCACAAGCATGAGGAGAGATCCAACGAGGGTATAGAGAAAGAAACGGAAAGCGGCTCCGATCCGACGGAGGCGGGAGCCCCAGAGCCCGACGATAATAAACATGGGGATGACAACGGCTTCGAAGGAGAGGTAGAACAGAAGAAGATCCCGGGCAGCAAAGGCATGAATCAAGCAGAACTGGGTAGCAAAGAGCAGGAGGAGGAAGGGTCGAAGGCGGTAGCGAATGGACTCCCAGGAGGCTAGGATGCAGACGGGGGTAAGAAAGGTGGAGAGGATCAGAAAGGCCAGGGAGACTCCGTCCAGACCGAGAACATAGGGGAGTTGCCAGCCCGATAGCCAGGCAAAGGGGGCTACGGAAGACCAGCCGGAATCCAATTGGGCTGCGGGATCCAGGAACAATAGCCCCCCCAGGGACCAGAAAAAGGGGGGGAGGGAGAGCCAGAGTGCCAGGGGGCGCAGCCGGGAGAGACGATGGGCGGGAAGGGCCAGGAGGGGAAAAAATGGGACCAGCGCCAGAAGGAGGAGAGGTAGGAAAAAATCCATGGGACGGGGGGGATCAACCGATGCGCAGCTGGCCTCCGGTAAAAAGTTCCGTAAAAAACTTGGTAATTTCATAGGCCTGCTCCCAGCGCTCCATGTAGTCGGGAAAATCCGTACGGATACGAATCGCTCCCCGGGAGGTGGCAACGTCCACATCGGAAAGAAGCCACCAACGAAGGGAGGAGAGGGAACAACTAAAATCCATGGGAACTGTAATTTCCACAAATGTAAAGGACTGGCAGGCGTTTGGACCTCCGGTAAGAAACGGGGGGGGGAGGCTAGGGCCGGGGGGAAGAGGAAGAAGAGAAATTCGGGACAGGGACCAGGTGGAAGGGTAACCCAGACTAGAGACCAGGGTGGATAGGGGCGGGGACGCCTGGAAGTTCAGGGGGGGGAGCGAAGAGGGTTGGACCTGGAAACAGTGGCCAAGGAGATTTAGTCTGGGTCGGTAAAAGGTGGCCGAGAAATCGAACTGGGGGAGGTGGGGAATAGGAATGGCTGGAAAACCATAGTGGTCCACCAGCCACCAAGCAACCCAGCTGGCCTGGATCCAGAAAATGGGTTCCCGAACCCAGGTCGCTGTGTGGTAGGTCAACAGGGCAAACTGCCAGACCGTATGGGCTAGGATTGCCACAAGGTCATCGCTGAGGCTACCCCCGAGAAACCAGGGGGTGCCAGCGAGGCGAACTAGGAGAGGAAGGGCTAGAGAGGTGGCGGCCATGGGAAAGAGGGGAGCAACCGGGGGTTGGTTAGGATGGGCGGTTTAACCCAGCGGGGCCCCCAGAAGGGAGGGGAGGGAGGGGAGGGGTCGGTGAGGCGGGGGAAGGGGCACCAGCCATCCAGGAGGATGTGGTGGAGCCAGGGAGTGGGCTGGACCCAGCCGAGATCCGGGAACTGCCAGTAGGCCCGGAGTGGAAGGACAAGGAGTTGGCAAATTAGCCAGAATCCCAGGGCGGCAAACCAGCGGATCCAGCGAAAAAGGAGGAAGAGGAGGGGTTTTAGGGAGTAGTAATACCAGAGATCCAGATGGTACCAGGGGGTGGCAATTGGGGGCCAAATAACATGGTTCCAGAGGATTTCCAGCAACCACCCCCAGGGATGGTAGAGCCACCAGCCAACCAAACGAAGGAGGGACTGGACCAGCAGGGAGAGGTCGGCCAGAAAAAGGGGGAGGGGGACGGCGAGGAGATCGTAGAAGAAAAGAGGAACGGTCAGGGGAAGAAGAAGAAGGGGTTTAACGAAGGCCAGCAGCCAGGGGATAGGACCGGAGCAGAGGAAAAAAAGGAATTGAAACCCCCAGTACTTGGGTCCCCAGAGGCGTGGTGGCCAGAGACCGGTCTGGAAAAACATTACCACGACCATGGACAGGGGGAGGAGGTAGCGGAAGTCCCAGTAGGACCAGCGGCGCAGGGGCGGAGCGAGTTGGAGGAAGAGGGTGCCGAGGATAATAATGAGCAAAAAATCACCTCCGAGGGGACGATAGAGAAACTTGGACGAAAGAAGGGGGGCCAGGGGGGTGAGGAGGAGAATAAAGGCCAGGGGAACCAGAGACCAGGGAAACACAATGGACCGGAACAGTTGAATGCGGGGAGAACAATGCAAAAACCAACCGGGCAGAAGCCGATCCCAGATCCAGCGTTTAAGGTCGACGCGGCTCGTGCGAATAAAAAGATCAAAGGATTCCTGGCGTGGGGCCCAGTGGCGTTGGAGGGGGGGAAGGGCCAGGAAAAAGGTACCGGGAGAGGAGAAGAGCGCTGAGACGGGCGAGTTAGCCAAGGCGAGAATTCGAGATTGATGGGATAGATGGGCCAGGACTAGGCGCAGGGGGGCTAGAAGGAAGGGGTAGAGAAAAATCTGGTAGAAAAGACCGAAGGGGTAGGTGAGGAGGAAGAGGGGGGGGAGTTGGAAGGGAGTCCAGTACAGGCGAGAAAGGAGAAAACGGTAGGCTGGGAACCGATAGCGGCGGTTGCGAACCATGCGAAGCCACCAGCCGTCCTCTTCCTGTTCTTCGGGCAACCACTCACCGTCGAGGAAGTCCATGCGAATCTCGGTTTTGATGAGAAATTCATAGGACGGTTCGTAGACGAACTGATCCCACCAGTGGGCCCAGTAATAGGTGTTGAACAGTTCCCAGCGGCGGCGGAGGTGGGGGTAGAGATAGCCTGCTAGGGGGTTGATTGGTGGAATAACTAGCTGGAGAATTCCCCGGTAGGCGGCACCAATAAGTTGCCAGGAGGAGTAGAGGATACGGGTATACTCGGCATCTAGTAGGTAGAAAAGACGGAAGGGGTAGGTGAGGAGGAAGAGGGGTAGAAGGAAAAATCGATAGGGGAACCAGAGAATAATCAAAATTAGATAGACGGGAAAACAACCGGCTGTGATACCCACCTCAATCTTTCGCCAGCGGTCTGGAGACCAGGTATTATCGGGCTCGAAGGAGAGGTCCCACTGCTGCTCGGCGATAAAAAGGTCACGCAATTCCATTCGCTGGTGGTAGAGGAACCAGCGGACCGGTTGAACGTCGGAGAGGGGGGTGATTTCGGGGGCGTAGCGGATGTGGGGCCAGGAATATAGCTGTTGCAGAACCGGTAGATGGGTCCCCAGGCGAAAATGGTATTCGACGAAGAGAAAAATTAGGAGCAGAGCTAGGGGAAGGGTGAAAAAGGCGGGGGTCAGCGGGGTCCAGTTTAGCTGAAAACTGCCGGTAAAGAGCGAAGAGAGGGAGCCTGTCCAGTAGCTATAGGCATAGAGCGGAGCGCTCAGCCAGCGATAACTGCGGCGGAAGGAGATAGGCGAGGGGTTGGGGGGGAGGGGGCCCGCGATAAACTCTACTAGCGGAATCCTAATGCCGAAGAATGGGGAGGGGGGGTCAACTAGGGCAAAGGATGGAATTAGATAGCTAAAGAGAACGAGGGGGGGGAGGGGTTGATAGCCCCAGAGATGGCCCCAGCGGTAGAGGCAGAGGGGAAAAACAACCAGTAGGGCGAAAACTAGGGTTGGAAAGAGGATGGACCGGGGGCGCCAGGAGAATCGAATTAGGTGGGGGTAGAGGTCGACTGCTGTCCAGGCTAGCGGTTTACGATACCAGTCCCCCAGGTGGAGCCAAATTGAGTAACCCAGCCTAAGCCAGTTCAGGGGGTTCCGGGGGTTGAGGTGCGGGGGTGGAATATTACGATCCATGGGTTGACCGGGAGGAGATAAAGGCCAGGGGAAGAAGGACCAGGGCCCAGCGGAGCTGGACGCCGGGACCAACCAGAATTGCCAGGGCCAACAGGGCCAGGGCGGTCAGGAGGAGAAATACGTAGTGGTAGAGGAAACCCGACTGGATACCAGATAGTCGGGAGGAGAGGAGCTGAACCGACCGGGCCAGGCCGGTGGGACCCAGCAGTTCAATGGCTCCCCGGTCCAAACTTTGGAAGACCACCCGATAGCCGAAGCCCAGGGCGGGAAGGACAAACAGCCGATTCTGGATGGGATCCAGCAACCAGCGGCCGTTGAGGAGGAGGAGAAGGGGGCGGCCAAGGACTCCCAGCTGGAACCCCAGCAGCAACCCATAGAGAAGTTGGTGGAGGAGAAGTGCACCCAGAGCGCCTCCCAGGGAAAGGACCAGGGGAAGCAGTTTCAGGGGAAGGGGGAGAAATTCACTCCAATCCTGGCCGAGATGGGCGGGAGCCGGGGCCAGGGAGTTGCCCCAGAAGGGGGTGCCGGCACCGACCAGAAGTTCTCGGCTGAGATAGCCGATAAAAATTGAGGCAACGGCCAGGGGAAGAAGAGCTCCTAGCATTGGGCCGGCGGCCTCCTGGGAACCGGCACCGCGATAGGTTGAGCCCGGGCCCCGGGGGGGGGAAAGAAAGGTGAAGTGGAGCAGACGGAGACTGTAGAACGCGGTAAAGAAGGCCGAAAGGGCCCCCAGACCGTAGGCAAAAGGAGCCAGGGGAGAGGGGGAGGCCAGGGCGGCTTCGAGAATAAGATCCTTGGAGTAGAAACCGCTAAGAAAGGGAAAACCCGCCAGAGAAAGGGAGCCGACCAGCATGGCCGAATAGGTAAAGGGGAGAAGGCGAGCCAGTCCACCCAGGCGGCGCATATCCTGTTCATCGGCACAGGCGTGAATTACGGCGCCGGATCCGAGGAAGAGAAGTGCCTTGAAAAAGGCGTGATTGGAGAGATGGAAAGCGGAGAGGCTGAAAGCGGATAGTCCGCAGGCAAAGGCCATATAACCTAGCTGACTGCAGGTGGAATAGGCGACTACCCTTTTTAGGTCGTTCTGGAAAAGGCCCGTCGTGGCCCCAAAGAGGGCAGTTAGGGAACCCAGGAGGGCTAGGACACCCAGGGCCGTGGGCGAAAGTTCCAGCAGGGGTGAGCAACGCATTAGCAGAAAAATCCCGGCCGTAACCATGGTGGCGGCATGGATAAGGGCCGAAACCGGAGTGGGACCTTCCATGGCGTCGGGCAGCCAGCTGTGGAGACCCAGCTGGGCGGATTTTCCGGCGGCAGCCAGGAGCAACAGCAATCCCACGGCCGTTGGAAGAGAAACGGAATAGCCGAGAATTGCTAGGTTGGCGCTGGCCAGCGAGGGGGCCAGGGCGAAGAGAGTGGCCAGGTCGAGAGTTCCCACCTCTCCGTAGAGGAGAGCCATGGCTCCGATAAATCCAAGATCTCCGACGCGGTTGACTACCAGGGCCTTGAGGGCAGATTTGGCCGCCTGGCGGCGGGTAAACCAGAAGGAGATGAGCAGGTAGGAGCAGACGCCAACCCCTTCCCAGCCAACGAACAGCTGGGGAAGGTTGGGAGCAGCAACCAGAAGGAGCATAAAAAAGGTGAAGAGGGAAAGATAGGCAAAGAAGCGGGGGCGGTGGGGATCTTCGGCCATGTAGCCCGCCGAATAGAGATGGACCAGCAGGGAGATGGAAAGAACCACCAGCAGCATAAGGGCGGTTAGGGGATCGATAAAGACGCCCCAGAACAACCGCAAAAGTGAGAGATCCCACCAGAGAAAAAGGGGGAGGTCAAGGGTGCTGGGGCCAAGGGCCGTACGGGCAAAGCTGGCAACGGCTAGGCCCAGGGCGAGGGCTACCAGGAGAGTGGTCAGCCTAATGGTAGCGCTGGCCCCCAGACGACTGCCAAGAAAAAGGGCGAGAATGGAGCCCAGAAGGGGCAAAAGGATAATAAGCGGTTCCATGGGAGAGGGGGAATTAATCCTTTGAGGGCGGAGATGTAATCAATGGCGATGATACCCCGCAATCGGTAGTAGACCACCAGAATGGCAAGACCGATGGCCGACTCGGCAGCAGCAACGGTCAAAACAAACAGGGCAAACAATTGACCTAGAAGATCGTCCAACTGGACCGAGAAAAAGACCAGAAGGAGATTAACGGCCAGCAGCATCAGTTCAATACCCATGAGCACAACGATGATGTTGTTGCGGAATAGAAATAGGCCCGAGGTACCCAGGAAAAAAAGGAGCAGTAGGGGGGGAATAGGGGATAGGGAAAACATGGAATGGGAAGCGGAAGGGGGAGGGTTCGAACCCCCAATGGCGGTTTTGGAGACCGCTGTTTTGCCGGTTAAACTACCCTTCGGGGGGAGAGTTGGGGCCAGGAAATCGGCCAGGGCGATGGTTTCGGCCGGGGGGGGGGAAATAAACAGTTCGATGAGCGGTGGGGGGAGTGCCGCGGGGGTAACGAAATAGCTCAACGCTCCGATGAATAGCCAGGGGAGGCGGGAAATAGTCCAGGACACGGGGTCCGGCGCCGTGGTGGGGAACAAGCCCAGAGCGTCCACGAGCAGAACAGTAGAGACAAGCATAGCAAGGCTGGGGATCCACCAGTAGGCCGAGCCCATCTCGGCGATGGTCTCCAGGCGAGACAGTGTCGAGGAGACCATCACCAGGTGGGAGTAGAACTGGTCCAGGGTCTGGGATTCCACCCAGCAGGCGTTGGTAAGAAGGGTCTGGACCAATTCGGCCGACGAGAGCTGAACCCGGGGGTGGTAGTGAATAAGCCAGGACCGGCCCAGGGAATAGAACTCCCCGGGACCCCGGAAAAGCAAGAGCGACCCCCAGGGGATATGGGCAATTGCATCTGCTGCGGTGGAAGGAGTCCACCACCCCTCGCTGCGGATAACGGCCGGAACTAGAAGGAGGTGGGGAATAACAAGACCGGACCAGATCCACCGCCAGCGGGGGAGGGCCCAGACCAGGAGAGGGTAGAGAGCCAGGGGAATGAGGAGGAGAAGTGGCAGCAACACCACTTCTCCCAGGGGGAAGTGGATGGAGGGCTGAAAGCGATAGCGGTGAGGTTGGCCTAGAATCCAGAGGATTGGAACCAGGGCAGAAAGGGCAAACAGCCGAAACAGAGGAGTCATGGGAGAGGGGGGGGTCGGGGAAGACATGAACGGAACGATGGGACCTTATGAACTAGGGGCGGGGGGAGTCGAACCCCCAGAGGGACGGACCTTGAGGCCGTTGCGTCTGCCAGTTCCGCCACGCCCCGGGAGGAGTAGTCTAGAGACTGGACGGACAGGACCAGGAGAACAATCCTGGCTCCAGCAGCTACACCCTCCCTAGTAACAGGAACAATTCTGGAGCGGGACCGGGGGGACCGGGACCCTCCAACCCCTTATAGTGAAAGAATATCACTGAAAAAAACCATGGTAAGATTTGCCGGGGACAATTCTAAAATGAACTGGAAAAGAAGGCACCTAGGCAGGGACGAGAATCAGATAGAATCCGAAGTTCAACCGGGGGCGAAGCCAACCAACACCGGGGGGGGGGAGAGCCAGAGTGCCAGGGGAACCAGAGACCAGGATGCCAGGTAATTAACTATGTACTCGCGCACCCAGCGACAAAACGGTATAAGAGAGCTAGTGGACGAAACCTAGAACCGAGAAAACCTGAGGTCAGAGGGGTTCGACGGGATCCGATGGCGGAAGTAGAAAACCCTGGGCCAAAAGACGACGCTGTAGCGGTTTTCGACTGTAACGGTACTGGTAGAGATCTCGAATCTCGGGAAAGGCAGAACCGTAACTCTTGAGAAACAACCGGTTGCAGTAGAGGAGAATCCCGGGAAGCTCCTCCTGGACAGCTTCAAGGAATTTAGTAGGAGTCTCCGACACAACAAGGTTGAACCGGTAGTGGCGGAGACGATTCCTAAAGGCTTCGTCGCTCAACATGGCCTGGTTGCGATCCATATTGGCCAGGATCAGAACCGGGGCGATAATGGAGACGATCTGCTGGGCCTGGTGCTTCTTGTCCAGGGGCAGCGGAGTCCCGTCCAACAGGCGGAGAAGAATGTCCCGCTGGGAGGGGCGGAAGCGATATTCATCCAGCACCAGGGCCTGCTTGTCCCGGGCCGTTTCCAGGGGAAACTGCTCCGAGGAGCCCAGAAGACCCGTGTTTTCGGGCCCGACGATGGCCCGGACCACGTCGGCTAGGAGTCGGGTCTTGCCGGAGTTGGACACCCCCTCGACATAGAGGGCTTTGTCCTGCTTTTGCGGTTCCAGGGCTTTCTCCTGGATGGAGTCACCGTGGAACAATACGGCAAAGCGGGCACAGAACTCATCCAGTTCCGAATCAGACTGGAACTGGGGCCGAAGGAGCTTCAGCCAGGTATGGGGAATCATGCGAGATGAACTTTTAAAGTAACGGTCAAAATAGAGATAACAGTTGAACTGCAAACCGGACAATTCATTTTCCTTATACTTAGAATAATCCAAAAATTGACCAATGCGTTTATTGTAGATGCCGTTGCGGAATTCTACCAGATGGTAATTAAGTTGAACCATAGGAAGCAGACCAGTAGTGCTTTTCCGAACCCGGGCCATAATTTCAGGCACATGGCGGACAAAAGCCTGTTTAACGTAATTCCGAGCGTGCTTAAACTGAAAAGGAAACTCCTTTGCCAAAAAGCTATAGACGGGCAGAAGATCCTCCAGAAGAGTTTCCAAGGTAAATACCAACTCCCAGGAATAACGAGTCTTTTCACTCCGTCGATATAGAGATTCGCGGCACAAAAAATAGCCACTGAAATGGCAGTAAAGGTGGAGACAGTAGAGAAGAGTATCCACGGTAATCCCCTCTCCGGGAGGGGGATCAATATCTTCGTGACGTCTATGTAGGGCCTGGAAATCAGAACGAGCTCTTTGGTAAGGGTAGGGAAGATAAAGTGGCTGGCCCCACTGATCCCTATAAATTCTAGAGAATTCTCCTCTGGTAGGCAGATCCCTATAGGCGGCAATAATGGCAAACTCAAGTTCTTGAACCATACTCTCCTGGCGGGCTAGAGAATGGTAATAGGAATCCATATCTTTTTTAGGCATAGAGGAGAATACATAGAGGGCATGGTAATAGAGTTTCTCTTCCTTGACCATGTAGTTAAGATATCTCTTCTGATCTAGAAAAGTGTTTAGGCGACGAAGCTGAAAATCAGGGAAACTTTTCACAAGAGAAGACTGGAGAGCAGCCTGGATATAGACACCTTCGGTACCGAAGAGACTTCGAAGGGCAAGGAATACATGGTAGTGGGGGAGCCCCTTGAGCTCCCCCTCCCTATGGAACTCCTGGGTAATGAAGATGCACTCCAGAAGGTCGACTCCGGCCAGGTCCGAAAGGATGTAGTCTACGTAGAGTTCAAAAGAATGGCCGTGTACAAGCAGCTGGTTATCCGGTTCTACGGCCACGAGCATCGTACCTACGGGAGCCTTGCTCCCGGGAAGTACATTAAGTGTAAAGGCAAAACATTGAATATTACCTCGCGCGTCCAGTTCCCGGACCATGGATTCAAGAAGTTCTCGATACAATTTAGAACGGGTTTTCAGTCGCGCACCAATACGGGATTGGAGAGCAGAATCGTCATCGGGCGGACTCCAGGGGCGATCCAGTTTAGGAAAGAAAGGGATTAGGGACATTACAGAACAGGGTAGGAGACATAGACGTCCAGAAGAGACGTAAACCGGGTAAAATCAAGAGCAACTGTCCAATCATCGATAGGGGATCAAGATCTTCGTAGCGGAAGAGAGACTTTGGCCAGCGAGCTTTAAAGTCAAAGGAACACTGTCGATACCTAGTATCGCCGTTAATAAGGTTATCACTCAAC
>Ga0105045_10003244_pt1 | contig 13931 bp, 10 predicted proteins | sample MAT02_FD_78089 | JGI IMG/M metagenome (GOLD analysis project Ga0105045, IMG submission 78089) | Freshwater microbial communities from Lake Fryxell liftoff mats and glacier meltwater in Antarctica - MAT-02 (megahit assembly) | ecosystem: Environmental > Aquatic > Freshwater > Ice > Liftoff...
ACGCAGTCACTGTTTTGGGCAGTGAAGCAAAGGCAATTGAACGAGCCGCGAAACTCATTTCCGAACAACAAGGCAAACAACCGATCGTTGCAAACCCAAGCACTCCCGGCAGACCAAGAAGTTTGGCAGCATCGAGATTGCCAAAAAGCTGCCCGAGGGCTGGGCCTTGGTTGCGGGCTGAACGCTCCCGGGCTGGGTATCCTCGTTGGGTTGAGCCCAATGACCTTTGGGGAATTGTTCATTTTGCGGAGCGATAAAGGTATGATTGGTATTACGAGTATTCCTGGCGGCGGCCCCACTGTCATTGTCCTGGCAACAATTTTAGGACACCTTGCCATAATTGCTTACATTTGGGTGTGGTACAAGCAGCAGGAAAAATTACTAGGGGGAGCCCAAACTCTCACTGTAAACATGGATATTGAGCAACACAAAAAACGAATAAGTAAGATGATCGACACATTGGCCCATTTCCTTTTTTGGGTGAGTTTACCTCTGCAAATTGTGGTAGCCATTTACTTGGTTAAGCCAATATTGTCCCTTTTAGCGTATTCGATGCTCAAAGGGCGGCTTGTCACCCCCTCGGCTAATGCCAAGGAATTTGATTTTGCCACCATTGTTACCGCCCACCAAGACTTCCGCTTCATAGACCCATTAGTGGATTCGCTGCTGAAACAAGCCCACCCCAAGCAGATGATCTATGTAGTGGCAGATGATTGTGATGTGTCGGGCCTACAATTCGACCCGGCGCGGGTAGTGATGCTTCAGCCCTCCCCCTCACTCCATTCCAACATCAAGTCCATCCGTTATGCCCTTGACAACCTAGTGCGTGAGCCTGACGCGGTGATCGTTTTTGACTCTGACAACTTGGTTCACCCACAATACCTGACCCAGATCAATCATTTTTTCAACGCTGGCCACCGGGCTGTAATGGGCCACATCAAGGCCAAAAAGCCCCAAGGCGGTTATGCCCAGCTCGATGCTGGAGGCGAGATATACACCAACTTTATGTACCGCAAGGCCAGTATGGCCATGGGGTTTTCGGCCACGGTCGATGGCAAGGGGCTGGCGGTTGACTATCATTTGTACCGGTCCATAGATTATACTCACCTACTGGGCGGGTTTGACAAAAAAGTACAGGCCGACCTAGCCCTGAAAGTTCCTCAAGTGGCCTATGCGGAAGAAGCGTACGTGTATGACGAGAAAATTCCCGATGCCGAGGCCCTCCGCAAACAGCGGATCCGGTGGATGAATGCCTATTTCAAGTATTTTGCCCTCAACTCCAAGGTATTTGGCCGGGGCTTGGCCACCCTGAACCCCAATTTGGTTTATTATGGCCTTAATATGCTACAGCCTCCTATTTTCTTGCTCACTGCGGCTAGCTTGTTGTGTGCTGGGTTGTCCCTGTTGTGGGCATGGGAGTTGACAATGGCGTGGTTAGCCGGTTTATTCTTTTTTTTCCTTTCTGTTATAGTCGTACTGTTACTTGAAGGAGCCGAAGGGCCCCTATGGCGATCGGCGTTCAAAGTCACGGGCTTTATGTGGCAGCAATTGCTTGCCATGTTGAAAATGAAACAGGCCAACAAATCATTAACGAAGACCGAACACCATCAAGTAATTTACATTGAGGATATTTTGCCATAATAGATCGGTGCACAAGTGCTAGTGGCATCTTTCCTCCTTTTTGGTCACTATTAACGATAATTCGTTCAATAATTAGGCGGTAATCCTGCCTAAAGTATAGGGTTGCTATATTTTGGGGTTATTTTTTCCACGGATGAGTCTTTTCCATATATAGAAATAAACAACCAATGGCACCTCGATGAATTCACGGCCGCAACTGGCAAATTGTTGAAAAACTTAAAAATTGATTTGTATGGTACATAACTGGAAAAAAGTTAGGCATTAAATTACTTCAATGGAATAGAAGAACCCCAGCCAATAAAAAGCTGCCCGACAAGTTTTATACGGAGCTTTTTGCCAGTGATCCCCAATTTTGGTGCTCCTAACTGGCTTTTCGCATCACCGAACAGGTAAGATTCCCCTCCCTTTTTTTAACCGGCGCTTTTCACCTGCTTTTGACCGCTGATTTCCCAGCCATGCCTCCCTCCTCACCCCTGCCTGAGGGCGGTCAGTACCACCTCTGCCCCAAAGATGGGGATGTCGGTGGCCACTTGGGCGGGCCCGTGCTGGGACCAAAGCCCGATGTAGATTTTTTTGCCCTGCGCAAAGGGCAGTGAAGCCGCTTTCTGCCGGAGTTGGGCCAGGATCCGGACCGGATCGGGATCGTCGGCCAACTTGCACTCGCCCACCAGCAGGGCCGCGCCGTCGGTGCTCTGGGCCACCACATCGATCTCCGGGCCGTTGCCATGCCACCAGCGGCGGGCTGGGCCCCACTCGAGGCCAAAATAACCGGCCAATGGCACTGATTCCCGCACCAGTTGTTCCCATATCCCGCTCACGTGGGTGGGCAGGCGGGCGGCCATCTCGGCCCACACTTGGGTGGTCAGGCCCAGTTCCAAGCGCGATCGGTTGGGGGCCACAAAAGCAAAATAGAACCGGAGGAATGGATCGGCAATCTGGTACAAACTGCGCTTGGCGTTTTTTTCCATTTCCCCAAACGGGATTTCGCGCCGCAGGTAGCCCAGCGCGATCAGGTTGTGCAGCGGGCCGGCCAGTTGGGTGGCGGGCCGCTGCAACCGGGCGGCTATCTCGGACAGTCGGTGGCAGCCCCCGCCCACCAGCGACACGATCGAGTAGGCTTGGACGGCACTGCGCATGTCGTCCAAAAATAGCCGCAGGGGTTCTTCGTGGAGCACGCCGTCTTTGTCCAGCAAGAGATCGCGCACGGCCTCGGCGTGGTCGGGATAGCGGCGGCGCAGTTCCCAGTAGCGCGGGATGCCTCCCCAGACCGCATACTCGCTCACGGCCTGGGCGGCATTGGTGGCCAAAAAAACCGGCAGCCAGCCCGCGCTCAACGGGCGCACCTGCATGATCTCGTCGGCCCGGCCAAAGAGCGGGGCGCTGCCCTCCAAGGTGAGGTCGCGCATGAGGTGTTGGGCCGAGCCGCACAGCACCAAGTGGGGCCGCTCGGGGGCATTGTCCACCCATTTTTGCAACACACTGGGCAGTTCGGGCGCATTTTTGACCAAGTACGGGAACTCGTCCAGCACCAGCGCCCGGGGCGGACGGGCGGCCTGGGCCACGGCATTGAGCAGGCTTTCCCAGTCGGGGTACAGCACCCGGTCGAAGTTGGGCACTTGCCGGGCGATTTCAGTGGCCAGTTTGGCCCGTTGTAAGTGCGCCTCACCCTGATCGGCCACAAAATAGACATCATCAGGCCCCAAAATTTGTTTGAGCAGGGTGGATTTGCCCGTGCGCCGCCGCCCATACACCACTACTAGTGAGGGCCGGGTTTGGGCAAGGGCCGCTTGTAATTTGCGCCTTTCTTTTTGTCGATCTAAGAACATAGAAATATTATGTTTGACAAAAATAATTTTTTTCAACCATAATTCCTAATAATCAACGACAAATAATCGGACAGATATTGGTTGCACTGGGAAACAGGTTGCTTGGAAAAACCGGCCGTGACCTTTGATCGATCCTAGGTGGATGGTTGGACGCAGGCACTTGAAGCTATCATTGGCAATTATTTTATTTACAAACGGGACTTCACGTATCATAAAAAAGAATTTGCCGCTCGTCAATCGCCATTCTCAGCTTCAGCGCGCCTAAAGACTGGTTGGGGAGGATAAAAAGCGTGTAAATGAGATTAATAAATTTAAGTAACCTAGGGCCAAACGCCTGATCTATGATTTAATGGCTATTTTATCAATATAAAATGAATTTTTTTGCTATTTTGTTCAGTCAATTCAAGAATTTATAGCTTCATCAAAATTTAATGTTGGTTTATTTTTTATTGTGATCTTAATTGCTAGTATTGTATGAGCAAAGCAGTATTACCTGTACTTAGTTTCTTGGTTATCAATTTTATAGGTGTTCAAGTGACACAGCCTATTTTATGAGTTATCCCTTTCGCTTTGACTGAATATACTCGTTGACCATTCGCCAAGGCTATCCTTATTTGTTCCTCCATATTAACCATTTTCAGCCATGCGATATTTGCTGTTTATCTTGCTGCTCATCTCCCACTTGTCCAGTGCCCAGCGCTGGCGGGCGAGCATCGGTTGGCTCCAAACCAACTCCACTATTCAAAGGGCCGATTTGCCAACCCTCTATGATCGAAACAAGACAGCGGCTGCCCGGTGGCCAAGTGGGCCTAGAGCGGGATCTGGGCCGGTATTGGTTCCTCGCGGCTCGATTCTCGGTTTCTGGGATGGATTATCGGGTGCGCAGACCAATCGCTTAAACAATTGAATTGACGGGTTCGTATCGTCCCATTTACGCAAATGTTGGCACAGAACTGCGGCTGGGGCGTATTGTTTAGCAGAACCAAAGTCAACGTTGGCAATTGCTGGCCAGTGTGGGACCGTCGGTGCACAGGGCCTTCCAAAACGGCCACGAATAGGGTACTTGGTGGTTTCCACCCTTGGGCAAGCTGGACGAAAAACGGTGAGATTTGCGTCCCTAAACCAGTACGAAGGCTGGTTTTCCGCCCTCAACTTTGGGTGAGCTGCGATACGCATTTTCCCGTCGCTCCGCACTCGGCTTGGCGGTCAATTATCAATACGCCCTGAGCCGGCTGCCCACCGCCTATTACCACATTGACGTAACTTGGAAGCCCAAGAACGAAGCAGAGGTCAACAACTCAATCCGGGATGAGCTCAACCTCCGGGTCAACCGAGTGGCGGCATAGGCCAACTATTTCTACAAATTTGGTCGGAAAACCCACCAATAGACCGCAAACTAGATCGCTGGTCGTACTTGGCCGCCCCGCCCCCAGCCCCGCGATTTTCGCAGCGTTATCGGCCTTCGAGCTGCTCCATCCGGGCCTCGAGTTCGTCCATTTTGTTGTACAGCCCGGCGGTGTCGTTGGTCAGGTAGGCGGAGAGTTTCCAGCCCACTTTCCAGATCTCGATGATGTCCTCGGCCAATAAGCTGAAGGGCGGGTGTTCGCGGTTGTCGGACAAGCAGCGCAAATAGCCGTCGGCCAGCGTATTCTGGATGCGTTTTACTTGCAATCCCTTGGTTTCGGAGGCCACCACGCACACCTCACCATCGGGCAGGCGGTCCCAGCGGCCGCGATCCACTTGGCGGCAAATCACCAGATCGCTGTCATGGAGGGTGGGGGCCATGCTTTCGCCGCTCACTTGGAGGGCAAAATACTGGCCGTCGCGCAGCAGGGAGCCGGGCAAGAGCAGGGCATCCATTTCTTCAAAATACTCTTGGGTCTGGTAGCCGGTCAGAAAGTTGGCCGCTGCCCGCCGGTTGATGATCGGCACGGTCACGTTGCCGCTCGTGTCTTGGGTGCTCACCACTAGGCGCGGGCTGGACTGGACCGCCGCCCCCTTGAGCATGACCCCCCGCCCGTTGATGAGCCACTCAATATTGATATCGGGAAACTGCTCGCAGATCTTGCTGAGCACCTCAAAGCCCAGTTTGCTCTGCTGCTTGCCGGTCGTGTAATTGTTGATCACGGCGGGGCTGACCCCGATCTGTTCGGCAAACCGCTTTTCGTTGCCTTTGGTGAAGTGATCTACCACTTTCATAAGTCGCTGATTCACTGTGATTTCCATAATATTTCAATTATTATTAAAAAATATTTTATTTAAGTATTGATTTATTAAAAATTATTGTTTTACCTTTGTTCAATAATTAAAGGCAAATATAAGGATTGCAACGATAATATTACATAAAAATTGAAAAAATATCATTTTAAACACCAAGCCGGAATTTTGGAAGCTGGCAAGACCAAATTGTTTTTGGAAAACAAGCATCAACCAGATTTTTTTAACCACCTAACGTAGTATTCCCATGAATGAGTTGTATGTCAAACTCCGCAAAAACCTCGGGCTCACCCTGATCCTCATCATCGGGCTGGGGGTTGAGTTCAGCAATTTTCAAAGCATGTTCCACAAGTTCATGCTTTCTTATCGGCCCGATTGGGGGGCGTTCAACCACATCCCGGCCATGTTCTTGAGCGCATTTTTGTTGCTTTGCATTGTCATTTTTGGCATTCGGAAACAAGTGGTGTTGTCGTGGTTTTTGGCTCTGCTCACCTGCGTGGTGTCTTTTGCGGTGTACAGCCGCATGAACCTGGCCTGGAACTGGGACGACATGAACGAGATCCACTTTGTCATCCTCATACTGAGCGGGATGCTGCCCATGCTGGTGGCCTACACCACCCACCAGATTGCCCATGACAACGAAGACGAGTTTGACGAAATCGATGAGCGGATGGAAGAAGCCAGACACCACCACAAGTCTCACCGCAGCAATGTCCACAGCAAAAGTTATTACGAGGAGTTTAAAAAAAAAGAGGCTCGCTTAACTAAAAATGAACGGTCAGTGGTCCGGCCCCGGTACAAAGCACCCGAGGAGCCAGAAGTGGGCGAAGAAGAACTTTATCAGCGGCTCCGGGGCAAATTTGGGATCGGGGAAGTGCAGCAGAAGCCCCCTTACCAACGGCAAGACGCCCCCGAAGATCAAGGCCCCAAGTACCAAAATGGCCATTCACAGCACAACGGGCACGCCAACGGAACGTACAATGGGCCGATAAACCCCAACGGGTTCCCCCGCAATGAAGCGGCTGAAATGCCCAAATCCGAGCTGGGCTTGCGGGCCTACGGGTTTGCGCCCAACAGCCCCAACAACGGCGAAGCTTTCCGGGAGGCCACTGCGGCCGCCCAACATTTGAAGCCCACGCTCAAAGTGAGGACGGCGCCCCAGCCGATCGGGCCGCTGGTGGAGGAAGAGCGGCCGTTGCAAAGGGCAGTGAGCTTTGCCGAGCGGCGGGAAGTGATGCTGACGGTGGACAAGCCCGTGGCCCCGAACGAGGCCGTAAAGGTGGCAGGCGGTTATTTGATCAAATGCGCCAAATGTGGCACTGAAAGCGTGAAAAAGACCAAAACGGCCAAATATTGCTCCGAGGAGTGCCGCCACGAGGCCAATAAGCAGCAGACGGGCGGGCTGATAGTGAATACCCCGGGCAGTGGCGAGCTGCACATTGTCCGCGACGACTACGACACCGACGGGGTGATGGAGTGGAAGCTCTAGCCGTTTTGGAATTATCGGCTAAGTTGGCCGGGCACCCACTGGCTAAGGGCCCACGTAGCGAACATTGGGTCAAGGAATTACCGAACCGTTACATTTTGAGGTGATTGCATCTTTTGGGGATGGCCCTTCTGGGGCGAACTTTGCCCTTGCCAATGCGGGTTATGCCGGTGTATCTTTGCGATAAGACAGGCCGGGCCAAGGTGGCCCAACCAGTGGCAACGTGGATTATTTGGCAGAAAATAAATTTATCAACGCATTTTATCCTGGATGCTCATGAAAACCACTAAATCCAGTTTGCTTGCTCCCCAAACGGCCTGTTCTTGCTGTGGCAAGCCCATTCAATACGTGACCAGTGCGGTCCAGCAATATTGTTCCAATGTTTGCCGCAGCCAAGCCAACCAAGCCAAGCGGTTTGCGGCCCAGTTTGCCCAGATGAAAGTGGCAACGGGCCAAGAAGGGGACGAAGCCCGCAGTTTGGCCCCGGGTGCGGGGCAGCCCGCCGTGATGACGGTGTCCAAACCCAGGGCCAAGGCCCCCAAAACAACCACTTATTCGCCCGAGACCCCGGCCGAGCAGTTGTGCCAATTATTGGAGAAAGCCCTGCAAGATCTGGCCCAGACCAAGGCCCAGAACGTGCGCATGGAGCAGGAACTCCGCAAGTTTCGCCGCGTGACCGGCAACCTATATTACATGGCCGGCTAAACAGTTTTTCCGTCCGGCTAAAAGGGAGCTTCGGCCAACCAGAAAGCTGAATTATTGAAACAAAATAACGCTGATTCATTGCCAAAATCATTTTGGCCTGATGCAGTTTGATCATTGAATGCCCGTTTTATTTTTTTTACACGTTAAATTTTGGGGATAACAAAAAGCCTCGCCGTTTCGGTGGGGCTTTTTTTCTTGAACCGCTGGCTCCCCGGCCACCGTGCGCAATGTCCACCGCAAACCCTACCTTTGCCCATGAACCGTCCATTAATTCAAATTATCCTGATGGAGCTCCGCACGTATGTACGCGAGCCCGGGGTTATCTTTTGGTCAATCATTTTTCCCATTGCCATTTCGGGCGTGCTGGGGCTGGGGTTCCTCAACCGGGAGGAGCCGATCACTACCATTGCCGTCGAGTTGGGCAAATTGCCGCCCGCATTCCGGGCCCTGGCGGGCAGGGCGGACGGCCCGCAGTTCATCTTCGACCAATTGCCGGCCAGCGAGGCCATGCTCAAACTAAAACGGGGCGAAGTGAGCTTGATCCTCAGCACCGATAGCTTGGGCCAACCACTGTTCCGGTTCGATCCCGCCAACGAAGCGGCCCGCCAAACCCACCTATTACTGGAGAATGCGCTGCTGAAATCGGCCCTGCCCACCCTGAGCCAACAATACCCAAACAGCCCTAACCCACTCGGCAGCATTGAACCGGTGACCACCCGGGGCTATCGCTACATCGATTTCCTGATCCCCGGCCTGATCGCGTTTGGGCTGATGAACTCGGCCATTTGGGGCATTGGCTGGGGTTTGGTGGAGTACAGGATGAAAAAACTGCTCCGCCGGATGGCCGCCACGCCCATGCGCAAATGGGAGTTTATGCTGGCCCAAATGATCGTCCGCCTGATCATCAACACAGTCGAAACCTGCTTGTTGATCGGGTTTGCCCGGGTGGCTTTTGGGGTCAGTTTGCAGGGCAGTTGGGCCGCGTTCCTGCTCATTGGGGTAGCGGGCCTGTGGGTATTTTCCGGCATTGGGATGCTCATGGCCTCGCGCACCCAGAAAACCACCGTGGCCAATGGGCTGGTCAATGCCATTACGCTGCCCATGACCATTTTATCGGGCATTTTTTACAGCTACCAAGGGTTTCCCGAATGGGCCATTGCCTTCATCAAGTTGCTGCCGCTCACCATTTTGAGCGATAATATCCGGGCGGTGTTCAATGAAGGCGCGGGTTTGGCCGAAGTATTGCCCGGCACGGGCATCTTGGTCGGGATCGGCACCGTGTTTTTTGTCATTGGCTTGCGGATATTCAAGTGGTATTGAGGCAACTGGTTTTTTGGCCAGCGGTTGGGTGGTCAAGGGCAAAGTTGCCCCAGTCTTGGGCGGAACCCGCCAGAGAGCCAACGAAATGGTTATTGTGTCCCGTGATGTTCAAGAAGCCCGCCCCATAGCCGCCCAAAAAGTGTTGGGAAAACCTTGCACATTGCTATCGATCAAATCGGTGGCGGCCCCGGCCCGCATTGCCCTGTCTTGCCCTTATTCTTGGGGCGGCAATTCAGTCGAAATTTCCCTCAGGTACGATTGACAAATGGTTGAACGGTATTGCTATTTCACTTCCGTTTTGAGAAATAAGTGTGGGGGAACTGGAGGACAAAAAAGCCCGTAAAGCCACTGTCAACAGCGTTGCGGCTGGCGATCAATCAATGATACAGGGGGGAGCCTACTATTTTATGCTCACAACTCAAAGAAAATGACCCGGTGGTTGCCCGTGTCAGCCACGGCCAGCCGCTGGCCCGAAGAGGAGATGGCAAAGGGCCAGTATAGGGTTCTTTCGGTACCAAAAAAGGTGTCCAAGTTCTCGCTACTGGTGGCAAAGTTGGGCTTGCCCAGCAGGTTGATGGCCCAAGCGCCCGATTGGGTGGAAGGTGGCATCATAGCACCAGTTGAGGGTGTTGGCATCGGGGCGGAGACCAAACTGGTTGGCCCCGTTGGCCGCTTTGTCGGGCTGGCCCACCACTACCTCGGCCGGTTTGGCCAGTGCATCGAACCAGAGCAACACCCGGTGGTGTTGCACATCGGCAATGCACAGCGCACCCGCCGGGCTGGTCTTGACCGAATAGGGCCAGATCGCGTTTTCGGGTTCATATAGCGCTGGCAGGAACGCTGCGCCATGCGTGCCCCAAAATAATTTTTCGCCCCTTTAAAGTAATTGTGCCGCTGGATCGTCTATTCCTGTATAAAGCAGTTTTTTACTTTAGACAATCGTACAATGAGACACTTCATTTTAAAGCCCATTTTGGTGGGCGCAGCAGCGGGGGGATTGTTGTTCCTTTTCTCCTTCGTGTTCAAATTTTTGCTCTTTGCCCTAGCAATAGGCTTATTGATCCGTTTTGCGGCCAAGCGGTGGCGGCCCGATCATGCCCCACGTTTTCAGGGTTTTCGTCCCCATTGGGCCGACAAGATCCGGTCAATGACCGATGACGAATACCAGGATTTTAAGCAGCAGTTGTACCCCATCCCAACCCTTTAGCGCTATGCGACTCCGCACCAGAATAATCATCGGATTGGTATCGGCCGCCCTCACCTACGGGCTGCTGCAAGCTTCCTTCGGGCACGCGCACGGGCGTAGCCACGGGCACAGCCACCACTGTGACCAACGTGGCGCAACAAGTAAGTAAACGCGGTTTCACCTTTATTTCCCATTTAAATTCAACTTCATTATGTTCGGAAAATGTTATTCGGCGGGTCGTGGATCCGCCAAGGGCAATTTTGCCCAACCTTTCTGGGGAGCTGGCCAGCGCCGCCCCAAGTACAATGTGCCCATGAACGTGATCGAGCACGAGGATCGTTTTGAAGTCCAAGTCTTTGCCGTTGGGTTTGACAAGGCCAACATTAAGCTTTCGGTCGTTGACGACGTGCTCTACATCAGCGGAACCCGCGAGGTGGCCGATGATTACCGCCCCAATTTCAACCGCCAGGAATACCCGGTCAAATCGTTTGAACGGGTGCTGGATCTGAACGGCAAAGTGGCCACGGCCGAAATCACCGCCACCCAAAACGATGGCGTGCTGGTCATCACCCTGCCCAAAACCGCTGAGGCCCAGTCGCGGGTGTACGAAGTGCCGGTGGTGTAGCTTCCCCGGCAAGGCATTAAATTGCCGAAGATGGGTAAGTTGATTTGACTGTCGATATTTGACAAAGACCGCTGGCGATCCCGGCGGTTTTTGTCAAATGGTTGGCCAAGATTGACCTCCCAAGTTTACAAGGGGCGAGCTGCCGCCTCGGGGAGTTTGAACTGAAACTGGGCCTGTCCATCAGGCTAAAGTATCGTTCCCTCGGTGATTGTCAAGTTTCAACCCTCCATTCAGCTTGTGCCCTTGCCGCTGGCCTTGAGCGAGGATCAGCCAAAGGAACTCCCGCCCGTTTTGGGGCAATAATGGGCCGCCAATGAGCACTTGGCCACTGCCGATCCTGCACCGGCCCACGCCCAGTTTTTCAGCGTCTGTCCCGCTGGTTTGGCCGCGAACTGATCGCCAAGCCTGATGAGATCCCCCAAGGCAATGTTAAATTTCGGCGGTCGTGCAGCCTCGCCCCACGATCGAGCGTCATCATTCTGTGATGCTTTCACTTCACCAAAAACAACAGTAACATGAAAAAATCAGTTTTGGGAGGGTTCTCTCTCTCTCTCTCTCTCTCTCTCTCTCTCTCTCTGCTCCTAATGGGGGCGTGCACGCCGGGGCTCAACGAGCCTAAGCCCACCGGGCTGGCCGCTGGGCCCACCGCTCAGCGCGGGGGCGTGCCTTTGGCCAAAGTGCCCACCCGCGAAGCCCTGCTGGCCAATGACAAGTTTTTGGAGTTCAAGGATTTCAGCAGCTTTAAAGAGGCTTCAATTGAGGTAAACAAAATGCCCCCGCTAACCGCAATGCTGAGGAGGAAAAAATGGGGTTCGTCTCCATCCGTCGGCTGTTGGATGCAGAAATTACAGATTTTGAAGCCAAGGAACTGCCAGCCATTTTGGCCGCCCCACCAACCGGGAGTGAGGGATTGGTAGAACAGATGGCCGCACGGGTGCAGCGCAAATTGCAGGAGAATTATCAGGGCCTCATCAGTTATGACCCTGAATATGCCTTTCAGTTACAGGTTTACCCGCGCTCCTATGCGCCTTTGCTCAACCGATATGGTGTGGTCAAGATCGGTCGCGACCTTTATCAGTTCGCCTATGGTTACATGAAGGTGATCCGTGGTGGCGATGCAAGCCTAATTCCATCCTTTTTCTCAACCTACCACACCGATAAAGCAAGCAGCATTGAGGTGACCAGGATCAGGATTGCTTCGCAAATGGGCGCTCAAGAAGCCGGACGCTCTTTTGTGGGGCAAGCGGCGAATTGCCGCAGCACGGTTGGTACGTATAGGGTGTTGGTATATGAGGATGTGTATTTTGTTCCTTTTCCTCTTGGAGGCTATGAGCTGGAGGTAACCCTACAATCGCGCAGTCGGACCAACTTGATCTGGCAAAATTGGTCCACCCAACAGTTGAGGGCCAATGGCCAGGCCAGCTTTTTTGGCCAACCCACCGTTGTTTGGGATGAACCCCGCAACATGAACGTCGCGCTGGAGGAGCGTATTTTCCCCGGCGTTGCCGGGATTAGTACTACATCGACTTGCACCGACGCATCCACCTGCCTTCGTTCCCGCACCGATGGCTTCGGCGATGGGGGTACCGGTTGCTTCACCCGTAATTTTTAACTTCCCAACCACTTCCAAGATGAAAAAGCGATTTCTAGTGCTCTGGCTGTGTGCCGTTGCCCTCGTAGGCACTTATGCCCAGGACGCCCCCGCCCGGCCCCAGTGGCTGGTAAAGGCGGGCGGGGTGTCGGCCCACCAAAATGCTGATGTTTTTAATAGTCAACCAATTACGGGGGGAGGACGGACTACTTTCTTTCCCAAATGGGGACTGCACGTGGGCGTGTTCCGGGAGTGGCCGCTTAGTAAGCACCTGTCGCTGGTGTCGGGGTTGTCGTACCGCCAGCGCGGGGCACGCCAAACACCCGAACGGGCCACGTTCCTGACCGGGACCGAAACCACCACCCTGCACTATTTGAGCGGAGATATGTTGTTCAAATACGCCTTCCCGATTGGCAAGGTCTCCCCCTATTTGTTGGGCGGGGCACGGCTGGACCACTTTTTGGCCCGCAACGGCACCCAGTATTTTAATGACCTGTACGGGGGCCAGCAACCTCGCCAGCTCGATGCCGGGCCAGTAGTGGGGGTGGGTATCCAACTACCGCTGGGCAAACATTTTGTCGGGATCGAGGCTGAATATAACCCGGGGTCGGGGCAGTGGTGAAACGTTCCTTGTTCGGGGCTCAGTTTTTTAACCGCTCAAGTGCCATAACACTCGTCTGGGGCTTCTGAGCCGTGGCCCTTTACCAGCTAAACTAAAATCTCTGGGCGGGTGGTGCAATGGTGGCCGCCCCGCTTCGGTCAATGCTCTATCAGGCCAAAGTATCATCACCGACTGCCAATTGATCTAAGTCACCGTTAAACTTTGTGAAAAAAGGGCCAGTCTCATGACGTGAGACTGGCCCTGCTTATTTTTGGGAGTGATTACACATTTACCCGGTCTTTCATCTCTCCCCCAACCCAATCGCCATGAAAAAAACACTTTGGTTTTTATTGTTTTCCCTGATCCCCATGTTTGCTTGGGGGCAGCTCAAGTCGCATGCGGGCATGGGCTTTTCTTATTTTTTCTATACTGCTTGCTACTTTGGGCTGGGCTGGTCCCGTAAATGGACAGGGCTGGCTGCTTGGAAGCACCACCTGATCGCGCTGGTGCCCCTTGTGTATCTGTCCGGCTCTTTATTGGTCGAGGCCTATGAGATGTTTTTCCCCATCTTCACCCCCTTGTTGTTCTTGGTGGGGCTGTTTGGCTATCTGGCGGGGTGGTATTTCACCAGTTATTCGCGCCCCGAGCATGGTGGCGGTGCTCACGTTGGCCTGCCTGATCGGTACCTGGCGCTATTACCTGCCCGAAATAATTGGTTCTTTCTCTGAAAAGT
>Ga0105045_10003245_pt1 | contig 13931 bp, 12 predicted proteins | sample MAT02_FD_78089 | JGI IMG/M metagenome (GOLD analysis project Ga0105045, IMG submission 78089) | Freshwater microbial communities from Lake Fryxell liftoff mats and glacier meltwater in Antarctica - MAT-02 (megahit assembly) | ecosystem: Environmental > Aquatic > Freshwater > Ice > Liftoff...
CCTGGGCCGACGAGCTGCCGAAGTTTCAGGAGAACCTGATCGAGGCGGCAGGAAGGACGGGCGCCCGGCTCGTGGTCCTCGAGAACCTCTACATGCTCGGGCGACCGAACGGACCGCTGAATGAGCACACGCCCGCGCAACCTGCCAGTCGGAAGGGCGAACTGCGGCGGAAGTTGTCGGAGGCGCTTTTCGCGGCACATCGGGCTGGCACCGTAAAGGTGGTCGCCGGACGCGCGTCGGACCTTTTTGGCCCGGGCGTCTCGCAGTCGCAGATCGGGGAGAACCTGTTCGCGAGGGTACTGGCTGGAAAATCGGCCCAAGTCTTTGGCGACCCGGACGCGCTCCACTCGTTCAGCTACGCGCCCGACGTCGCGCGAGGTCTCGCGGCGCTCGCGGGAGCTGCGCGAGATGAACTACCAGTGGGAGGACGATTTCGTGGTCGACGACGCCCGCTTCCGCGAGCGGTTCAAATTTGGACCTACACCGCTCGACGATGCGCTTCGGGCGACTGCCGCGTGGGCGGTTCGAACCTACGGCGTGGCGCCGAGTCTTCAGAAAGCTTCGTCCCATGCGTGACCACGCCTTCGAAGAGCTCTGGGCACAAGGGCCCCAAGACACGACCGCACGCTTCGATCCGACGCAGATCACCGTCGATCTCCACCTCGCGGATCATGCGGCTCACCTGGACCTCGAGACCGAAGGGGAGTTTTTTCGCGTCACCGTAGACCACGCGGAATTTCGATGAGAGCGCTTGTCATCGTGAAGGTCGTCCGCGCGCTGGCGCGGGTGCAGGGGAGTCCGTCTTGACGCTTTCACAGCCTGAGAGCGATGGGTCGGCCAACGTCGCGCGGCGGTGGCGAGTCGGCTTGTGGATCTTCGCTTGCGTGGTCGCCGTGGCAGGGCTGGCTGTCATGACCGGGTGGCTCCTGTCGCGGCCGCTGCAGGTCGCCGTGGTTGCAGCCCGCGTGGCTGATGTATCCCGCATGCTTGCAGTGACCGGCCGCGTCGAGGCGGAGCGCTCCGTCGTCGTCTCGCCTCAGTTGCCCGGCAGAATCACGAGTCTCCTTCACTACGAGGGCGAATCTGTTAACGAGGGAGATGTCCTGGCGAGACTCGAGGACGTCACTGCCAAGTCGCTCGTGACCCAACAGAAGGCTTCGCTGGCATCGCGTCGAAGCGAGCTTGCGCAAGCCAGACGAGACCTCGCTCGCACGGCGGCTCTGGGGGCGCACGGTGCCGTGCCGCCCGTCGAGGTAGAACAGGCCCGTCTGGCCGTAGCCCGCGAAGAAGACGAGGTCACGCGTCTGGCGGCGGCGCTACGCAGCGGCGAGTCGCAGCTGGTCCTCGTGGCACCTTTCAGCGGAACGATCGTGAGGCGCGACGGGGAAGTCGGACAGACCGTCGGGCCGGCCACTGCCGTGTTCGAGATTGCTACCGTGAACGAAACGCGCGTATCCGCGGAGGTCGATGAACGGTACGTGCGCGTCCTGCAGCGCGGCATGAAGGCTGAAATCATGCCTGCTGGGGACGGGGCGGGGAAGCGTACCGCAACAGTCTCGTACGTTGCACGAGAAGTAGATCCGCAGACGGGCTCGGCAACCGTTCGCTTTGCCTACGACGAGCCCCTCGGCAGCTCTCTCGTCGGCATGTCGGTCGATATCAACATCAGTGTCGCGGCAGTCCGAAAAGCGTTGATCGTCCCGCGCGAGAGCGTCGGCAACGTGGGCGCGCAGCCATTCGTGCTGGTGGTAGCTGACGGCCGAGCCATGCGTCGCAATGTGACGGTCGATGACTGGCCCGCTGAACTCGTCGTAGTGCGCGCTGGCCTCGAGGTCGGCCAGTTCGTCGCCGTTGATCCTGACTCGGTCGCGACTGGCTCGCGTGTTCGCATGAAGGTCGAAGCCCGTGGTCTTTGAGTTCAGGGTCGCGGCTCGCTACCTGTGGGCCTCGAGGCTGCAGTCCTTTCTGCTCACCAGCGGAGTGGCGGTAGGCGTTGTGGTCTTCACGTTCATGGCGGGGCTGATGAACGGCCTCGGGGCACGGCTCATCAATGACGTGACCGGAAGCGCCGCGCATATCACGTTAGAGCCCGAGTCCCGAATTCCGCGGGCCTTCATGGCAGCGCCGCTCGGGGAGGCGCACTTCGCCGTCGAGACTGGTCAGGACGTGTTTGCGGTCCTGCGCACCTATCGCCCCCCGCTCGACGTGGCTCTGCGCACGCCGGGCGTCCGAGCCGCCGTGCCGGCCATTTTTGGAAACGCGACGGTCGCTCGCGGCGAAAGAGACTTTCCGGTGGTCATCACCGGGTTGGACCCGCGCGAGGCGAGCACGATCGCGCCACTCGCTGCGGCGATGGTGCGGGGGCGTCTGGCCCTGGGCGCCCTAGACATCGCGATTGGACAAACGCTTGCAGAAGACCTCGGCGTCGATATCGGCGACCGAGTCGTCATCCGCCCCGCGCCGCGCGGCAATGCGTCACGGTCGCTGACCTCCGCGACCGCGACTGTTGGCGGCATATTCACGCTGGGCATTCAGGCCATCGACGAACGATCGGTGTACATGGAGCTCCGTAGCGCCCAGAACTTGCTCGATCTGACCGGTAGCGTATCCGTCATCGAGATCAAGATCGACGATGTCTGGCAGGCTTCGGCGATCGCCGATCGCCTGGGCCGCGTCACGCACCTCAAGGCGTCGAGCTGGCTCGACCGCAACGAGCGTTTGCAGGCGGGGCTCCGGGCCCAAGCGAGCTCGTCTTCCATGATCAAGGCCTTTAGCCTGCTCACCATCGCCATTGGCGTCGCGAGCGCACTTTACCTTTCCGTCGCACGGCGCCGCGCCGAAATCGGCATACTGCGGAGCTTCGGCATCGGTCGCGGAGCGATCGTGCGTACATTCGTGCTTCAGGGTCTGTTCGTGGGTGCATCCGGCTCCCTGGTCGGCGTCGTGCTTGGCTTCGGCTTCGCACACCTGCTGTACGCGGTTTCCGCCAACGCCTCCGGCACGCCCTCGATCCCAATCGACCCAGCGAAGGGGGAGTATTTGCGCGCCGCACTACTGGCGACGCTCGTCAGCGGACTTGCAGCCATCGTCCCGGCGCGATCGGCGGCGAGAATCGATCCGCTGGAGGCGATTCAGTCATGACTGTCCTCGAAGCGCATGAGATCCGAAAGGTGTTCGGCGCGGGGGAGGCCGCGACCGTGGTCTTGCGAGGTGTTTCCGCCAAGGTCGAGACGGGCGAGTTCGTCGCGCTCGTGGGTCCTAGCGGCAGCGGGAAGAGCACCTTTCTCTCGATCGCTGGCACCCTCCTGACGCCGACGAGCGGCGAACTGCGCATCGCTTCCGAGAACGCGTTGGGGCTCAGGGAAAAGGCGCTGGCGTCGATGCGCAATCGGCACCTCGGCTTCGTGTTCCAGTTTCATCATCTGCTCGAAGAGTTCACGGCGCTCGAAAACGTGACGATGCCCGTGTACGGGACCCTTCGACATATCGACGCTGCGTCACGCAAGCGAGCCGAGGATCTGCTGGCGCGCGTGGGCCTATCGCACCGTTCCTCGTTTCGCACGGCGCAGCTCTCTGGCGGGCAGAAGCAGCGCGTGGCGGTCGCTCGCGCCGTGATCATGAAGCCGGGCCTCGTGTTGGCGGACGAGCCAACTGGGAACCTCGATCGTGAAAACTCCGATCAACTGATGGCACTTCTGCGTGAGCTATCCCGCGACGAGGGGACGGCCTTTCTGATCAGTACTCACGACCCGAGCATTGCAGACCGTTGTGACCGCACACTGTCGCTCGACGATGGCGTCCTGGTCGAGAGAGAGGCTCCGGCCCTTCCGCGCTTCCTCAAGGAACCTGAGCCATGAACACGAATTCGATAACGCTTACGCCGCAGCTCTTGCAGCAGATGGACGCTTACTGGCGTGCCGCCAACCACCTCTCGGTGAGGCCGGGCCCCGGCTACCTACTCACCGGGCGAGTCTTGTGAGTACGCAGGCGCTGATCGTCTCGACCCCATTGTGTCTCTACCTCATTCGGCATGGCGAGACCGAATGGTCGCTCTCTGGCCAACACACAGGGCGGACCGATTTGCCCGTCATCGCCCAGGGCGAGCACGATGCCATGGAGCTCGGAAAGGCGCTGAAAAGCACTGCGTTCGATTCCGTCTTCAGCAGCCCGCTCCAGCGTGCCCAACGGACGTGCGAGCTGGTCGACCTGGGTCCTCCCGTTCGGCTCGAGGCCGACCTGGCAGAGTGGGACTACGGCGACTACGAAGGACGGACGACGGCCGACATTCACCTCGACGACGCGGATTGGGATCTCTATCGCGACGGTTGTCCGCGTGGTGAAGTGCCGGCGCAGATACTCGCGCGCGCGGATCGACTCTTGAGCCGTCTTCGCGCACTTTCCGGGAATGTCGCGCTGTTCAGTCATGGTCACTTCAGCGCGGTCTTCGCAGCCCGCTGGCTCGGCCTACCAATCGCCTACGCGCGACACTTTCCGCTTGGTACCAGCGCGTTCAGCAGGCTCGGCTACGCGGTTCACCACCCCGGCGTTCCGGTGATTCACCAGTGGAATATCATGCTGCGGGACGAGATTGTGCGTGCAGCGCAAGGAGCCTGCTGACGGGCCCTGTCCGCGGTGCGCTTCGCGCCAGCGGCGGTAGGCGATGATGGGCTCGTCGCTCGGGACGAGGATCTCGTTCATCTCGCGAAGACGAGTCTCGCTCGCGGGCTGTGTCTCGACGTCGGGCGTGTCTTGTCGGCTGATGATTCCATTGAAAAAGCGCTGCAGGCGACCGAACAGCAACGCCAGCGGACCGAGACGAAGCGCCCGCCCACGGACCGCCCGGTGTCCAATGCAGCGACTGCCGGTGAACGTCGCCCTTGGGCGCGAAACAGCCGCAATTGGCGCAAGTGATTGGCAAGGGGCGCCGCGCTTCTTGCCGCACCCTACCCCCGGCCCAGCACGCGCGTACGATGCACAAACTCGTGACATCTAGCGCACCCAAACCAGCAACCCATGTATCTTCGCCAGCCGTCGAGTCGGGCCTCCTCTCCGTCGAACTCGGCTGGCCCGACCGCGGCCCCGCCATTCGCTTGCAACAGGCGGCAACTCGGGCACGGTGCGCCCCATGGCTATCGTTCGTGAGGTGAGAGCCGAAGACCTCGATACGTTGGTGGAGCTGAACAAGCGCTGCTTCCCCGAAATGGCCGAACAAAACGTGGTTTGGACGCGCGCTCACCTCAAGAGTCACCTCAAGCTCTTTCCACAGGGTCAGCTGCTAGCGGAGGAGGACGGACGCGTCGTGGGCGCTGTTTCGAGCTTGATCGTGAACCTGGGGACCGACAGCTACCGCCCTCATACCTACTCGGGGGTCACCGATGGCGGGTATTTCTACAACCACGACCCCGAAGGAGACAGCCTCTACGGCGCCGACGTGTATGTCGATCCTCCCAGTCGCGGTCTCGGGGTCGGCCGGCGGCTCTACGAGGCGCGGCGCGAGCTGTGCCGCCGTCTCAACCTGCGTCGGATCATCGCTGGCGGACGCATCCATGGCTACGTCGACTACCAGGCCCAATTCAGCCCCGAAGCCTACGTCGTGGAGGTCGAGCATGGCCGCATCCGCGATCTGGTCCTGAGCTTTCAGATGCGCGAGGGCTTTATCGTTCGCGGCCTTCTGAAGAACTACATTCAAGATCCTCGGAGCCTCAATCACGCCACGTTCCTCGAGTGGCTCAATCCCGACTACAAACCGGTGGACCGTGACGGTCGCAAGGTGCGGGTGGCCTGCGTGCAGTACCAGGTGCGGGGCATCCGCTCCTTCGAAGAGTTCGCCGATCAAGTCGAGTACTTCGTTGAAACGGCCGCGGACTATCGCTCCGACTTCGTCGTTTTCCCGGAATTCTTCTCGGTTCAGCTCTTGTCCCAACAGCCGCTACGCAAGCTGCCGGCGCTCGAGGGCATCCGCGCTCTGTCGGACATGACCGACCAATTCATGGAGCTGATGGGTCGACTGGCGAAGGAGTACGGTTTGTACATCGTCGCCGGGAGCCACCCCATGCAGATCGACGGCACGTTGCAGAACGTCTGTCCGGTGTTTGCTCCGGATGGTTCCTCGACGTTGCAGTCCAAGCTTCACATCACCCCATCGGAGAAGCGCTACTGGGGGATTACCGGAGGCGACGATCTCAAGGTGATCTCGACGCCCAAAGCGCGCGTCGGTGTGCTGATTTGCTATGACTCGGAGTTCCCAGAAGCGGCGCGCTACTTGGCCGATCAGGGCGCCGAGATCATTTTCGTCCCGTACTGCACCGACGATCGCCAAGGCTACCTGCGCGTGCGCTATTGCAGCCAGGCGCGCGCCATCGAGAATCAAGTGTACGTGGTGACGACCGGCGTCATTGGCAACCTGCCCAGCGTGCCGGCGATGGATATTCACTACGCTAGGGCTGCCGTCTACAGCCCCAGCGATTTCGAGTTTGCGCGCGACGGCATTCAGGCCGAAGCCGACGCCAACGTGGAGATGCTGCTCGTCACGGATCTGGACATCGGCGACCTCTATCGAAACCGGGCCACGGGAAGCGTTCGACCTCGCATCGATCGGCGCCGCGATCTGTTCACGCTGACGACGCACCTGGCCTCGGACAGCGCTGCGTCCTCCGCCCTCGACGATGCCTTGCCTCTTCCGCTGCCCAGCTAGAGCGCCGCCAGCGATCCCGCTGTTGCCGGTCTTCGTCGCGTCACTGAGAGCCGCGCCTGCGTTCTTTGGCCTCGTCGAAGGGCTGGCCGACGCGACCTCGAGTCTCCTCAAGCTGGCCTCGGGGTACGTCGCTGATCGGTCGCGTGCGAAGAAGCCGCTGGTGCTTTTCGGCTACGGCATGGCGGCCCTCGTCAGACCACTGGTCGCGCTCGCGACAGCGCCCTGGCACGTGCTTGCCGTGCGCGTGACGGACCGGGTCGGCAAAGGCATTCGCTCCGCGCCGCGGGATGTGTTGATCGCCAACTCGGTCTCGAAGCAAGAGTCCGGACGCGCGTTCGTCGTGTCTGGTTGGATCGTCTACGCCGTGACGTGCCTGGCGTTCGGCGTGGCAAGCCAGTCGCGGCTTCTACAACTTCATCATCGGCGTGAGCGCTGTGCCGGCGGGCCTGCTCACCGGTTGGCTCTGGCAGACGTGGACCCCGCGAGTCGCACTCACGATGGGCGCGAGCATTGCAGCGTCTTCTTCGGTGGCGTTGGTTGTCTGGGCCGCCTCGGGGAGCCGCGAGCAGATAGCGAACGAATAGGCTCTTCGGGCAGCGAGGCGACCTAAGCTCTCGCTGGTCGACGTCGCGCGTGAGATCGTGTCCCTTCGACTAACTGGCGGCCTGAACCGTGCGCCGCCGGTGGCCACCCGTCGTCGCTCTGCAACCTCGAGTCACTTGAGCGCGGCGAGAAGATCGGACGCAAGAGCCTCGCAAGCCGCCGCGATATCCTCCGCGTTGGCGAGGACGCCAGCCGACCGGATCGCCATCTCAACTCCGATGCCCGAGCGCTTCGCGAACTGCCTTTCCAGAAGGTCGCGTCCCGTCCGCGCCGCTTCTTTGGACCTCTTGTCGGCGAGGAGCTTGGCGTATCGTTCTGCGAGGTCGTCGGTCTCGGTGCCCCGGAGCAGTCGTAGGACGTCGAGTGCGTCTTTGTCGGTTTGCCAATCGGTGCCCTGCCGATCGCTGATCTTGTGCACCTTCGCGACGAGCAGGGCGGAAGGGCCCGCCACCCGCAAGTCGAAGACTCTCGTGTCGTTTGCTTCGAGCGCCGCTAGCTTCATCACGTTCGCGTCGACGATGGCGCCGTCGAGGCCTCGGACGATGCGCGCCGCGCGGTTGTCGTGCCCGGGAAGACGAGCTGCGCGGCGACCCGTACCAGGGCTAACGGACGCGGGCACGAGAAGGTCGATGGCGACATCGGCCTGAACCTGCTCGCTCGTCATGCGCTTCGTGATCCAGACGCCGACTGAGTCCTTGGTCTTTGGAGAGAAGCCAGCATCCGTCAATGCCTTCTCGAGCGGCGGGATCTCGGCGAGCACGGCAGGGTCGATCGCGAGATCGCCGTCGGTGGTAAACGGCGCGACGGCGAGGTCGGCCTCACCAACACGGAGGTACACGGCCTGTGCGCCCACGAGGACGATCGCGTCGCGGTGTGGACCGAGAGCATCGAGTGCGTCGAGCAGAACGCGGCGCGCTATCACGTACAGCTCATGGTCGTGGCTCATCGCCGCCACTTCTCCTCGTTCGCCTGCATCCAGCTGATCAGCTCTTCGCCCTCGGCAGGCCCTCGACCTGGGCTCGTGAGGAGGTCGACAGCGATCTGACTTGGAGCGGCGTACCAGACGTCATCCCGCTGGATAGCGCCCGCGAAAACACTTTCGTCGCGCGGCTCCATGAGGAGCACGTTCGCGCCCGTTTCCGCAGGCCGAAGACCGAGCTTCGTCGCGGCAACGGCCGCTTCGTGCATCCAGACGACTGCTAAACGCGAGGGTGCGGCAGGCGCGAGGGCCGCTGCGGCGAGTCCACCCGTCACCACGTATCGTTCGTCGGACTTTCCGAGGCGAGCGACAAGAGCGGAGAGCCCACGAGGTTCGAGGAAGGTCCGCGTCTCGCCGCGCGACTCGAGAGGCGCTTGCTGCGCCCAGCGCCGCAGGAGCGCCGGCCAGTCAACGCTCTGTATACGTCCGCGCCCAACGCGCGCAATGAGCGCCTCGGAGTCAAGGAACGCGAGCACGCGGGAGACGTAGCCCGCGTTGATCTTCGTCGAGAGGGCGAGCTCGCGCACGCCAGGTGGCTGCTTTCGGTCGATGAGCGCCCGGACGATGCGACCAGCCTTCGGGCCGCGCAGCGAGCGAGCGGGGCGCTCCTCGCGATCGGGGTCCTGGGATGCGCCCTGCGTCTCAATGTAGAGGCCCGGCGCGGGGACGACGATCCGCGCATTCCCGGTGAGGTCGAGGTACCCGACGGCACCTTGCCTAAGCCGCGCCCTCGTCCCGTCGCTGAGGTACCGGGCAACGACGACGAGGGGACCGCGAAGCCGCGCGGCATCGGTGGCGTCGACGAGCGGGCGCACCCCTTTCGGATCGAGCCGAGCTCGAGCCTGCAGGGCGATCGAGCCCGTGCAGCCGTCTGGAGCAGTGATTTCGATGGTGGCGGCCGCCGCAGACGAAGGGCCGGGCTCGAGCGTCGGCTCGCTCGCGCTCCAGCCGGGCGGCAACCGGCCCCGAAGCTCCCTTAGCCCCTCCCTGAGCAGCGTGTTGTTTGATATGCTCATGTTGCGCCAATTGTGCAACAGCTTAGTTTTAGACAGCAGTCAGTGCAAATTGCTTAAAACGCAGGTGTTGTGCGCATTGCGCAACTGCCAGATTCTATGCAACTTAGAAATTGGTCCGCCACCAGGTCATGATGCGTCCCCCTTCTTCAGCGGCGCGGGGACCAACGTAACGCTCAGCTCACGCAGCGCGGTGGGATGCGTGAGCCGCGCGCCCCCCTTGCCGTAGAGCAGTCGTTGAGCCGGGTAGATGCTGCGATGACCCGAGAGCAGGTACGCGAGCACGCAGACGATGACGACGTGTGGAAAGACGGGCGCGCCGAGCAGCTCCATCGCCATGATCGAGAGCGCGAGCGGCGTGTTCGACGACGCCGCGAATACGGCAGCCAGTCCGACGCCCGCGCCGAGTTCGATGGGAATGCCGAGGAGTCGTGCGAGCACGCTTCCCAGCGCCGCTCCGACGAAGAATAGCGGCGTGACCTCGCCCCCGAGGAAGCCTGCGCCAAGGGTCACCGCGGTGAACACGAGCTTCAGCGCGAAGGCGTAGACCGGCAGGTTCGGATCCTCGAACGCGCGCACGATCATCGGCACCCCGAGGCCCAGGTAATCGCTCGTGCCGACGAGCTTCCAGAGCCCGACGACCACGAGGCCGCCGAGGAACATGCGCAAGGGAAGGCGCGGGATGTGTTTCTCGCCGCGCTTCTTGATGAAGTGAGTGAGCTCGATGAACGCGGTCGTCACGAGAGCGACGACCGCAGCGAACACGAGCCACTTGAGGAGTAGCATCGGCGTCAAGGGAACGTGCGGTAGGGCGGGGTAGTGCGTGTGCCCGATGCCCAGCGCCCGCGTCGTCATGTCGCCGATCACCGCGGCCACGAGCGCCGGCACCAGCGCGTCGTACTCGATCCGTCCAAGCACGATGAACTCGAGGCCGAAGACCATGCCGGCGATCGGCGTGCCGAACACCGAGCCGAAACCACCGGCGACGCCCGCTGCCAGGAGCTGCCGGCGGACGTCCTTTCCGACTCGCAGGCGATGCGAAAGCCAGTCGGTGATGCTCGCGCCCATTTGCACGGCGGTCCCTTCGCGCCCGGCGCTGCCACCGAATACGTGGGTGAGAACGGTTCCGGCGAGCACCATCGGCGCCATTCGCAGCGGGATCTCGGGCCCGTCGTCATGAATGGTGTCGATGACGAGGTTGTTACCGGCTTGGATCGAACGACCGAAGCGCTCGTAGATCCAGCCGATGGCCAACCCTGCCACCGGTAGCGTGTAGACGATGACCTCGTGGCCCGTGCGGAACGCCGTGGCGCGCTCGAGCAGCCAGAGGAAGAGCGCGGAAGACGAGCCGCAAAGCACGCCCACGAGCGAGCCAAGGAGGAGCCACTGGCCTAGCGCAAGGAGCCGGTCGCGTCTCGTCATGCCGGGGCTACTACGCCGCCACAGGTAGCCGCGCAGGGCGCTCAGGGGCTTGGCGGAGTCGGTCATCGCCAATTGTGAGTCATGCGAAGTGGCTGTTCTGTCAAGAGAAAGGCTTGCGGACGAGTTTCGCGACCAAGCACTTTCGGTCGACCTCAGTCGCGAGCTGTGCGAGTGTCCGACTGATTTCAGCGTCAAGGGTGCAGCGAGCGTCGCTGCAGGACAGAGGATGGTCGGGCCGCCATCCCAGCCGGCACATCAGCCGGCAGGGATAAAACATGTCGAGCGTCGCACCATCGGGACAAGACCCCCTCTCTTCATCGCCACCTGAGGCCTGGAAGCCGCTGCTCCGCTTCGCGCGGGTCGCTGGCCGCCCGCTCGAGCGCTTCCTTGGCATCCAGGCGGCGAGCGCCATCCTGCTGCTGCTCGCAACGGCCGTCGCGCTCATCTGGGCGAACTCGCCGTGGGCCGAGAGCTACGACCACCTCTGGCAGACGCCCATAGGCGGTCGCATCGGTGCGTTTACCTTCGAGCGGCCGCTGGGGTGGGTCGTCAACGACGGGCTGATGGTGATTTTTTTCTTCGTGGTTGGGATGGAGATCCGCCGCGAGATCCACCACGGCGAACTCTCGGAATGGAAGCGGGCCACTCTACCAATCGCCGCGGCTCTGGGCGGCATAGTCGTGCCGGCAGCGCTCTATCTCGCTATCGCTGGCGCGCCGTCGACCCGTTCCGGATGGGGCGTGCCGATGGCGACCGACATCGCTTTTGCCTTGGGTATTCTCATGCTGCTCGGCAAACGCGTGCCCGCGGCGCTGCGCGTGCTGCTGCTAGCTGTCGCGATCATCGACGACCTCGGTGCCATCTTGGTCATCGCGCTCTTCTACTCGTCTGGCATCGCGTTCACCGGGCTGGTGGTGGCGGCCCTCGGCTTTGCCGGCGTGTTCTTGATGCAGCGCTTTGGGGTGCGTACGAAGCTGGCGTACGTCGCCCCGGCGGTTGTCGCGTGGGCTGGCATCTACGCGGCCGGCATTCACCCCACCATCGGGGGCGTCATCGTCGGCCTGCTGACGCCTGTGCGCGCTTGGCTAGGTCCGGAAGGGTTCGTCGTTGGCGTTCGCAAACAGCTAGCGCACCTGCAGCAAGCCCCGGCCGACGCCCTCTCGTCGCACGAACTTGCGCAAACCCTGAATTATTTCGACAGCGCTCGGCGCGAAGCCATGTCGCCGGCCGAGAGCCTGATCGAGACGCTTCACCCGTGGGTCGCCTTTGGCATCATGCCGATCTTTGCACTCGCAAATGCGGGGGTGGCTGTATCCGCTGGGTCGTTCGACGCGGCGTCATGGAGAGCCGCGGGCGGGGTGGTCGTCGGGCTCCTTGTCGGCAAGCCACTCGGCGTGCTTGTCTTCAGCTGGCTCACCTTGCGGCTCCGCATCGGCAAGCTGCCCGCGGGTATGACTTTGCGCCATGTCGTCGTGCTCGGCGTCGTCGCTGGCGTGGGGTTCACGATGGCGCTCTTCATCGCCCAGCTTGCGTTCACCGATACGCGCCTCTTGGCTGCCGCAAAGCTCGGCGTGCTGGCGGCAAGTGGCGGCGCTGCTGTCCTGGCCTTGATTCTCGGTCGAGTCCTGCTGCCGACGACGCTCGCGGAGGGCGCGGCCCAGTGCGCCGACGACGCAGAAAAGTCGACGGAGGCGTGACGGCTCGAACCTGCACTCGAGCACCGGGGCGGGCATGGACGAGTGGATCCAACTTCTACGAGCTCACGAAGCGCCGCCGAACGAATTTCACGACTTCCACCACCGCGAGCGGCAGTAGAGCGCACCCGCCCACGACGCCCCAATCCTTCGCGCCGAGCGGAACGGTGTGGAGGACCGAGCGCATGAATGGAACATAGACAGCGGCCAGCTGCAGAAGAGTGCACACCGCCACGGCGCCCCACAGCCAGCCGTTCGTGAAGAGACGTGCGTCGAACGCCGAGCGAGTCAGGGAGCGCGCGTTGAAGACGTGAACGACCTGAACGAAGGCGAGCGTCATGAACGTGATGGTGACGGCGTGCTCGAGGCCCTCGCCTTCCGCGCCATGCATGCGCATGCCGATGAAGAAGGCCAGTAACGTGACCGCAGCGAGCAGCAACCCTTGCCAGGCGATCATGATCAGGAGCCGCAACGGGAGTAGCGACTCCTTCGGATCGTGTGGGGGCCGGGTCATCATGCCGGGCGCCGAAGGCTCGAGCGCCAGAGCGAGAGCCGGGAAAATATCGGTGATCATGTTCAGCCACAGGATCTGAAGCGCGCCAAGGGGCAGGGGCCAGCCCACCATCAGGGCGGCGAACACGGTCAGGATCTCCGAGAAGTTGCACGAGAAGAGGTAGTGGATGAACCGCAGTATGTTCGCGTAGATGATCCGCCCCTGCTCGATGGCGCGGACAATCGTGGCGAAGTTGTCGTCGAGGATGACCATGTCGGCGGTCTCCTTCGCGACCTCGGTCCCCTTGATGCCCATCGCCACGCCGATGTCGGCCTTTTTCAAGGCCGGGGCGTCGTTCACGCCGTCGCCGGTCATGGCCACGACCTGGCCTTGCGCCTGCAGCGCCTCGACGATCTGAAGCTTGTGTTTGGGTGAAACGCGGGCGAACACAGCGGCCCCGGTCACGGCCTTCTGCCATCCCGCGGCGTCAAGGTCAGTCAGCTCAGCCGCGTGCACGATGCGCAGCGGCTGGTCTTTCGAATCGCGGTCGATGCCGAGCTGTTTGGCGATCTCGGCCGCGGTGATCTGCTGGTCGCCGGTGATCATGACCGAGCGGATGCCGGCTTCTCGACAGGTGGCGATGGCGGCCTTCGCTTCGTCGCGGAGTGGATCGATCATGCCGACGAGGCCAACGAAGATCAGGTCCTTCGTGACGTCGGCTTCACTCTGGCCTTCGGGCAAATCGCGATACCCGAGGGCGAGCACGCGTAGTGCGGCCCCGGCGAGGTCCTGATTCATCTTCTCCCAGTGCGCGCGATCGTCAGAGGTGAGAGCTGTCACTCCGTCGGGGCGAAACTGGGAGACGCTGGCCGCGAGCAAGGCCGCGGGTGACCCTTTCACGAACGCGATCAGACCGCCTTCGGGCGTCCGATGCACCGTGGCCATACGCTTCGTGTCGCTGTCGAAGGGCTGCTCGCTGATGCGGGCGTATTCGGCTTTGAGCGCCTCTTCCTGCATGCCCGCCTTCTCTGCC
>Ga0105045_10003247_pt1 | contig 13930 bp, 11 predicted proteins | sample MAT02_FD_78089 | JGI IMG/M metagenome (GOLD analysis project Ga0105045, IMG submission 78089) | Freshwater microbial communities from Lake Fryxell liftoff mats and glacier meltwater in Antarctica - MAT-02 (megahit assembly) | ecosystem: Environmental > Aquatic > Freshwater > Ice > Liftoff...
CTCGATTTCCATTTCGAGGGGATGCGGTCTGGGCCCCACAACCGAAAGATCGCCGCGCAGCACATCCCAGAACTGGGGCAGTTCGTCAAGACAGGTGCGCCGCAGAATTGATCCCAGCCGGGTTATCCGTGCATCATTGCGAACCGTCTGCTGCCGACCACCGATGTCAGCGGATACATGGTACATGGTGCGGAACTTTGTCACGTGGATGATCTTGCGATCCCGCCCGAACCTGGGCTGGCGAAAGAGCACCGGGCCACACGACTCGATCTTGATCGCTGCTGCAATCAGCAAAAGAATTGGGGCGATTGCAACCAGCACCGTCAATGCGAAGGCCCGGTCAAACCATGGCTTGCCATAGGACCAGACCGGACGACCTTTGGCAGATACGGGGGTGGCATCGACAACAACAGACCTAGCTAGAACAGCGCTGGATTTATCTTCTTTAAACATCTTTTTTGTCCCACTTGGCAGGGGGGGATAACGAAATTCAAACCCGATCTTACGCCGAACGCGCATCGAGTCAAGCAATTGTTAAAGAATGGTTAACCAAGCCCCGGGTCGGACCGCGTTCCTGACCGCTCAGTCGGCAGGGAGCCCGCCGGTGCGGCCCTGACCCGGGTGATCTGCGCGAACCCTCGGTGCCCTGCGACCACAGGACACGCCGCCCTGATTCCTGATCAATTGGCCGGTCGGATCGGATAGATGACAAATCCTGTTACAATCAGAGCATCTGACAGGGGTCTGTGCAGAGTAACGGGTTCAATCCAGAAAATGTTTGCGTAAATTGAACCGAGTGCTATGAGTCCCGATATACAAGCCTGGAAATGATTCCATTCTGCACGGTGCAGAACTTAACTTCCTCTGAGACGCCTGATTGTCTTGCTACCCAAGCGTGTATTCGCAGGAGCCTGACAATTTATAGGCGAAAGCCGGAATCGCTATTAAGAATACTTTGGGAGGTTTCAACGTTTTTCATGCGTATCGCCATTACCCATCCAACCGCCTGGCCGTGGGTCCGCAGGGGTTCGGAGAGGCTTCTGAATGACCTGTCCGTCTTTCTGGCATCTCGCGGACATGAGGTGACGGTTGTGACCTCGTCGCCGGACGGCCCGGGTGAAGAGTGTAGTGGCGGGATCAGACGCATCCTGGTGCCGCAACGGCTTGGGCAATTGAAGAATGTCCGGCAGATCAACGGGTTTCATGCCTTTGCCTTTGATTGCGCGCGTGCGGTGCGCGACGGTGGCTTTGATGCCGTCCATTGCCTTGGGTATCACGAGGCCTGGGGCATCTTGCGCCAGTATGGCGGGCGTCCGCGACCGCGGCTGGTCTATCAGATGACGGGTATTGCGGTGGCACGTTACTTTCGCGCTGTTCCGCTGGACCGGATGATGTTCGACCGGGTGCTGCGTCAGGCGGACGAGGTGATCTGCCTGTCGCGCTTTGCCCGCGACAGCATGACGCGCGATTTCGGGCGCGACAGTATCCTGATCCCGTCGCCCACCGACACCGCGCCGTTCCTGGCCTGTCCGCGCACCATGCCCGACCGGCCGCGCATCCTATTTTGCGGCGATGCCGACGAGCCGCGAAAGGGCGCGCTGGTGCTGGCGCGGGCCTTTGCGCAACTGGACCGGCCAGACGTCGAGCTTCACCTGTCCGGGCGCTGCTCGGACGAGACAGAGCGCCGGATCCGTGCCTGCCTGCCGATGGCCATGCAGGATCGGGTGATCTTCCATGGGCTGGGAAAGGTCGAAGATCTGCCCGCGCTTTATGGGTCGGCAGCGGTCGCCGTGAATCCCGCCGTGTGGGAGGCTCTCGGCAACGTACTGATCGAGGCGCTGGCGGCGGGCACCCCGGTGGTAGGCTGCGATCACGGCGGCATTCCCGACATCATCGACAGCGACCGTGTGGGGGCCCTCTTTGCGCCGCGCCTTCAGGACGGCGCGGCGACAGATGCCAAGGCGCTGTGCGTGGCGCTGGCCCACGGGCTGGATCTGGCCGGGCGGCCCGAGACCGCCACGGCCTGTCGCGCGCGGTCGGCGGCGTTCAGCTGGCAGCATCTGGGCCCGCAGTATGAAGCAGCCCTGATGGGCGACCGGGCGGAGGTTGCCGCATGAGGTGCATGGCAGCGACACTGGCACTATGCAGCGTTCTGGTGGCGGGGCCGGGCCTGGCGCAGGACGGCGTCTTGCGTCTTGCCCCCGGCGATGTGCTGACCATCAAGGTTGCACGTCTGCCCGAACTGGACCGCGATGCGATGATCGGACCGGACGGTACGATCCGCGTGGCGGGTACTGCGGTTGTGGTGGCAGGGCAGGATCTGGATGGCGCGCATCGCGCGGTTGTCGCGGCCCTGACCCGCGAAACCGGGGCCGAGCCTGTCTTTGTGCTGGTCGATGTCAGCGAATGGCGCCCGGTGGCGGTTTACGGGACCGGGGTACGCAGTGGTGAGTTGGCTTGGCGGCCGGACATGACGGTGCGCCGTGCCGTGGCGACCGTCGACAGCCGCCAGCGCGATGAAAACGCGCCGCAACTGCTTGAAATTCTGGAATCTCAGCGCGCCGAGACCCGGATTCTGGACGAAACCGAGCGGCTGGCCCGTGCGCTGGTGCGCAGCGCGATCTTCGAAGCGGAACTGGCCGGCGTACCGTTGCCACTGATTGATGCGGGCGACAGCGGCGTGGCCGCAGCCGTGCTGGAACGGATCAGCGCGATCGAGACAAAGGTGCAGGCCCTGCGCCGCGAGCGTCTGGTGCAGCAGCGCGAAAACCTGGAGGCCCAGAGCGGCTCGGTCGCCCGTCAGATCGCCTCGATGGCCGAAGAGCTGGATCTGCAACGCCGCCGCGTGGGCCTTTTCGAAGATCAGTTGGTGGCCAGTGAATCCCTGACCGCGCGCGGGCTGTCGACGCAGGACCGCGTCAGCAACCGGCAGGCGGATCTGATGAACGCCCAGCTTCTGGTGGTGCGCCTGCGGTCCGAACAGGCCGAGGCGGACGCCCGCCAGCTCCTGATCGACAGCCTGATCAGCGAACTGGCCACGAGCTGGACGCTGGACCTGACTACCGAGTTGAACGATGCCCGCAGCACCGCGATCGCTGCCCGCAATGCGCTGGCGCTGGCCCGCCGCGATCTGGCTGCCAGCGAACAGATCCTTGGCACCGTCACACTCGAGCCTGCCAACACAAGCTATGTGGTCCACCGCAAGGGCGAAGACGGCTTTGTGATGATCGCAGCCGACGCCGGTACGGCGGTTCTGCCGGGCGATATCATTCAGGTGGTCCGCAAATGAGTGGCGCAGTGGGATCCGCGCGGGCCGGGGCATTGGCGGTGTTTGCCAAGCTTGGTGGTGCGGGCCTTGGCATCGCTGTCAACGTGATCCTCGCTCGCCTGATGGGACCAGAAGAGTTCGGGCTATATGCACTGGGGATCGCCCTTGGGTCCGTGGTGGTCGTGGTGGCCTCGGGCGGGATGCCGTTCGGCGCCATCCGCTTTTTGCCCGACTATCTTGCGCGGGGTGATTTCGCGGCCCTGAGGGGGTTCTTTCGGGCCAGCCTTGCCATCACGGTGCTGGGCGGGGTGATCTGCGTGGCGGGGATGTTGCTGTCGGCGTGGCTGCTGGACCAAAGCAACCTGATGGCGGCCGTGCTGCCCTGGGCGGCGATCATGGTGGTGCCCGCAGCGCTGGCACAAAGCATGGCAGCACTGCTTCAGGCCCGCGGTCATGTGGCGGGGCCGGAAATCGTGCAGAGTCTGGTGCGGCAGGGCGCGACCTTGGGTCTGATCGGGGTATGGGTCGTGCTTGGTGGCGCGCTCGACTTCCGCACGGCCCTTGGCATCGCGGCCCTGGCCGTGGCGCTGGCGGCACTGGTGCTGTGGGTCCATCTGATGCGCCTGGGGCGCGACGAGCCGCGCCCGCGCGCCACCACCCGGGGCGGGCTGCGCCTGTGGACGGGCGCGGGGGCTGGGCTGCTGGTGATACTGGTCACGGCGGCGCTGAACGAACGGATCGATCTGTTCGTGCTGGGCTGGCTGGCGACGCCCGCCGATCTGGGGATTTATTCGGCGGCGGTGCGCATCGCCTCGGTTGCCATTCTGGCGCTGGCGGGCCTGGGCGCGGCCTATACGCCGCGCATGGCCGCGGCCTGGGCCAACGGTGACCGGTGCGAGGTCGAGCGGCTGTGCCGCGAAGGCGCGCTGGCCGGGACCGCTCTCACCGTCGCCATGACGGTTGGCGCCTTCGTCAGCGGCAGCTTCGTTCTGTCGCTGTTCGGGCCCGAGTTCCGGGCCGGGGCCATGGTGCTGACGATCTTGCTGGCGGCGCAGGTCGCGGTGGGGATGATGGGCATGGCCAGCGGGCTTGCGATCATTTCGGGCAATTCGCACATCGCGCTGACCGGCGTCGCGGCGGGGCTTGCGATAAACGCGCTGACCGGGATCGTGCTGGTCCCCCGGTTCGGGATGACCGGTGCGGCCATCGGCGTCGTTTGCGGTTTCGCCGTGTCTCAGGCGGTGATCGGCATCTGGTGCAGCACGCGGCTGGGCTTGCGCGCCACGCTGCTGCCCTTTGGGTCGCGCGCGGCAAATGCGGGGGTGGGTCATGCCTGACCAGATGCCCTTTGTCAGTGTGATCGTGCCCACCCATAACCGGCGCGCCTCGCTTGTGGCCTGCCTGCAAGGCTTGCTGGCGCAGGATTTCCCGGCCGACCGGTTCGAGATCCACGTCGTCCACAACTGGAGCGATGACGGAACGGACGCTGCGGTCGCCGAGGTGGCGCACGATGCGCGCGTGCCGATTCACTATGCCCGAAGGATCGGGCGCGGCCCGGCCCCGTCCCGCCAGTTCGGCGCGCAGGCGGCAAAGGGCACGATCCTCGCCTTCGTCGACGACGACTGTGTCCCGCTTCCAGGCTGGATCGCGGCGGGTGTCGCCGGGTTCGGCACCGCAACCGGGTTCGTGCAGGGCGCGACCTATCCCAACCCCGCGCATCGGCGGCGGCTGTTCGAAAAGACGGTGCATATCCCCGCACCGTCACCCTGGTTCGAAACCTGCAACATCTTTTATTCGCGGGCGGCGTTCGAGGCGGTGGACGGCTTCGCGGGCCCATTCGGCGATCTGTTTTATGGCGAGGATACCGACCTTGGCCGCCGTGTCCTGGCGGCCGGGTACGGTGCCGGATTTGCGCCCGCTGCCGTTGTGCATCACGATATCACAGCACAGCCGCTGCGCCGCTGGCTGATGGAATGCTGGCATTTGCGCAATATCCCCATGCTGGTGCGCCGCTGGCCGGGGCTGCGCGACGCCCTGTTTCTCGGGGTGTTTCTGAACCGGCAAAGTGCGGCCTTCGATCTGGGCGTGCTGGGCCTGCTGTCGACCCCCGTCACCGGAGCCTGGGGGCTGGTGGCGTTTGTGCCGTTCTTCTTTGTGCGGATGCTTGAACCGGGGCGGTATCGCAACCCCGTCGTGGTCGCGCTGCGGGCGGCGTTCGGGCTGCCACGCTCCATCGTCACATTTGCCGCGCTGGTCTTGGGATCACTGCGCCACGGGTCTTTCCGCAACGGAGGGATCGTGCTGTGACACAGGTGCTTTTGATCCATGAACGCTTTGCCCCCGACAGCGGTGGTGGCGGTGAATACGTCGCTCTGGAACGGGCGCGCTGGCTGATGCGGGCCGGGTGCGGGGTGCGGGTGCTGTGCGCGGGCGATCCGGCGGTCACAGAGGTTGCGGGCATCCCGACGCGCCGCTTTGCGGTGCCGCGCCAGGCGATGCTGCTGCTGCTACCGCAAGCGGTGGCAGAGGCGCGGCGGGCCGACATCGTTCACGCCTTCACCTTTCATGCCGCCCCGTTGGCGTTGGCGGCTGCGCGGATCGCGGGGCGTCCGGTGGTGTGTGAACAGCTTGGCCTGTTTGGTCCGGCTTGGCGCGAGATGCGCGCGGGCCTTGGCGGACGGGTGCTTGAAACGCTTGAACGCTGGCAGTTGCGTCTTCGGTTTGACGATCATCTGTTTCTCAGCCCCGCCTCGCGCGATCTGGCCCGCGCGCTCGGGTTCGGGGGCACGGGCAGCATCGTGGCCCCGGGGATAGACGCGCCTTTGGCCGCACCGGGCGAAAAGCCGGCGGCGGCACCGGTGCTGTTCGCGGGCAAGCTGGACCGGCGCAAGGGATTTGACCGTCTTTGCGCCGTGGCCGAGGCGATGCCCGACCTGCGGTTCGAGGCCGTCGGATGGGCCGAAGGGGGGCTGCCCGACGCTCCGGGCAACGTCACCGTCATCGAGGGGCGCGGTGCGGTCTACCGCGCCGCCCTGTCGCGGGCCTCGGTGCTGTTCATGCCGTCGCGCGCCGAAACCTTCGGCCTCGTGATCTTCGAGGCGATGCAGGCGGGGTGCAGCATCGTGTCCACCATCCCGGCGGATTTCCACGGGGCCCGGCTTGACCCGTGGGATCCGGGCGCCGCGGTCCGTGCGATCCGCGCACGCACCGACGACCCTGGCCTCGCCCTGCGCGAAGGGCGCCGCAACCGCGCGATGGCCGAAACCCTGTCGTGGCAGGCCAGCAGCGATGCCGTGCTCGCGATTTACCGAAAACTTCTTTCTGAACCCAAATTCAAAGGATCAGCCCATGAGCCGCAATGACATCACCGAATTTCGCAGAATGCCCCGGACCGACATGTCCAGGGTGAACGGAACCTCGCCCAAGCGCATTCTGGTAACCGGCGGTGCGGGGTTTCTGGGCAGTCACCTGTGTGAACGGCTGCTGAATTCCGGACACGAGGTTCTGTGCGTCGACAGCTACATCACCGGGCGGCGCAGCAATATCGCGCATTTGCTGGACCATCCGCGCTTTGACACGCTGCGCCACGACATCATCAACCCGCTGCATGTCGAAGTGGACGAGATCTACAACCTCGCCTGTTCGGCGTCGCCGCTGCATTACCGGGCCGACCCGGTGCAGACGACGAAAACCTGCGTTCTGGGGTCGATCAACATGCTGGGCCTGGCCAAGCGGCTGAAGGCACGGATCCTTCAGGCCTCGACATCCGAGGTCTACGGCGATCCGGAGGTGCATCCGCAGGCCGAGGGCTACTGGGGCAACGTCAACCCGATCGGCCCGCGGTCGTGCTATGACGAAGGCAAGCGCTGTGCCGAAACGCTGTTTTTCGATTATCACCGCTGTCACGACGTGAAGATCAAGATGATCCGCATCTTCAACACCTACGGCCCGCGCATGCACCCCAACGACGGGCGCGTCGTGTCGAATTTCATCGTTCAGGCGCTGACCGGGCAACCGCTCACGGTCTTCGGCGACGGCAGCCAGACGCGGTCGTTCTGCTATGTCGACGATCTGATCCGCGGCATGATCGGGCTGATGAACACCCCGGCCGCCGTGACCGGTCCGATCAATGTGGGCAACCCGAACGAGTTCACGATGAACCAGCTGGCGTCGCTGGTTCTGGACATGACCGGATCGCGCTCGCAGGTCGTGCGCATGCCTTTGCCGCAGGACGACCCGGTGCAGCGCCGCCCGGACATTACCGAGGCACAGCGCACCCTGAACTGGCAACCCACCATCGAGCTTGTCGAGGGGCTGGAACGAACCATCGCCTATTTTGACGGTCTGCTGTCCACCGCACCCGAGATATTCAACATTCCCGAGACCGCCACCATCACCACCAACGCAGGAGTTCATCATGTCTAAGTCCTTTTCAAAAGAACGTTCCGATATTCCCGTGGTCATCCTTTGCGGCGGCGAGGGCACACGGATGCGCGAGGTGACCGATCGCATCCCCAAGCCCCTGGTCGACATCGGCGGCAAGCCGATCCTGCTGCACATCATGGAAATCTATTCGCGTCAGGGTTTTAGCAACTTCATCCTGTGTCTTGGCTACAAGGGCATCATGATCAAGGAGGCGTTTCTCGATTACGAAGTGCGCAGTCGCGACATGGTGCTGGATTTCCGCCAAGGCGAACGCCGCTTCTTGGGGGCCGAAACTCCGGCCTACAAGGACTGGCGCATCACCTTTGCGGAAACCGGTGAGACCACCCAGACCGGCGGTCGTGTTGCGCGGATCGCCCCCTATGTCACCGGCGACCGCTTCATGCTGACCTATGGCGACGGGCTGTCCGACATCGACCTGCACGCCGCGCTGGATTTTCACGAATTGCACGGCCGCCTCGGGACGGTGACGGGCGTGCGGCCGTCATCGCAGTTCGGGGTCATGGCGGTCGAGGGCGACCGGGTGAAATCCTTTGCCGAAAAGCCCCGTTCGCCCGAGATGGTGAATGGCGGCTTCTTCATCTTTGAGCGCGGTTTTCTGGACTATGTGAAACCTGCGACGGACTGCATCCTGGAGCGCGAGCCGCTGGAGCGGCTTTCGGCAGATGGCCAGCTCAAGGTTTATTCGCACCACGGCTATTGGCGCTGCATGGATACCTTCAAGGACTACCGTGAGCTGAACGATGGCTATGCTGCGGGCGTTACCCCGTGGTTGCCCGCCCTTGCGCCGCAAAGCGTCGCCTCATGAAAACTGCCGTTGTCACCGGAGCCACAGGGTTCATCGGGGGCAGGCTGATCCCGGCGCTGGCGCGCCGGGGCGTGTCGGTCACCGCCATCACGCGGCGACCCTGCGGTCTTTGGCCGGGGGTCGCACGGGTAGCGGTGTTGGAGGAGAACAGCCTGTCTTCCCTGATTGCTGATACCGACCCCGACGCGATTTTTCACCTCGCCGGAGTGTCGCAGGAATCATTGGCGCGCGAAGACCCCGCCCTTGCGCTCGACGCCAATGGCCGCGCCGTCTGGGCGCTGATGGACGCCATCCACCGCTCGGGGCGGCGGCCGGCCATCGTGCTCGCGTCGTCGGTCGCGGTCTACGGCGAGAACAAGGGCCGCCCCGCGTCGGAGAACGATCGGCTGCGCGGGTCGGGTGCTTACGCGCTGTCCAAGATCGCGGGCGAATGCGGGGCGCGGGCCTTTGCGGCGCTGGGGCTAGGGGCTCGGATCGCGCGGATCGGAAATGTGTTCGGTCCGGGCGATCGCAGCGTTGCGCGGCTGATCCCCGATACCCTTGCAGCGATCCTTGAAAACCGCGCGCCGCTGCTGCGCGCGCCCGCTGCCGTGCGCTGCCATCTGCATGTCGAGGACTGCGTGACGGGGCTGATTGCGCTGGGTGAGGCGCGGGGGGCTGCGCTGGCCGGGCGGGCGGTCAACATCTGTGGCGAGCACGGGATCACGAATCTCGATCTGGTGAGGCTGATGCTGGCCCGGGCTGGGCGCGAGGATCTGCAGCCTGACGTGGCGTTGGGCGCACCGGCGGCGTCGATCCGACTGACCAGTGCGGACCTCGCCCGCCAAACCCTTGGCTGGCAGCCTGAAATCAGCCTGGAACAGGGGCTCTCGGACCTACTCGAAAGGAAGGCGGCATGACCGCGACACCGTCAATCGCCCAAACCTACAAGGGGCTGCGGGTTCTCGTTACCGGGCATACCGGGTTCAAGGGGGCCTGGCTGTCTCTCTGGCTGTCCGAGATCGGCGCCCATGTGGCCGGTTACAGCAAGTCCGTGCCGACCACGCCCGCCGCCTTTGACATTTTCGGGGCCGGCGCGGTCGAGCGTGACCTGCGCGGCGAGATCACCGATGCGCCGGCCGTTCTGGCCGCAATGCAGGATTTTGCCCCGGATCTGGTGTTCCACCTTGCCGCCCAGCCCATCGTGCGGCGCGCGGTGCGTGATCCGCTGGAAAGCTTTTCGGTCAACGTGATCGGCACTGCCGCCGTGCTGGAGGCGGTGCGCCGCACGCCGTCGGTGCGCGCTTGCCTGGTGATCACCAGCGACAAGGTCTACCTGAACGACAATGCCGGCCGCGCGTTTACCGAGGACGACCGGCTGGGCGGGCACGAACCTTATGGCGCCAGCAAGGCGGCGGCGGAAATCGTTACGGCGACCTATCGGTCTGCGGGGTTTCACCGCGGGGCCGGGTCGGCCAACCCTTGCGTCGTGGCCACCGCGCGGGCCGGCAACGTCATCGGCGGCGGCGACTGGGCGGCCGACCGGCTGATCCCCGATGCAGTGCGCGCGATCACCGGGGGCACGCCGATCGTGATCCGCAACCCGCGCGCCACCCGGCCCTGGCAGCATGTTCTGGAACCGCTGGGCGGCTATCTGCTGTTTGCTGACCGTCTGCTTGCCGCGCCGGACAAGGCCCCGGCCGCGCTGAACTTCGGCCCTGGCGCCGAGGCGGAACAGGATGTCGAAACCGTGGTGCGCCGGTTTCTTGACGACATGCAACCGTTCGGTGCGGAATTGCGCATCGAGCCCGACACGTCAGGTGCCGAAGCCGTGAAACTGATGGTCGACTCTTCGCTCGCGCGCCGCACTCTTGGCTGGGCCCCGGCTTGGACGTGGGAACAGGCCATCGCGCGCATTGCTGACTGGCACCGTGCGCATTTGTCGGACGAAGGCGACCTCGCCGGTCTGGCACGCGCCCAGATCAAGGCATACCGTGAGGGAGGGACTGTCGATGCGTTCAGATGACTGCGACAAGGCGGTGCGGCCCGCTGCGCTCGCGACAGATGCCGCTCGGCCTTCCGACGAGCCTGTGGTCCTCGCTGCGCCGGCCGGTCCGGCGGAGTTCCCGCTGAATGTGGCCGACATCGGCCGCACGGAACGGCTGAACGCCTATCGGTGCCTGCAAAGCGGGTTGATCGGTCCCGCCGGTCCCTACCGCGACGCGTTCGAGGCCCGGTTTGCCGACCTTGCGGGGGCGCGCCACGTTCTGGCGACCTCCAACGGGACCACGGCGCTGCACCTTGCGTTTTTGCTGATGGGCGTGGCTCCGGGCGACGAGGTCATCGTGCCGTCGATGACCTATGTCGCCACAGCCAACGCGGTGCGCCACGCCGGGGCCACGCCGGTCTTTGCAGATGTTTCACCGCTGACCTGGTGTCTGGACCCGACCGACGTTGCGGCGCGGATCACGCCGCGCACCCGGGGCATCGTTCCGGTACATCTGTTCGGCACCATCGCTGATGTCGATGCGTTGGGCGCGCTGGCCAAGGCACACGGGCTCTGGGTGGTCTGCGATGCGGCCCATGCGGCGCTGTCCACCAAGGACGGGTCGGGCAGCGGGTCGTTCGCGGCGCTGTCGTCCTATTCCTTCCATCTGAACAAGACGCTCACCTGCGGCGAAGGCGGTGCGCTTGCGATCAATGACGACGCGGTGTTCGAGCGTGCCCGACGGCTGCGCAGCCACGGGATGGACTACCACACGCGGTATCTGCTGCACGAGGTGGGCTACAACTACCGGCTGTCGAACCTGCACTGTTCGATCCTTTGTGCGCAACTCGATCACGTCGAAGCGATTCGTGACGCGCGCGTGGCCGTTGCCCGCGCCTATGACGCGGAGTTGGCGGGCACGCCGGGGGTGGTGTTTCAACCGGCCCTGCCCGGACAACAGGCGGAAGTCTGGCTTTACAGCCTGCTGTGCGACGAAGCAGACGGTGCGCCGCCGCGTGACGCGATCATTGCAGGGCTGGCTGCCGTCGGGGTCGAGGCGCGCCCGTTCTTTCCCGCGATCCACCGGATGGCATTTCATGCCCCACCCGACGGACAGGCACTGGCGCATCTGCCAGTGACCGACCGTCTGGCGCGGGACGGCTTCAGCCTGCCGACCCACAACGCCATGACGCCCGATGACGCGCGCAAGATTGCGCATCGTCTGCGGCACGTCCTGTCAAGTCTGCAGGTCAGCCAGCCGCGGCACCAAAAGACCGGAGCAGCATGATGGCAAGGATCGCTCTCTACTATCCCTGGATCTACCTCAAGAGCGGGATCGAACGCACGATCCTGGAAATCCACCGGCGGTCCCGCCACGATGTCACCATCGTCACGTCCCATTACGACCGCGCGGCCACGTTTGGCGAACTGGCCCACTGCGGCATTGTCGAACGGGGCCGCGTGTCGGTTGAACGCACCTATCTGCAGGCGGCGAAGGCGGCGTTGACCATGGCAAGCCTGCGGTTCGACAGATCGGAGCACGATGCGCTGGTGATCTGCTGCGACGGCCTTGGGCCGCTATTGACGTTTCGCAACCGCGACATGGCGCTGATGAACCTGTGCTTCACGCCGCTGCGCGCGGTCTACGACATGGACTACCGCGAACGGCTCATGGCGCGCGACGGGCGCCGGACAGCAAAAGTCGTGGCCGAGCGGGTTTTCCGCGTGCTTGACCGCGCGGCCTGGCGCCAGTTCGACAGCGTGATCTGCAACAGTCGGACCACCCGCGCCCGCGCGCTTGACGGCGATCTGCGCGCCAAGGGCGAGATGATCGTCGCCTATCCCGGCATTGCAGCTGCGGCGATCCGTCCGCCGGGTGTGGTGGGCGACTATTTCTTTCTGCCCGGCCGCATCATGTGGACCAAGAACATTGAACTGGCAATCGACGCCTACCGGGATTACCGCGCCCGTGGCGGAACGCTGCGGATGGTGATTGCCGGCATGGTCGACCGCAAAAGCCGCCTCTATCACGACGGGTTGCGCGCCCGGGCCGCTGATCTTGACGGCATCACCTTCGAGACCGATGTCAGCGACGCGCAGATGCAAACGTTGTACAGCGGCTGCCGCGCGGTCCTGCTGGCGGCCTTCAACGAAGATCAGGGTCTGACGCCGCTGGAAGGCATGGCAGCGGGTAAACCCACGATCGCCATCGACCGCGGCGGCCCGAGGGAATCTGTGGTCAACGGGCAGACGGGGTTTCTGGTGGAGCCCGAAATGCGGCCATTCGCGGATGCCATGCTGTGCCTTGACCGTGAACCCGGTCTGGCCCGCAGGATGGGCCTGTGCGGCCAAGACAGGGTGGCCCGGTTCACCTGGGAAAACTTCATCGCCGTATTCGATGACGAAATCGACCGGATCGTCGCTGCTCGGGCGCCGGTTCGCACGTTGCAGGCCGAAACCCCGCTTGACCGCCTCAGGACAGACCCATGAATTATTCCCCCCACGATCCCGTCGCATCCCCCCTTGAACAGCGAGTCGCCCAAGTGCAGGCATTGTCGCTGCACGACGTGCTGTTCTGGGTCCGCAAATGGAAATGGGAGTTTCTGGCCGTGACCTTGGCCACCCTGCTGGCTACGCTGCTCTACATCATGCTGTTCCGCGACCCCGCCTTTGTCAGCGAGGCGCGCCTGTTTGTCAGGGTCAGTCAGGAACAGACGGCGCCGCGCACCTTGGTGACGCAGGAAGGTACCACCTTGCTGACGCCCGCGACCAGCGACGTGACCTCCGAAATCGACCTGTTCCTGAACTCCGATCTTGCCAACGAGGTGATTGATGCGGCCGGTCTGCTCGACGCGATGGAAACCCCGCCACCGCCGCCCGAAACCCTGATTGACCACCTGAAGGCCGCTTACAAATCGGTGTCCGGAGGCTTGCGCGACGTGGTCAACCAGGCGGGCTATGCCTTGGGCGTCAAGGTCCGCCTGACCCCGCGTGAGGCACTGATCCGCCAGATCCGCATGTCGCTGGGAGTCGAGAACAGCCGTGGGTCGAACGTGGTGGTGGTCAGCATGAAATGGCCGGACCACGGCGTGCCAAAGGCGTTGCTGCAGTATTATCTCGATGCCTTCATGACCTTCCGCCTGGATGCCTTTCAAGGGGACGACGCGGTTTATTTCGAACGCCAGGTTGATGCCGCGCGGGCCTTGATCAGCGATCTGGAAACCCGCATCGGCGCACTGCGCGCGGCGTCGGGGATCGAGGACGTGGCGGTGCAGCGCGGCATCCTGATCGGCGCCCGCGAAGAGGAACTGCGCCACGCAAGTGAAATCGAACAGGCGCTGGCCCGGATCCGCACGCGCATGGCGGCCCTGCAGACAAGGGGGGACGCGGGCGATCCGCTGGTTCTGGCAGACTTGCCGGACAATCCGATCCTGCGCCTGCTTGA
>Ga0105045_10003251_pt1 | contig 13915 bp, 13 predicted proteins | sample MAT02_FD_78089 | JGI IMG/M metagenome (GOLD analysis project Ga0105045, IMG submission 78089) | Freshwater microbial communities from Lake Fryxell liftoff mats and glacier meltwater in Antarctica - MAT-02 (megahit assembly) | ecosystem: Environmental > Aquatic > Freshwater > Ice > Liftoff...
ACACTGCTGGCGGAGGGCGATGGCAGCACCATCGCGGGATCGACCGATCAACTCGGGCGCCGCGGCTGATGTGGCATCCGCGCTGCGGCGTCCAGACGGATCGTCTCGCCGTTCAAGTACTCCTGCTCGACCAGCACGCACACGAGCGCCGCGAATTCGCTCGGGCGTCCGACCCGGGGAGGGTGCACGACCGACGCGATCAGTCCATCTCGAATGTCGTCGCGAATCGTTCCGAACAGCGGTGTCTCCATCAGACCGGGGGCGATGGCGTTCACCCGGATCCCGAGTTCGCCGAGATCGCGTGCCGCGACGAACGTCATCGCTCCCACGCCGGACTTCGAGGCCGAGTAGGCGGCCTGTCCCACCTGACCTTCGAATGCAGCCAGCGACGAGGTGTTGATCACGACACCGGCCGACTCGTCGTGGGGAGTTCTCACCGGCACGGCGGCCGCGAACTGGCTCATACAGTTGAACGTCCCGACCAAGTTGATCTCGATCACACGTCGAAAGGCGTCGATGTCTCCGGGGTGGACCGCACCGTCTCGGCGTCGGGTGGCCACTCGCTCGTTGCTGCCGATGCCCGCACAATTGACGAGGATCCGCAACTCGCCGAGTTCGCTCGCCGCGTCCACCGCACGCCGGACATCGTCGACCGACGTCACGTCGCCGACGACGTAGTGAACGCCGCTGCCAGCGGGCCGGTCGCCGTCGTGGAGGTCGAGCACAACCACCGTCGCGCCTCGGTCAACGAGTGCGTCCACCGTCGCGGAACCCAGTCCAGACGTGCCTCCCGTGACCATCGCAACCGTTCCCTCGATCTGCATTGTCGCCCCCTTAACCGCCTCGGCCATCGTAACCAAACGCATGGTAGGTTACGTTTGCCCCCGTTCCACAGCAAGGACAGACATGAGCACGATGCCCGATCCGCGCCCGCGGGTGCGAGCCGATTACCGGACCATCGAGGGCCAGTTCTGCCCGTCGTGCAGGTGGAGGACGTTCTCCATCGTCGGCCACTGCGCACAGTGCGGAACACCGATGGTCGCAACCGAGTTCGGGCCGGCGGGAACCGTGTGGTCTTCAACGGTCGTACGCGTGCCCGTCCCGGGCCGAGTGCCGCCCTATGCCGTCGGCTACGTCGATTTCGACAATGGCCCACGCGTGCTGTGTCACCTCGACGCCATCGAGACGCGACCACCGGTCGGCGCGCGCGTCGCCATCTGCGGATCGACTGCCGACGGTGACGTCCTCGTGGAGCTCACGTCATGAACGCCGCAGTCACCGGGGTCGGCACCTCGTTCTTCGGCAAGCAGCCCGATCTGCACCCCAACGAGCTGGTGTGGCGGGCCGTGGCGGAGGCGCTCGCCGAGGCCGACGATCCGACCATCGACGCCATCTACCTCGGAACGGTCTTCGGCTCTCCAGGAGTGGCCCAGCGTGCGCTGCACCACATGGGCCTCACAGGCATCCCGATCATCACGGTCGAGAACGCCTGCGCGAGCGGGACGACCGCGTTCCACGAAGCAGCCAAGATGGTCGAGTTAGGCCGGTTCGAGAACGTGTTGGCCGTCGGCGTCGAGAAGATGACCGACAACTTCGCCGGGGCGATCCATCCCGAGTCCACCGACCCCGAGGGCCGGTCGGGGCTCGCTCTGCCCAGCCTGTACGCGCTCGCTGCGACCCGGTACCAGGCCCTCTACGGCCTCACCGACGAAGATCTCGCGCGCGTCTCGGTGAAGAACCACGGCCACGCCGTGCACAACGACCGCGCCCAGCACCGAACGCCGCACACCGTCGACGAGGTGTTGGCCTCGCGGATGATCGCCGATCCGCTCACGCTGCTCCAGTGCTGTCCGATCGCCGACGGCGCCGCAGCAGCGGTGCTGTCGGCGCCGAAGGGATCCGCCGACGAGATCGTCGTGCGCTCCTCGGTACTGAAGTCCGGCGGGCTCTGGGACTATCGCAGCGAGCACGTCTGGGGCTTCGAGCTGGTGAGTGCCACCGCCCGAGCGGCCTACGAGGCGGCCGGTATCGGGCCCACCGATGTCGACGTCGTCGAGTGCCACGACGCGTTCACGATCGGCGAGATCGTCACCACCGAGGCACTCGGGCTCGCCCACGAGGGCGAGGGCGCCCTACTTCTGCGCACCGGCCACACCACCGTCGGCGGGCCGCAGCCGGTCAACCCCTCGGGTGGACTGCTCTCCCGCGGACATCCGCTGGGAGCCACCGGCCTGGCACAGGTCGCCGAGATCGTGTGGCAGCTGCGCGGCGACGCCGGCGTCCGACAGGTCGACGACGCGCGCATCGGACTCGTCGAGACCATGGGCGGCGGCGTAGCGGGCATAGACGGCAACGCCTGTGTGGTTGCGCTGCTCGAGCGCACCTGACACGCCGAACGGTCAGCTCGTCGATCGACGAACTGCACCCTGGAGGAACACCGTGCAGATCTGTTCGGCGATGGCCGTAGCCGGCAGCGCCCCCTCCGGGCGGTACCAGTGTGTCATCCAGTTGAGCGAGCCGATGAGTGTCAGCGTTGCGATGCGAGGGTCGACATACGGGGCGAAGTCACCGTCGGCCACACCCTTCTCCACGATCCGTACGATCGTCGACAAGTATTCACGATCCATCGCCGACCACTCCGCTGAGTGATGGCGCCCGGCGATCTCTTGCAGGTACACCGACGCATACACGAACGTCTCGTCGAGCGTGTGCGCATGGGCATGTGCGACACGCCGGATCTTCTCCGCTGCCGGAAGATCAAGCGTCGCGATCTCACGGATCTGGTCGAGGATGTGCGCCGCCGGCTCTCGCACCACAGCGAAGAGGAGTTCTTCCTTCGAGTCGATGTAGTGGTACAGACTCCCCTTCCAGATGCCGACGGCCCCGGCGATGTCTTCCAGCGACGTGGAGGCGTACCCCTTCTCCTGGAAGAGCTTGGCAGCGGCATCGACGATCTCGTTCCAGCGGCTCGGTCGGGGCATCGTTCCTTTTGTCTCTTGAGGTGGGAGCGAACTCCGAAGTAGGGGCAGCCATCACGAGGCGTGGGGTGGCGCCGCCAGAGTGTAGTTCCAACGGCCAAGGGGCCCGCCGCATTGCGGCGAGCCCCTTGGAGTAAAACAAGATCCGGCTGAGCAACCGGGTGGTCAGCGCCGGAACGTAGCCAGGATTACGCGAAGGCGTCGGCGCCGCTCGTGAAGTCGTACTTGAAGTGCGGCTCCCCGGTGATGGTGCCGTCGTTCAGCACGATGTGGGTCTCCGGTGCAGCGAAACCCATGAAGTCCTCGACCGTGAGATAGCTGATGATGTCACTCTTCGGGTCTGGCGCCTCGTGGTTCTGTAGGAGGATGTTCGAGTCGGACTCGAAAATGCCCCGTGACTCAAAGCCTTCGGGGCAGTCACTGAAGGGCGTGTGGAACGAACCTGCAGCTTCGTACGAGAACATGCCGTTCTCCACTCGGTTGGTGCCCTCGCGGTAGCCGAACCATCCGTGCGTGGTGTACGCCATGGCGCGACAGAGGTGGAAGTGCGACGGGAAGTCAGGGGCGCCTGCGTCCATCTTGAACGCGAACGCAACGGTGTTGGTCGGCTGATGGACCGTCAGCACCTTGAAGTAGGAACCTTCAGCGACCTCGAACCATTCGAGATCGTTCGCCTGGATGTCCGCTGTAACCCGCTCGAGCTGTTCGAGACCTAGTGGCATGTTGTAACCCCCATGTGCTGATGTATCGATGATGTGACTGAAGACACCATCGTAACCAACCGTTCGGTCGGTGTCACTACCCACGCTCGACTTTTTTCGTTGACAGGAACCAAAGCGAGGACTTGAATACCAACCGTTCGTTTGGTTATCGCTGGGGGCGGCGTACCAGTCTCGATGACCCACGTTCCGTGATCGACGACCATCCACCAACGAGATGAGGGGAACGACATGAGGCTGACCGACAGGATCGCCGTGGTGACCGGCGCCGCTCAGGGCATCGGCGAAGCAGCGGCGAAGCGCTTCGCACGTGAAGGAGCCGTCGTCGTCTGCGCCGACATCCAGACCAGCGTCCAGACCACCGTCGACAAGATCATCGCCGAGGGCGGCACCGCAATCGCCGTCGTGATGGACACCACCAAGGCCGACGACTGGACTCGCACGGTACGTGCAGCGATGGACGAGTTCGGTCGCATCGACCTGCTCGCCAACATCGCTGGCGTCGTCGCCCTCGACGGACCCGACACAATCGTCGGACTCACCGAAGAGCGGTGGGACCACGTCGTGGGTGTCGATCTCAAGGGGGTGTGGCTCGGCATGCGCGAAGTGATCCCGGTAATGATCGAGCAGGGCGGCGGGCGCATCTGCAACGTCGCTTCCATGGCGGCGCTGCGCGGTCTGCCCAACTTGGCTGCGTACTCTGCGGCCAAGGGCGGCGTCGCCGCGCTGACTCGTCAGGCGGCGATCGAGTACGCCGAGCACAACGTGCTCGTCAATGCCGTCGCACCAGGCACGATCGACACACCGATCCTGGCCGGCGTGCAGCCCGAGCATCTCGCCGACTTCGCCGCCGCTCACGCGATCAATCGTCTCGGCCGACCCGAGGAGGTCGCGGCGATGATGGTGCACTTCTTCTCCGACGACGGCGACTTCCTGACCGGACAGCTCTACCCCGTCTGTGGCGGTTGGTCGATCAAGTGACTCGGAGCTGACTCGTCGGGCACCGATGCCTTCGAGCGTCAGTTGCCCGACACGCGCCGTTCGTGGCCCTCCCAGTACGGCTCGCGCAAGACTTTGCGCTGCAACTTGCCGACGGGACTCTTCGGCAAGGGCTCGGTGCGGAACTCGACGCGTGTCGGCTTCTTGTACGAACCCAATCGGTCGACGCACAGCTGCACGATCTCCGCCTCGGTCAACGAGGCGCCCTCGCCGATCACACACAGCGCCATCGGCGTCTCACCCCAGCGGTCGTCGGGCGCCGAGATCACCGCGACCTCGATGACAGCGGGATGGTCCTGGATCACGTTCTCGAGCTCGGCTGGCCAGATGTTGAACCCGCCCGAGATGATCATGTCGTCCTTACGGTCGACGACGTAGAGGTAGGCGTTCTCGTCGAGACGACCGATGTCGCCGGTCAATACGAACCCGTCGTCGGTGATCCGCTCTGCCGTTGCCTCCTCGTTCTCCCAGAAGCCGAACATCTGGCCGTCGCAGCGGATTGCGATTTCGCCCTCCTCGCCCAATGCCAGCTCCCGCATCGGGTTCTCCGGGTCGCGGATCTGGAGGTAGGCGAACGGAAGCGCTCGGCCCGCCGACCGAAGTGGGTTGGACCCTTCGACCTCGGAGAACCACTCGGTGGGGCCCATCATGCACACCGGAAGTGCCTCGGTCTGGCCGTACCCCTGGTACAGCACCATGCCGAAGGCATCGCGTCCGAGCAGCGCCGTCTCGTCGTTGATGGGGGCACCGCCGATCTGGATGACCTTCAGCTTCGACCAGTCACGCCCTGCGGCGCTCGGGTGCCGCGCCAGGGAACTGAGCATCGCCGGGACGAGAAACATGTAGGAGACTTCTTCGGCCTCCATGATGTCGAGCGTCTCGTCGGGATCGAAATGATCGAGCAGGATGTTCACGCCACCCGACAGCCACGTCGGCGTGTACAGATAGCCCGACCCGTGCGAGATCGGACCCACGTGCAAGCAGGGATCACCCACCTGCATCGGCGGGAAGTTGTAAAACCAGTCGCGCCCGGCCGCAAGCCACGACCGATGGGTGTACGCGACGCCTTTCGGCTGGCCCGTCGTGCCGCCGGTGTGCCGAATGATGTACCAGTCGTCCGGCGCGATGGGAACGCACGGGTCGACGTCCGATTGATCGGAGAGCCACTGCTCGTAGCCGCCATCGCGAACGATCACGTGCTCCAGGTCGGGCAACGTGTCGATCAGCCCGGCGACATCGGCGGCATAGTTCTCCGACACCACGAGTGCCCGACACGACGTGTGTCCGAGCATATGCCCGTGGCTCTCGTAGGAGTTCCGGGCGTACAGCGGCACTCGCACGAGTCCGGCGATGCCGGCGCCCGCGAAGAGGTCCTGGGCTTCGATCGAGTTGTCCTCGAGGACGCCGACGCGATCGCCGGGCTCGAGTCCGAGAGCGAGCAGGCCGTTCGCGACGCGCACTGCGCGATCCCAGGCCTCGGCATAGGTCAACCGTCGGTTGCCGTGGACGACCGCCGTCCGGCGGGCATTGAACCGAGCCGACTGCCTCATCAATCCGGTGACGTCCATGTCGTTCTCCTTGTGGTGCTGATTGGGTTCGGGCCCCGACGTGATGTCGGTCAGCCACCGAGTGAAACGGGCAGACCGATGAGGCCACGCGAGAGCATGGTGGCGTGCCACCCCAACTCGTCGGGGTCGACGGCGAGCTGCATGTCGGGGAAGTTCTGCACGAGCGACGTGATGGCCAACTGACCCTCGAGCCGTGCGAGTGGAGCACCGAGGCAGTAGTGGATCCCAACACCGAAGCCGAGATGGTTCGTCGGTCGGCGACCGACGTCGAGCGCATGGGGGTCGTTGTACATGTCCGGATCACGGTTCGCCGCGAGATTCACGAGGAAGACCCGCTCACCGGGGCTGAGCGTGCGGCCGTCGATGGTGTGCTCCTCCTTCACCAGTCGGACCGTCGCCCGGGCCGGGCCGTCGTAGCGCAGGAGCTCGTCGATGGCCGGACCGATGAGGTCCGGGTGGTCGCGCAGGCGGGCGAACTGGTCGGGGTTGCTCAGTAGCGCCAGCATCCCGTTGCCGATGAGATTCGTCGTGGTCTCGTGGCCACCGAACAGCAACAGGGTGCAGGTGGCCACCAGCTCCTCACGCGACAGCGCGTCGCCGTCCTCGTGCTCGAGCAGCATGCTGATCAAGTTGTCGGCGGGATGCCGCTCGTACTGGCCGATGAGGTCGACGAGGTAGTCCCGCAGTTCGATCATTCCTCGTGCCGCGGTCTCGAACCGATCGTCCTCGCCGTACGCGCCGAACACCAACGCGGTGATCTTGTCGGACCACTCCTTGAAGAGGTCCCTCTCCTCCGGCGGCACGCCGAGCATCTGCGCGATCACGACGGCCGGGAGGGGATACGCGAACTGTTGGATGAGATCGGTGTCACCGTCGAGCTCGGACACCAGCTCGTCGATCGTCTGGCCGATCTCCTCCATGCGTGCCCGTACGACCGTCGGCGTGAACGCTCGCGCGACCAGTCGGCGCAGGCGTGTGTGCTCCGGGGGATCCTTGAAGACGAGCCAGTCCTTCAGCACCTGGAAGGTCACGTCGACGTTGTCGGACTCGGCGGCCAGCTTGACCGCCGACGCGAATGGCGTGATCCGTTCGGCGGTCAGCAGGGTGCTCCTCAGTGCAGTGCCGATGTCGCTGTGGCGCGTGAGGACCCATGCTCGATGCCGCTCGTTCCAGAAGACAGGGTCGTGTTCGCGGAGCGCGGCGAAGTAGGTGTGCGGATCGCGGACGGCGTCCTCGCAGACCAGGTTCTGATCGATCTCGGTGTCCGGCTTCATAGGGGCTCCTTGGTTCATACGAGGGTCATCCCACCATCGACGGTGAGGATCTGGCCAGTGATGTAGGTCGCGTCGTTGCCTGCGAGGAACGCGACCGCGCCAGCGATGTCGTCGGTCGTCGCCGTTCGACGCAGGGGGATGGATCGCACCGCCGACTCCATCACCTGCTCGACCGGGACGCCTGCGGTCGAGGCAGCCCGTCTGAGCGTACCGTCGACCATGTCGGTGGGCGTCAGACCGGGAGCGACGCAGTTCACTCGGATCCCGTACCGTGCGAGTTCGATCGCCTGCTGCTCGGTCAGGCGCTCGACAGCCGCCTTCGATGCGCAGTACGCGCCGTAGCGTCGCAGCGCCCGGTGGCCCGCTGTCGACGAGAGGTACACGATGCATCGTTGCCGTGCCGGGCTGTGGATGAGGGCTGGCACGAGGACGGCGCCGAGGCGCTGCAGCGACGTGACGTTCACCGCGAAGGTGTCCTCCCACAACGATGCCGGTGTCTCGTGCGCGAGGTAGGTGTTCGCCTCGCCGGCGGAGCCGTGGTTGTTGATCAGGGCCGCCAGCGCGCCGAGCGTGTCGGCCGCATCGAGGAGAGCCACGGCCGTCTGCGGGTTGCAGACGTCACCGGCAACGCTGACGGCCCGACCACCGGCGGCGACGATCTCGTCGACGACGGAATGTGCGCCGCGCCACCCGTCAAGCGTTTCCTGCTCGAGTCGTGCGGAGCTGTCGGCGTCGCGCTCGTGCACCACGACTGCGTAACCCATAGCAGCGAGCCGTCGGCAAATCGCGCGGCCGATCCCGCGCGCTCGGCCGGCGCCCGTGACCACGGCAACCGGTGTGGGGATGCGGCTGTCGAGCAGCTCGTCGCTGCCCCCTGCGCTGTCTGCCACCACGTCGCTCGCTCCGGTCGTCACTCGTCTTCTTTCTGTTACTCGTCGTCGCGCCGGAGGGCACCCCACCAGGTGGTGGGGTGCCCTTCGACGTGGTCGCTCAACCCAGTTGGTAGAACTGGCGCGCCGTGGGCTCGATCTCGCCCTCGGCAGGCACGTTGTCGGCTGTGACCAGCACCGACGTCGCGAAGATCGGCGCGCCGCCACCCGGGGCGGGCTCGCCACCGAGCATCGCTGCGGCGATCTGACAGGCTGCTTCGCCGCCGTACTCGTGGCCGTCGGCGACGGTGGCCACGAACGGGCCGCCAGCGCTGATGGCGGCGTACTCCTCGGGGTCACCGTTCATCGACACCACGATGGCGTCGCTGCCCGCTGCTTCGACGGCGGTTGCCGCGCCGACACCGAGCGAGCCGAAGCCGCCGATGACAGCCACGACGTCCGGATCGGCTTGGAGCGCCGCTTCGGTTGACGTCTGCGCGGACTCGGCGGAGAAGCCGAGCGCCTCACCGACGATGGTGAGCTCGATATCCGGGAAGTCGGCGAAGACTTCCTGGATGCCCTCTTCACGGCTCTGCAGCGCAGGGTTGTTCGCGTTGACGAGGACTACCGAGCCCTCACCGCCGATCTGCTCGGCGACGTACGCGCCGATGATCCGGCCGTCCTCGACCTGGTTGGCGTCGAGTGCGACGACGCCGGTCGGGTTGCCTGCACCCCAGGTGATGAACGGCACGCCGGCGTCGACGAATCGTGCGATCGTCGAGTCCTGGCCGCTCATGTCGATGCCGATGTTGAAGACTGCCTGCTTGCCCGAGGCCTCCCAACCATCGAGGATCGCCGGCAGCTTGGTCGGGTCACCGCCGACGTCCTGGAAGTCGACCGTGGCGCCGTTGGCGACCAGGCACTCCTCGAGCGGACGCGACCAGCGCTCGGCACCGGGCACCGGTGCGAGGTTGGCGATACCGACCTCGACGCCGTCGAGGTTCGCGAGGTCACCGCTGATCTCGACAATCGTGGCACCCTCGGGCACACCGCCGCTCGCGGTGTCGCCACCCGCCGATGGGGCGTCGGTGGCCACTGGCGCGTCGGTGGCCACTGGCGCGTCCGTCGCGGTCGCAGCGGCGTCGGTGCCGGCTGGCTCCGACGAACTGCTGTCGTCGGAGCCGCAGGCTGCGACGACGAGCGCCAGCGCGAGTGCGCCAGCGCCGATTCGGCTTCGGGCTTGTGTCTTCATGGTGTCCCCCTGTTGGTGGTTGTTGATGGTGTAGCTGGTTGTTGGTTGGTTTCGTGACCGTGACATGAGATCGGTTGCTGCTAGGTCGCAGCGGCGGCGCGCCGGGCGATACCGGCGAAGGTGAGCGCAGCGATGAGGATCACGCCGTTGGCGATGGTCTGCGCGTAGCCGGGGACACCGAGGATGATGAGCCCCGAGAACGTGACCGTCATGAGCGCTACGCCGATGACGGTGCCGACGATGTGGAACTCGCCCTCGCGCAGCGAGACGGCGCCGAGGAAACACGCCGTGAATGCCTGGAGCAGATACGAGGACTGGTTGCCGACGAGCGTGACCGCCGACCCCGTCCGACCGGAAGCCAAGACGATGCCGGCCAACGCGGCGACGACCGCGCAGATGACGAAGGCGGCCATGCGGTAGCGGCGGACGTTGATGCCGGCGAGCCGTGAGGCTTCGACGTTCCCGCCGACGGCATCCATCCGGCGCCCGGCTTCGGTGTGGTTGAGGAAGACCCAGAGCACGAAGAGGACGGCGGCGGCGGCGAGCGCGATCGACGGGATGCTGAGGCCGACGAGGTTGAACTCGAAGGTCTTGCCGAAGGGTTCAACGATCCAGTTCCACGACGCCGGCGCCTTCCAACCGAGCACGGTGCCCTGTGCGGCATCGGTGACACCGGCGGGCAGCGGCACGGAGCGACCATCGGTGAGCTTGACGAGGTAGCCGTCGATGATTCCCGCCATGCCGAGGGTTGCGATGAAGGCGGTCACGCCGAACTGCGCGACGATCAGGCCGTTGAGCAAGCCGACGATCAGGCAGAACAGCAGGGCGGCGAACAGGGCGAACATGGCGTTGGCCTGCCACGAGGTGCCGAGGATGGCACCTCCGCCGATGTCGGTGAAGGGGATGGACGGCCACGTGAAGACGTAACTCCCCTGGGCGAGCTGGGCGAACATCGCACCTCCGAGGGTCATGCTGGCCGCGATCGAGAGGTCGAACTCACCGAGCAGGAGTACCACCGTGAGGCCGCCAGCAAGGATGGCGAGGACCGCCGACTGGCGCAGCACCAACGCAAGGTTGGCCCCGGTCAGGAAACGCTGGTCGCCGAGGATGATCTCCGACAGCACGGTGAACAGCGCCACGAGTGCGCCGAGGAACACGAGGGTGCCGTAGGTCGACGCGAACAGGAGCAGACGGCGATTGCGGTTGGGCTCGTCGGCCTCCCGACGAGTGGACGGCGTGGTCGTTGCGTCGTCGTGCACTGCGGTTTTGAGCGTGTCGCTCATCAATCCTCCCCCAAACCAAACGTTGCTGCAACTAACCCCGGTCGCTGATGATTCGCAGTGTGGCAGATCAGGACATGAAAAGCCAACCATGAAGGCTTCAGACCAGAACCGGCCACCAATTTGCCAACCGAACAGTTGGTCGGTTATCTCTTTCTTTCGAGCGGAGCGTGACGTATAGTCCACCGCCGGGGACGAGGAGTGGGGGCCACTGTGCAAGACAACGTGATCGAGGTGTCCGGCCTCTGCAAGCAGTTCCCGGGCGTACGTGCACTCGACAACGCCTCGCTCCTGGTTCGCGCCGGCGAAGTGCACGGGCTGGTGGGCGAGAACGGCGCCGGAAAGTCGACGCTCATCAAGATCCTCGCTGGCGCCCAACCTCGTGACTCGGGCACCATCAAGGTCGACGGTCGCGAGGTGACGCTCGCCAACGAGGCCGAGGCCGACGAACTCGGACTCCACTTCATCCACCAGGACGTTGCTCTCGTCCCACGACTCACGGTCGCCGAGAACGTCTTCCTCGGCAAGCGCCTGCCCCGCAACGGACCGTTCGTGTCGATGCGCAAGGCGCGGGCAATGACCACCGACGTGCTCCATGAGTTCGTCGACGTCGACCCCGGCGCGACGTTGTCGTCGCTGAGCGTCGCTGACCGTTGGATGGTCGGCATCGCTCGGGCCTGCTCCGGCGACGCCCGCCTCGTCGTCATGGACGAACCGACCGTCGCGCTGTCCGACACCGAGGTCGAGCGTGTGTTCGGGGCCGTCGAAAGACTGCGCTCGCGAGGGATCGCCGTGCTGTTCGTCTCCCACCGCCTCGGCGAGATCTTGCGGATCGCCGAGAACGTGACCGTCATGAAGGACGGCTGCACGGTCGCTCGCCACGAGATCTCCACCCTCGATCGGTCGTCGCTCGTCTCGGCGATCATCGGCCGCGAAGCCGGTGAGATCGATCCGCTCGACGAACCTGCTGCGCCGCACGACAACGTCGTGCTCGAAGCTCGCGGGCTCAGTGGCGGCCCGCTGCACGACATCGACCTGCAACTGCGTGCTGGCGAAATCCTCGGGATCGGCGGCCTCGTCGGGTCGGGCCGCACGTCGCTGCTGATGACCCTGTTCGGCCAGTACCGCCCGACCGGCGGCGAACTGCTCGTCAACGGCAAGGCTGTGCGCTTCAGGTCGCCAGCCGACGCCATCAAGGCGGGTCTCGCGCTCATCCCGGAGGACCGACGTTCGCAGGGACTGATCCCGCGCCGCAGCGTGCGAGAGAACGTCGTGCTCACTCACCTGAGCGACTTTCGACGCCTTCCATCGCTCCCCGCTCCGCACCGCGGCCGCGAGACCGAGCGAACGCTGCAGGAGATCGACCGGCTCCGGATCGCCACCACCGGACCGGCGCAGGTCATCGCCACGCTGTCGGGCGGCAATCAGCAGAAGGCGTTGCTGTCGCGCTGGCTCGTCGGCCGAGCGACGCGGGTCCTGCTGCTCGACGAGCCCACCAAGGGCGTCGACGTCGGCGCCAAGACCGAGATCCTGCGGCTCGTGGGCGAGCTCGCCGCAGAAGGGACTGCCGTCATAATCGCCTCGTCCGACCTCGAGGAAGTCGCAGCGATCGCCCATCGCGTCGTGGTGCTGCGCGAGGGCCGCATCGCCGGCAACCTCGATCGGCCAGTGAGCGAGGCAGACATCCTCCACCTCTGCTACGAAACCGCCGCTTCATCGTCGACCCCGGGAGCATCGTGAACCAACCAGACAGCAGCCCACACTGGATGGTCGACCGCGACGACGCGGTCACCGTGCTGCGATATCACGGTGGCGAACGTCGCACGCTCGGCATCGCTGGAGCGGCACAGTTCGAATCTCTCGTTGCCGAACGCGCAACGCGCGATGAACCGCCCGTACTCGTCATCGTCATCGACGTGCTGCATGCCGAACTCGACGAGGTCCGTGAGATGTCCGACGGCCGACCGATCGCCGATTGGGCACCGTGGGTCGGTGCTATTTCCGGGCTCGAGGCCTACCCGAGCGCCAGCGTCGTAGCGATCGAACGTCAAGCGACCTGCGGCGGCTTGGAGTTGTCGCTCGCCGCCGATATCAGGGTGGCCGCACCCGACGCACGCCTTGGCGTGCTGGAAACCCGGATGGGCATCTTGCCCGGCGCCGGCGGAACCCAGCGCCTGCCGGAGTTGATCGGCTTCGGCAACACCTCGCTGCTCGTACTCACCGGCGAGCCGGTCTCGGGGCGCGAAGCCCACCGGATGGGTCTCGTGCAACTCCTTGACGACGATCCGGTCGCCCGTGCAATCGCGCTCGCCGCACACCTCGCCACCATCGGTCCGACCGTGTTGCGCGCAGCCAAGGGGGCCATCGCTGCCGGGCGCGTCCGCAGTGACAACGGCTTTCGCACCGAAGGACGAGCATTTCTCGCCGTGGTCGGCACCGACGACTCGAAGCAGCGCATCGACCGATGGCTCCAAGCCCAGTCCGAAGGGCGCAATCCTGCCCTCGACGACAGTTCGCTGCCGTAGCTCGCTACGGCAGAGATCGGCATCACGTGCCGACACCACCAAACGGTCGCCCATCCCGGGCGCCGGTCCACTACATGGGGGAAAAATGAAGACACACATCAGGAAGTTCGGGATACTCGGCGTGTGCGGGGTCATGGCACTCGCCGCCTGCGGGAGCGACGATGACAGCAGCGCTCCGGCCACCGACGCGCCCACTGCGGAAGACGGCGCGTCGACGCCGGAACAGAGCGCCAGCACGGCTGACTTCAGCGTGTTCGACGGCACGTCGATCGGCATCGTGTCGCTCGCGCCCGGGCTCGAACCGGTCGACCGCATCCAAGGCGGTGTTGAGGAGTGCGTGACCTCCAACGGAGGCTCGGTCCAGGTCTTCGACGCCAAGGGTGGCACCGAAGCGGTGATCGCGTTCGAACAGGCCAATGCAGCCGGTGTCGACGCGATCTACAACGTCGCC
>Ga0105045_10003252_pt1 | contig 13914 bp, 9 predicted proteins | sample MAT02_FD_78089 | JGI IMG/M metagenome (GOLD analysis project Ga0105045, IMG submission 78089) | Freshwater microbial communities from Lake Fryxell liftoff mats and glacier meltwater in Antarctica - MAT-02 (megahit assembly) | ecosystem: Environmental > Aquatic > Freshwater > Ice > Liftoff...
CCAAGACCAAAAGACAGGGATGAAAAGAGAAGGCTGACTTCTCCCAGGTTTCTGGAAATGTTCAAGGTATTGGTCAAAGCCAATGGCACCATACATTTCAAAACAGACAATACAGGACTATTTGAATATACCCTAGGGCTACTGAAAAGCAGGTCTGATATGGAGATAATCAAACATACATCGAATTTTTATACCTCTGTGTGGAAGGATGACCACTTTGGTATTAAGACGCGCTATGAAAAAATATTTTCAGAAAAAGGGGAGAAAATCAAATATATTTCATACCGGTTTATCTAATCTTCCATTTCCAAATGCTCAAGCGTGTCGGCAAGTTCATCGAAATCTTTAATTCCCGGTTTTATTTCCTTCCCACCTTTCATGGCAATCCCTTTTACTCTAGTTTCCCCCAGGATCATTTCAACTGTGTTTGCATTAAACCCGAAGCCCAGCAATACATCACAGGCTTGGGCTAGTTCACCGATTATATCCCAGTCTGGATTATTATATTCTTGGGGATTTGAAGTATCAATCAGCAAAATCACATCGGCTTCTTTCAAGCGCATGGCTAAAGGCAATAATTGATTCAATTGATCATCTGTATCTACCCGTTTGTTTAAGATCATTTTATACCCCGATTGGGATAGCTTCTGAAGGTATGATTCCTCTTCCACTTGGATATATTTTATTCCGGCATAAGCAGCAACTTGTTCTAAAATAGCACCTGGATGGGTGGTGGCAAATTCACCGACATAATCCAGTCCGGATAACCAATCTGTAATTTCTTTGTAGGCAGCTGGAGATAAAAAATTATCTTCAGTGGGTTCTAATGCAAATCCCATCAAGTCTACATACATCCCCGAGCAATACCGGGCATCGCTCAAATTGGTTACATTGCTTATCTTTACAAAAGTTTTTAATGCCATTTCAAATAAATTGTGTAATTTTTGTCGAATTTCAAAGATAGGGGAATTGGAAAGATTTTAAGGTATCAATGAAGGATTTATGGAGGCAGGCCAGTAAAAGTCTCAAAACGTTCAAGGTTGGAAGTATGAAGCGACAGGATAAAATAAAGCCTGGTGGGAGTATCCGGGTGATAGGTGTATTATTAGGATTTTTTTTATTGACGCTTTTTTCTTGTGAGGAAGAACGGGAACTGCCTGAAGAAGTCTCTTCTTCCTATCTTCCACTTAATCTGGGACAATATTGGACCTATGATGTAGTTGAAAGGGTATATTTTGGAGAAAACGACTTTGAAGACCTGGAATATTACTACCGAGACAGGATAAGCAGACAGTATGTCAATGAAGTTGACGAATTGGTTCAAGTAGTAACAAGGGAGCGTTCCATGAATCTTCGGGAATGGGAAAACGATTTGGCGTATACTTTGAACTTCAGTAGAAACCGAATTATCCGAACCATGAATAATAAACCGGTAATCCCCCTTGTGTATCCCGTACAGGTTTTTCAACAATGGGATGCCAATGGGATGAATTCCAATGCAATTGAACTGTTTACCATTGAGGAAATAGGAGGGTATGTAGTTGGAAACAGGACATTTGGATTTGCAGCATTGATCAGACAAGCAGAAGAGGACGATCTCATTACACGTAGGGATAACCGTTTTGAAGTGTACGCAGAGGGAATTGGGATGATTGAGTCTTACTACGAAGTATATACCTATTGTTCACGAAGTGATTGTTTGGGAGAACAAATTATTCAAAGTGGGCGTTTTAAACAAATGAAACTTATCGCCAATGGTATCTTATAAAACTCCTTTACTTGTTTTTTTATGCTGCATGCTCTTTGGGGAGGTTATGTCCCAGGACAGGTATGCCGTTCATTACCGGTATAAACCTACAGAAACATTTAGTCTGGATAGGCCACTTGAATTCCTCACTGAAGATGCCGTTCAACGAAGGGTACGGGAAGGTGTTTCCTTAGACAGTACAGATCTGCCCGTTTCCAATTCATATATCTCAAAGATTATCCCCCATGTAAAACAGATCCTGTATCACAGCAATTGGCTAAATGCCTCGCTGGTAAGGGTTGAAAACAACAAAATAGACTCTTTGAAAGCGTTGCCCTTTGTGGAAAAAGTGCTTTTGGTCGGTAGGGGAAATGGCCCAAGGATTGAAAACAGCCGTAAAAGCTATAACGAGCCATTGAAAATTAAAGGGACAAACAAGCGGCAGCAAACGTTTGAGTTTCAAAACGACATTTTGGGAATTCCCCACATGCACGAGGACGGGTATACTGGAAAAGGGGTAAAAATAGCTGTTTTTGATGCCGGATTTGTGAATACGGATAAAATTTCAGGCATGGGGCATCTTTTCGATCGGAATCAAATTTTGGCGACACGAGATTTTGTTTTTCCGGGATCTGCAGATGTATATAGGACTGATTCGCATGGTACGGGAGCCCTTTCCCTGATAGCTGCTTACGATCCGGAACGGATGATTGCAGGGGCTTTCGACGCCTCTTATATTTTATGTATAACCGAAGACGTGGATTCGGAATTTTGGATCGAAGAATACAATTGGGTGAAGGCAGCGGAATATTCCGACAGCTTGGGGGTAGATATCATCAACAGTTCCCTGGGATATAACATATTCGATGACGTGGACATGAACTATACCAAGGAGGACATGGATGGTGCGACCGCAATTATTAGCAGAGGTGCATCGATGGCTGCGCTGAAGGGCATACTGGTTGTCACCAGTAACGGAAACGAAGGCAACTTATCTTGGCGTACCATTACTGCTCCGGCAGATGCCGCCGATATTCTGGCGGTTGGAGCCATTTCGAATAGCCTTGAGAAAGCTGGTTTTAGTTCGGTGGGTCCCACAGCCGATGGCAGGATAAAACCCGAATTAGTTGCCTATGGAACCGGGGTAACACTCTGGAGGTACACCGCTGGTCCGTCATTTTCCAGTGGAACATCCTTTTCTGCCCCTCAGATTGCTGCCTTGGCAGCCGGACTTTGGGAAGCCCATCCCGAATGGACTAGAGCCCAAATAAAGGAAAAACTTATACAAAGCGGACACCAGTTTTCCAGTCCCGATATGAATTTGGGCTATGGAATCCCCAATTATTCACGGGTCATGTATGGGGTGGTAAACGAGTTGGAAGAAGCTGAGCTGGCCTATCAACCAACTAAAATATATCCCAACCCTTTGGATGGAAATACCTTATTTGTAGAATACGCCAATTCAAATTCCTGCAAGTTGACCATTTTTACCCCTTCCGGACAGATGATCAATCATTGGCAGTTGGCTAGAAACTCCGGGGAAAACCCCTATGAGGTATCTTTGGAAGCCATTTCTCCGGGATTATATATCCTTGAATTGCAAGATGGAAAAGAGGGGGAGTTGGTCAAGTTTTGGAGAAAATAAGGATTTGACAGCAAAATTTCGTTTTTTTGACTGAAATTAAGCAAACGAAATGCTTCCTAACCAAGTGTTTTTTTACATGTTGGTTTTACTTAACTACGCTAATCCATGAATCCCTTAATAGCTCCATCTATCCTGGCCGGAGATTTTGGCAATTTGCAACGTGAAATAGAGATGCTGAATAAATCAGATGCAGATTACATCCATGTGGATGTGATGGATGGTGTCTTTGTTCCGAATATTTCCTTTGGCATGCCTGTTATGGAAGCCATACACCGGCATGCGTCCAAACCTTTGGATGTTCATCTGATGATCGTCCAGCCGGAACGGTATTTGGCTGCATTTCAATCCTTGGGAGCCGCAAACATCACCGTTCATCTGGAGGCTTGTACCCATTTGCACCGCATCATTCAGGAAATAAAAGCCCTTGGATGTACAGCAGGAGTTGCGCTGAATCCCCACACTTCCATCCAACTGCTCAAGGATATAATCAGAGATGTGGATTTGGTTTGCATCATGTCTGTAAATCCTGGTTTTGGAGGGCAAAAATTCATCGAACATACTTTTTTGCGTGTAAAGGAGCTAAAGTCCCTAATAATAGAAACTGGTTCAACGGCCAAAATTGAAATCGACGGTGGAGTTAGCTTACAAAATGCTGCTCAGTTGCTTGCGTGTGGTGCTGATATTTTGGTTGCGGGAAATTTTGTATTTAATTCGAAAAATCCTACACAAACCATTAATAAGCTAAAGTATATTGTTTAAATTACAATTTATAGGCTTGAAATAATTTTGGCTTATTTTTTGTAGTTTAATTTGTGAAATTTAAGTATAAATACGAACTTGTAACCGAGTATTTATAAAATCTTAAAAGAAAAATTATGAGAACATTATTTGTATCAGCTTTTTTGATGTTGAGTTTTATTAGTTTAAATGTATTAGCCCAGGAGGAGTCGGAGGTAGTGACAGATGAAGAAATTGGAAAATTTGCAGTTATGGAAGATTCAGTTCTGGCTTTTTATGAAAAAAAGAACGAAGAATTAATTGCCATGATACGCAACAATGAAGTTATCGAAGGTGCTGGGCGATACAATGAAATAAAAGGTGCATGGGATGATGTGGAAAAATTGGCAGAAATTGAGATAACTGATGAAGAAAAAGCCGCTTATGAGGAGGTTTTAGCTTTTATGGGTTCTCTGGGTGATGAGGTTCGCAAACTTAAAATTGAATTGATCAAAAACGACGAGATATTGGGCATCGCTACCTTTAACAAGGTGAACAGAGCAATGAAAGAAAACCCTGAAGTGAAAGAAAAGGTAGAATCTTTACAAGCTGTACTCAAGGAAAAAAGAATGTCAGATGAGGACACTAATAGTGAAACTGGTACATAAGGACATACTGCAAAAGAATTTAGAAACAAAAAATCCCTCTTAATGAGGGATTTTTTTGTTTAGTTTGCGTTAGATATTGTTGTGGCCAATTGCTTGCTACGACTCATTTTCAAAAGTATTTCACTTTCAAAATACGAGCAGTTATGCCAACACCTTATTTATTTAAGCCACTAATCTGGGCTATATTTGTTTTTATAACCAGCTCCATGTCGGAAGCCTGGGCGCAAGATGATGATATATTTGGAATCGATCGGAAACTAAGAGGTAATACACGAAAAAGTGAAAGTGAAATGGGGAATATATTTCGAAATGCCATTGGAAGTTTTTCCTTTGAAGCTGCCGTGGGGTCGGGATTACATTCCAGCGCACTTACCTTCCATAGTCAGACACCTAATGAATATCCGAATATTACTTCAATTTTGACCGATAATTCCCCGGATATCAGTGCAGAAGACACGCTTACCTTTCGGGGAGTACAGTTTGCCCATTTTGCACAGCTTGGTGTAAAACTGAATTTGTTTGGGTTACTCATTGTAGGAGGCGGGTATGGGCGGGAGTGGGGAAGAATGGATCCCTTAAAGCTGGAAGACTTCAGGTTTGGATTTGAAAATCCCAACTACACCTTCGACAAGTTGTTTGGAACGGTAGGAATAGTATTGTTCGATGCCAATAAAAGGGCAGCTTTCTTAAACTGGCGGTATAAAAAGTATGATTCAAACAACTTTTACATGCAAACCGAAAAAAGGCTTCGGATTCAACAGGAATACCTTTGGCGGTTTATCCTTGATGGTGAATTTGGCAAACTGATATCCCGGGGGAATTTCGATAGTCAGGTGTCCATTGATGAGCCCTATTATGGCGTGGGGTTTCGGATAGAAAGAGACTTGTCCAAGTACACCCATCTCTATATCAGGCCTGCCGTGTCTATACGTAACCTTAGCTATGGAAGGGCAGATCTCTTGGAAAGCCAAGCGATGACCCAAACTTTGGCCTCCATACAAGTCGGTGCATCAATCAGAATCCCCAGCACAAAAAAGTGCAAAGTACCGGGTTGCGGGGTAGTCATGGAACACATACATAATGGGGTAGAGTATAGGGGAAGCTCTATCTGGAAGCGTCAACACAGAAAAGTAGGACAGTGGTACGGAAACTAGCATCAAGTATTTTTGAGATTCTAAAAAAATTAGATAAATCGACATTTAGAAAATAAATTTAATATGTTAAAATTGGTTTCTAGGTAAAATTTTATTTTTCGGAAATGGCTATTTTTTTGTATCTTGCCGTTTATTAGTGAGATAATTTTGAATATGGCTCAAGGAGAAAACGAGAACATCATACCTATTAATATTGAGGATGAAATGCGGGGGGCCTATATCGATTATTCGATGTCGGTTATTGTTTCCCGGGCACTGCCTGATGTAAGAGATGGCTTAAAGCCTGTTCACCGGAGGATATTGTACGGTATGCAGGAATTGGGAGTATCCCACAATAAACCTTATAAGAAATCAGCCAGAATTGTGGGCGAGGTATTGGGTAAATACCACCCTCACGGAGATTCGGCAGTTTATGAAACCTTGGTGAGAATGGCGCAGCATTGGTCACTGAGGTATCCCTTGGTTGATCCCCAAGGAAACTTTGGCTCTGTAGATGGAGACAATCCCGCCGCCATGCGATATACAGAGGCTAGGTTGAGGAGAATTGCCGAAGAGCTTTTGATTGATATCAACAAAGAAACCGTTGACTTTCAATTTAACTTTGATGACACCTTAAAAGAACCTGTTGTACTTCCCGCCAAGATTCCAGCTCTGCTACTCAACGGGGCTTCCGGGATAGCAGTCGGGATGGCCACCAACATGGCTCCCCATAACCTTAGGGAAGTAGTAGATGGAATAGTTGCCTATATAGACAACACAGACATTACCATACCCGAGCTGATGGAACATATCATAGCTCCTGATTTCCCCACCGGAGGAATTATATACGGGTATAATGGAGTAAAATCTGCTTTTGAAACAGGCCGTGGTCGCATCATCATGCGGGGTAAGGCAAATGTAGAACTGAAGGACAACGGGAAAGAAATGATTATCATTACTGAAATCCCTTATCAGGTCAACAAAGCAGGAATGGTAGAAAAAACCGCACAGCTCATCAATGAGAAAAAGCTGGATGGAATATCTGCCATCAGGGATGAATCCGACAGGCAGGGTATGCGCATTGTTTATGAACTTAAAAAGGATGCCGTCGCCAACGTCGTACTCAACAATTTATATAAGCATACCCAATTACAAACCTCATTCAGTGTCAACAACGTAGCGTTGGTAAAAGGCAGGCCATATACGCTAAATCTGAAGGACCTTATTGTTCATTATGTCAACCACCGCCATGAGGTTGTGGTGAGAAGGACCGAATACGAGCTGAAGGAGGCGGAGAAGAGAGCCCATATTCTTGATGGATATTTGATCGCTTTAGATCATTTGGATGAAGTTATCAGTTTAATCCGTGCCTCCAGAGACCCGGAAACGGCGAGAACAGGTCTGATGGAGCGGTTTGAGCTGTCAGAAATACAAGCAAGGGCAATCTTGGACATGCGTTTGCAGCGTCTTACCGGCATGGAGCGTGAAAAGATCCAAAAAGAGTACGATGAGTTGATGATTCTGATCGAAGAATTGAAAGAGATATTGGCTGATGAAGGCAAGCGCATGCAAATCATCAAAGATGAGCTTGCTGAAATCCGGGAACGGTATGCCGATGAGCGCAGGACGGTCATTGAGCACAATGCGGAAGACTTCAATTATGAGGATATGATTCCCAATGAGGAAGTTGTTATTACAGTCAGCCATCAGGGGTACATAAAACGCACTGTGCTTACTGAATACAAGACGCAGAGTAGGGGAGGTGTGGGATCCAAAGGAGTAACTACAAAGGAGGACGACTTTACAGAATATTTATTTACTGCCCTTACCCATAATTATTTGCTTATATTTACGGATAAAGGTAAATTGTTCTGGCTAAAAACATATGCCATCCCAGAGGGAGGGAAAACTTCAAAAGGAAGACCCATTCAAAACTTGATCAATATTGAAAGTGGGGACAAAATCCGCTCAATCATTCAAGTGAGAGATTTGTCAGATGAGGATTATATCAACAATAATTACCTGGTGATGATTACCAAGAAAGGCATCATCAAAAAAACCACCCTCGAACAGTACAGCAGACCTCGAACAAATGGAATTATTGCGCTGAATATCAGGGAAGATGACCAGTTGGTTAACGTGGAAATGACTAACGGTGACACGAATATCGTGATTGCCTCAAGCTCTGGAAGAGCGGTCCATTTCCACGAATCGAACGTTAGGCCCATGGGTAGGACAGCAACTGGGGTAAAAGCTATAAATCTCGGTGGTGGGAATTTCCATGTTATTGGCATGGTTTGTGTATCAAGAAATGATGCGACCTTGCTGGTAGTTTCTGAAAAAGGATATGGAAAAAGATCCTATCTTACCGAGTATAGGATTACAAACAGAGGTGGAAAGGGAGTAAAGGCAATGAGTGTTACTGATAAAACAGGAGGCTTGGTAGCCATTAAAGAAGTAATGGATACCGATGACTTGATGATTATCAATAAATCAGGAATAGCCATACGAACGCCGGTCGCCGGTGTGCGTGTAATGGGTAGAGCCACCCAAGGTGTCCGGCTTATCAAATTAAATGATACGGATGAGATTTCTTCCATCGAAAAGATTAAAAACATCATTGACGAAACCGAAAATCAATTGCCGGAATCAGACCAAAATCTGAAAACCGATAATGACATCGGGGATTTCGAAAATGAAGAAAATACCTAAAACAATAAACTTATAAACCAATAAAGACTTAAAATCGTGATCATGAAAAAGTTAATTTTGTCATTAGCTTTGGTTGGAATAGCCACCACGCTAGCATTTGGCCAAAAGAAAGTAGTCAAATCTGCCGAAAGAAATATGAGAAAGGGAAGCTTAGAGGAAGCTTATGGTGAAATCAAGGGAGCTTTGGAAGATCCTGAAACCAGCGGCGACCCGAACACATTTCTGCTCAAGGGTAAGATAGAGACAAAGATGTTTGAAGCTGATTCTTCAAACACCATGGAGAATTTAACTTACGGAATCTCTGCTAAGGAGAGTTTTATGACTACTTTCGAAATGGAGGGTAATGATTCAACTACCAAAGTAAGTAATGACCTTTTCAAAGAAGTATTGCCAGACATGCCTGAAAACTTCCAAGGAGAGGGTATTTATAGGTTGAAAAATGCTGCTTTCAACAAGGCTCTCGACCGCTATGAAGATGATGACATGGAAATGGCATTTGAATTCTTTTCTTTGGCTGCTGATTTGGATCCAAAAGACACTACTAATGTGTTCAACGCCGGCTATACCGGAAACATGGTAGGAGAATCCCAACGGGCCAAAACCTATTTCACAAAGCTGTTGGATATCGACGAATACAATAAGTTAAATGCTTATTATTTTCTAATCCAAATTGCTTCTGCTGAGGATAATAATCCAGAGGAAGCTTATAGGCTAGTTTCCGAAGCAAGGAAAATTTATACAGATGATAAAGGCTTGGCAGAATTCGAAATCCAACTTTTATTACAGCTGGATAAAATGGAAGAAGCAATGACTTCCATCGAATCAGCCTTGAAGAATGATCCTGACAATACAGCTATCCGATTAAGATATGGGTATTTAAAAGAAAAATCAGGAGACATAGACGGGGCTTTGGAAGAATACACAAGAACAGTATCATCTGACGGCGAATTTTTTGAAGGCAACTATTATGCAGGTGCACTATACCTTGAAAAAGCTAGAAATATCATTACTGAGGTGAACAACCTCTCTGACGACGATTGGGAAGTAAAAGCTCCTATCATGGTTCAAGAAGCCGATGATCTTTACGCAGATGCTTTACCCTATTTCTCAAAAGCTTCAGATTTAAAGCCTGATAATACGGATATAATGGAAATATTATATCAAATACATACAAGGTTGAAAAATGAAACTAAAGTTGAGGAATATGATAAAAAGCTTTCGGACCTGTTGGGATCAGATTGGTTGGAAAGATAAATTTTCAAAACACAAACATTAAAAAGGACATTGATTTAGGTCAATGTCCTTTTTTTTTATCTTAAATAGTCAGGATAACTTCCTAAATCAATCTGCCAAACATAGGGCAAAAGAAACAAAGTAATGATAACAACCACCAGAATAGAAATAACATTCATCCAAAATCCTGCTTTTATCATGGCAGGTATGGTTAAATAACCCGAACCAAAAACCACTGCGTTTGGAGGTGTTGCAACAGGCAACATAAAGGCGCAGCTTGCGGCGAATGTTGCTCCAACCATCAAGCCAAATGGGTGTACATTCATAGCCAGTGCCACAGCGGCTAAGATCGGTAAAAGCATGGAAGCTGTTGCTACATTGGAGGTAATCTCTGTCAAGAAATTTACTGCGGCAATGATGAAAAATAGAAAAACCCAAAATGGAACATGCTGAATAAGTATAAACTGCTCACCAATCCACTGGGCTAGCCCGGTTTTTTGAAACCCAGTAGCCAAGGTCAATCCGCCTCCAAATAAAATCAAAATGCCCCAAGGTATTTTCTCAGCCACATTCCAATCCAGCAGTTTTTTGTTGTCCCCCTCTCCTGAAGGTAATACAAATAATAACATCACTCCAGTTAGGGCAATTATGGTATCATCCAATACTGGAATAAACCGCTGAAGTAAAAAAGTTCGGCAAATCCAGGCTGTACTCACTCCCATGAATACCCATAAAACCCTTTTTTCCTGTTTGGAAATCCTGCCTAATGCCTTTAATTGCCCATCGATTTCTTCCTTTCCACCTTTAGATTGCTTCACAATGGTAAGATCAAAAGCGATATTCACCAAGTAATACCAACAGGAAACTAATAAAATTGCTGCAATGGGCAAACCGATCATCATCCATTGACTAAAACCTATTTCTACATCAAAAGATTTTTTAATAACGCCCACCAGGATAATATTGGTCGGCGTACCAATGATAGTGGCCATACCTCCAATACTTGCTCCATAGGCAATTCCCAGCATCAATGCACGGCCTATTGTTTTTTCTGCCAATGATTTGTCTAAGGACTGATTTCCCAATTGTGAAATCACGGCAACGCCTATTGGAAGCATCATGAGGGAAGTTGCTGTATTGGATATCCACATGGATAAAAATCCCGTAGCAACCATGAAACCGAGTATGATTTTTTTTAAATCTGTTCCTATAAACGCAATAATATTTAAGGCAATTCGCCTGTGAAGGTTCCATTTTTCAATGGAAACAGCGATCATAAATCCACCCATGTAAAGTAAAACCATGGGATCAGAATAGGCCAACGACGTTTCTTTTATACCCAACACCCCTGTCAGAGGAAAAAGCAGTAAAGGCAAGAGTGCGGTGGCGGCAATGGGAATAGCCTCCGTAATCCACCACGTTGCAATCCAAGCTGTAATTGCCAATAAGGCAACTCCTTCACGCGACAAACCTGTAGGAAAGACAAACTGCAAAATTAGAAGGAAGAGGACGGGACCTAGCAAAAGTCCGATGCGGGAAGTGTTCATAACTTAAATTGAAATTTAAGATTAAACACTTTTTCCGAAATATCAAAAATTAAAAATCTGTGTTAAAAATTTCCGGTCAAATAATTCTAATTGGATTTGATTGAGAATTCAGCTATAATTGATGACGTTTTGCAAAGATTCCAAATTAACAGGATAGTACAGGACAGTATTTCAGTTGTTCCACCTTTTATTTATATGTTGGAATCAGCAACAAATTAAAAACTTTCATTTCATTATTCCGTGCCCATTAAAAAATTTAACCTTATTCACCACCAAATGAAAAATTTGAACATACTTCTCAAAAGTTTTTTATTCGTGTTCCTCGTTTGGACAGCCGTTAGCTGTGGTCCAGAGGAAGAAGCGTTGACCTTGAGAAAAGGAAACCATATTATGCTGATTGGAAACAACCTGGGGTCGCGCATGATGGATTATGGACATTTCGAAACAGAAATGCATGTTAGGTATCCCGATTCCTTACTTTTTATCCGAAATATGAGTGATGCGGGGGATACGCCTGGCTTTAGGGCTCATTCGGGAAGAAATACTCCATGGGCATTTCCAGGTGCGGAAAAATTCCAAACGGAATTGGCAACACCCTCCGGTAGTGAAGGGCATTTGGAATACCCCGATGAGTGGCTTACTCGCTTGAAGGCAGACATCATAGTAGGCTTCTTTGGTTACAATGAGAGTTTCGAAGGTCTGGATGGGGTTGAGCTTTGGAAAGAAGAACTTGAGGCTTTTATTGAACATACCAAGGGACAAAATTACAATGGAAATCTCCCTGCACAATTGGCACTAGTATCTCCCATTGCCTTTGAAGACCTCTCTGACTTGTACGACTTACCTAATGGGGAGAAAGAAAATGAAAACCTGGCACTTTATACCCAGGCCATGAAAGAAGTAGCAGAAAGAAACCAGGTTTTTTTCATTGACGCACTTGAGCCTTCCAAAAAATGGTATGCCTCCAGCAAAGACCCACTTACCATCGATGGGTTTCAGTTAAATGAAGAAGGCTATAAGAAATTTTCCGTTTTTTTGGCGGAAAAACTTTTTGGCAAAAACAAAGTGCGTGCTGAAGATTACCGCGCCCAAATCCATGAAACCGTAATGGAAAAAAACTGGATGTGGCATAATGACTACAAAATACCGAACGGTGTTCACGTATTTGGTCGGAGGTATAATCCTTTCGGACCGGACAACTATCCCTTCGAAATTGAAAAAATACGGCAGATGACTGACAATCGGGACCAGGCCATCTGGGCCGCCAACAAAGGAGAGTCCTTTGACTTGGTAACCGCAGATGCCAATACCCGCAAGTTGCCAGAAGTCGAAACCAATTACAGCCCCGAAAAAAACGGAAGTTTGGAATATTTATATGGACAGGCTGCTTTGGATAAAATCCAGGTTCCTGAAGGATATAAATTGGAGTTGTTTGCCTCAGAGGTAGAATTCCCTGATTTGGCAAACCCAGTCCAAATGACATTTGACCACAAAGGTCGGCTGTGGGTAGCTGTAATGCCAAGTTATCCGCACTACAAGCCGGGAGATGCAAAGCCAAATGATAAAATTCTGATTTTGGAAGATACCAACAAGGACGGCAAAGCCGATAAGCAAACTGTTTTTGCGGATGGCCTACATCTGCCCATAGGATTGGAGATCGCTCCGGAAGGTGTATATGTATCTCAGGGTACAAATTTGGTGATCCTAAAGGACCTTGATGGCGATGATCACGCAGATACCAAAGAAATCCTGATGAGCGGTTTCGATGACCACGATACCCACCACAATATCAGTGCGTTTGTCGCAGACCCTTCAGGAGCTATTTATATGGGAGAGGGGGTATTCCTTCATACAAACGTGGAAACGCCCTATGGCCCAGTACGTGCTACCAACGGAGGGTTTTATCGGTATAATCCGGCAAGAAGACACCTGGAAAGAACAGCCCAACTTCCCATTCCCAACCCGTGGGGAATAGCCTTCGATGAGTGGGGACAAAATTTCTTCGCCGAAACTTCCGGTCCCGATGTACGTTGGATGATGCCGGGTTCTGTAAAACCGCGTTATGGGGAAGCAACACATAAAGGGGCTAACTTAATTGAAGACGCGCATCGGGTACGGCCCACCTCCGGACTGGAGTTTGTTTCCAGCAGGCACTTTCCTGATGAGGTTCAAGGAGATATGTTGATCAACAACACCATCGGCTTCCTTGGAATGAAGCAGCATGTAATGGAAGATGACGGTACGGGTTATAAAAGCCGACACCGGCAAGATTTGGTGAAAAGTGATGATCGAAATTTCCGTCCAGTAGACATGGAATTTGCACCGGATGGATCGCTATATTTTATAGATTGGCACAATATCTTGGTAGGCCATATGCAGCACAATGCCAGAGATCCTTTACGGGACCATGTCCATGGAAGGATTTACCGCATTACTTATCCCAGCCGACCTCTTATTACGCCTCCGCCAATTGACGGGGCAAGCATCGATCAATTATTGGAAAATCTAAAAC
>Ga0105045_10003254_pt1 | contig 13913 bp, 13 predicted proteins | sample MAT02_FD_78089 | JGI IMG/M metagenome (GOLD analysis project Ga0105045, IMG submission 78089) | Freshwater microbial communities from Lake Fryxell liftoff mats and glacier meltwater in Antarctica - MAT-02 (megahit assembly) | ecosystem: Environmental > Aquatic > Freshwater > Ice > Liftoff...
ACTTTTCCGGCTGTATTGATGTCCAAATTTGGCGCGTGCTCCAAACCCCACTGTTGGTCTTCCAAACGAACATTATTGTTGATAATCAAAACCCGACTACTGTGCAAACCATTGATAACCGGTTTCACAATCGTATTGCCCGTTTTCAGAGTCGAAACACCACTTATTTCCTTCAAAGCATCGCCAAGACTGCCACTACTGTAACGTTCCAGTTGGGCGATTTTCAGCACTTGTCTGTCCGAAGTGGTATTTATTTTCACGTTTTTGTCCCGAATCACGATTTCTGATAGCTTAGCAATGTCTTGTTTCAATTTAAAATTCAACACCTTGTCATCCGCCACATTCACTAAAGTATCCACGGTTTTATAGCCCACAAAAGAAACAATTATCCGGTTTTTCCCTGAGGGCAAATCCATCAAAAAATCCCCAATCGGGTCACTAATCGCAAAATTTGATCCTGAATGAATATGGCTTCCAGCAAGAGGTTCGTTTTTTTCGTTCGTGATTTTCCCGCTCACTTTGTTTTGGGAAAATACGACCGATTGGTTTCCGATAAATAGGAAAACAAGTGCAATAAAATAACGCATTGATTTTTGAAAAATCTAAAATGTAAATTAGGACAAAATTCTGTAAAGAAATTGTCCGAAAATGAGCAAAAGCTCCGATGAATTATAATCCGTAATTGATTTTTCAGAAGTCGCAAGATGCAGTTTAGGATGCCATCATTCAGCCATTGACAGACTTACTTTTGTAGGAGCAAACCGCTCGGGCTTTTTCAGAATCCATATTCCCGCTGTCCTTCCACATCTGCCCAGAAAAAGGGCAGGATGTTCCCTCCCATCGGGGCTAGTTTACAATCTTTAGGCTTCTTTTTATCGTTCGGGATTACGCAACTTGAGGGGGACCTCGCAGAGAAGAATGGCTTCCAGAGAAAAAGGAAGGATTTTCTGTATAAAAAAAGTGATAAGCAATACGTTCAAAAGAAGTTTTGAATGTAAAAGAGGTAATTTCAACGCCAACAAAACTATTGAATGTAAATTCACAAACAAAGCATTTCTGGTGGTTGTGGTCATTTTGATGCAAATCTTGATTGTGAGAATCAAGCTGATGAACCACTTCACCATCCGCTAAAAAATGCTCATAAGAATGCACCGATTGAAACAGTATCGCAGACAATACCGTCAACATCAACGACAAATTTAATATAGCAAATTTTTTCTTCATCAACTGCAAAGATAGCATCATCGGCAAAAATCCGCGTTTATTTAACACTTTTTTAGATTTCGCCACTAATTACACTAACTAACACAAATGAATCTGTGAAAATTCGTGCAATCTGTGTAAAAAGTTCTGATAAATTAGTAAAAATTTGTGGGATCTTTGTAAAAAAACCCTCAACAAACTAGTGAAAATCCGTATAATTCGTGGCTAAAAAAGTTATAAATGAATCTGTGAAAATTCGTGTAATTTGTGTGAAAAATCCTCGATAAATTAGTGAAAATTAGTGAAATTCGTGGCTACAAAAGTTCCAAATGAATCTGTGAAAATTCGTGCAATCTGTGTGAAAAACCTCTCAACAAATTAGTAAAAATCAGTGTTATTCGTGGCTAAAAAAATTCCAAATAAATCTGTGAAAATTTGTGTGAAAAACCTCTCAACAAATTAGTGGAAATTCGTGTAATTCGTGGCCAAAAAAGTTCCAAATGAATCTGTGAAAATCCGTGCATCCAGAAACCGTCGGGGGTGTGAAAAACCGCTCAACAAATTAGTGAAAATTCGTGTTATTCGTGGCTAAAAAAGTTCCAAATGAATCTGTGAAAATTGGCACAATCTGTGTGAAAAAACATCTCAACAAATTAGTGAAAATTCGTGCAATTTGTGGCTAAAAAAGTTCCAAATGAATCTGTGGAATCTAAATAAAACTTCTCAACAAATTAGTGAAAATTCGTGTAATTCGTGGCTAAAAAAGTTCCAAATTAATCTGTGGAATCTAGGTAAAAACTTCTCAACAAATTAGGGAAAATTCGTGTTATTCGTGGCTAAAAAAGTACTACACCAATTTATGTTCCACTAAAAATTCAGCAATCTGAACCGTATTAGTTGCCGCGCCTTTTCTCAAATTATCCGCTACAATCCACATATTTAAAGTATTCGGTTGACTTTCGTCTCGGCGAATTCTTCCCACAAAAACATCGTCTTTTCCTTGTGCAAATTTAGGCATCGGATAGGTATAAGTATCCGTGTTATCTTGCACCACAATTCCAGAAGTTTCGTGTAAAATTTTGCGAACATCATTCACTTCAAAATCATTCTCAAAAGCAACATTTACCGCTTCCGAATGTCCACCAACGATGGGAACTCGAACCGCAGTTGCCGTAACAGCAATAGTTCTGTCGTCTAAAATCTTTTGCGTTTCACGCACCAATTTCATTTCTTCTTTAGTGTAACCGTTTTCTTCAAAAACATCACATTGCGGAATCGCATTTCTATGAATCGGATATTTATACGCCATTTCACCTTGAATTCCCGCATACTCATTTTCCAATTGCTGAACCGCTTTTACACCCGTTCCCGTAATGGATTGATAAGTGGAAACAACCACTCGCTTAATCTTATATTTTTTGTGCAAAGGCGCCAAAGTCAGTACCAACTGAATCGTCGAACAATTTGGATTGGCAATAATCTTATCTTCTTTGGTCAATTGCGAAGCGTTGATTTCGGGAACAATTAGCTTTTTTGAAGCATCCATTCGCCAAGCCGAAGAATTGTCGATAACCGTTGTTCCCGCGCCTGCAAATTTTGGTGCCCATTCCAATGATGTTTCTCCACCTGCTGAAAACAAAGCAATGTCTGCTTTCATATCAACGGCAGTTTGCAAACCAACCACTTTATATTTTTTACCTTTAAACTCAATTTCTTTACCCACTGATTTTTCCGAAGCTACAGGAATTAATTCCGTGATTGGAAAATTTCTCTTTGCCAAAACTTCAAGCATAACTTCGCCAACCATCCCGGTTGCTCCAACAACTGCAATTTTCATAATAAAAGCGTTTATTAAAATTTAGTGTAAAAGTAATTAATATTCGGGTGGGAAATGCAGTTTTAAAAAATATAACAAAAAGTTTAATAAAAAAAACCGCTCAAATCAATGAACGGTTTAAGTTAGAATATATAATGTAGCGGAGTGAATTAGGGACTTAACATTATAATGTAAATAGCAAACCTGGCAACACGTTTAAAAATGGGTCAAAACATTTTTATTCGTGTGTAATTTTATTTTCTAATATTTGCTTTCGCTTTGCTGGGAGTTGTACCTAATGTAAAATTTATTTGGTTTGGGTTCAACAAAATACTTTAATTTGAGAGCGCTTTTTTTACCACAATTTTCTTGATATTTTAGGAAATACATTTCACTTTCGGGCAAATTTGATATTTCAGAAACATAAAATTCATTTTGGATTTGATTTTGTGTTTCACTTTGAGCTATTTTATACGAAATAATATTACTGAAGATAATTGGACTCGTTAATTTTGTGAAGCGCTCCGCTTTAATTTGCTTTTTTGTAGGATATCTCAATAATTCACAATTTCTAAAAAGCGACTGGTTAATGTTATATTCTGAAATTATTTTTGCGGTTTGTGGAGGAATACAAATTATTTTCTCTTCATTATAAGCTACCGCTGTTGCCGAAGAACTCACTTTTCCTGTTGAACCTGATGTTGACATCAGATTTGTTTGCAACAAGTTCAAAAAATTGGTATCAGAAACAGATCTGCCAAATGTTGCTCCTTGAGTAACAACAACTCCTGAATTTTGCGAATTTGTAAATATTCTATTTTTATAATAGTTATTTGCGATTCCATTAAGGATGTAAAAACTATCGTCTAAATCTAGATAAATATTTTGATTAGTTTTGTTAAAGAATCTAAACCCTATATTGCCTTCATCTTGCCAAAAATTGTAAGAAATTATGCAATTTTGGTCTTCATAATCTAAAGAGTTTTCTTTTAATTTGATTTTTTCAGAGGTACTTGTTTTATAAACTTGATAATACGAAGTTGATACACAAGAGGTCATGAAGATAGCGATTAATCCAACGAGGATTGTATTTTTTGTTTTCATTTTTTTATTTGTGTTTTGTAATTAATTGATGTCGATTTTAAAAACTTACGATAAACAAGATTTATCTTTTTTTTAAAATTTTGAATTTGGACAGAAAAAAATCCAAATCAATGAACGGTTTAAGTTAGAATATATAATGTAGCGGAGTGACTTTATGGTCGTCTTTTCAGTTCGTCGCGAATTTCCATCAGTAATTGCTCTTGTGTAGTTGGTCCTACCGGAGCGGCTGGAGTTTGTGCCTCTTTTTTCTTTGTTCTTTCATACGCTTTCAATACCATAAAAATACAAAAACCAATAATAACAAAGTCAAGAATAGTTTGAATAAAGGAACCGTAAGTGATGGCAACTTCCGCAATTGCCGGACTAATTTCAACACCATTTTCTTTAACAGCTGGAATGCCGTTTTGCAACACTAACTTCAAATCGCTGAAATCTACTTTTCCTAAAAGCAAACCAATTGGTGGCATCAAAACATCATTCGTAAAAGAAGTTACAATCTTACCAAAAGCACCACCGATGATAACGGCAGTTGCTAGAGTTACAATTTCGCCTTTCATCAAGAAGGCTTTAAAATCGCTGATGAATCCCATAGTTTTTTTGTTTTTAGTTCATTTTTGTTTTAAATCAAAGCTAAATTAATAAAAAAACATTTGTTAAAATATTATTCTCGATAAAAAATGCGCTTCACGCGTTGCGAAATACTTGTCAGAATTTCATACGGAATGGTATGGGTTTTTTTAGCAATTTCTTTGACTGTTGGGTTTTCTCCAAAAACAATCACTTTTTCGCCTTCTGTACAGTTGATTTCCGTGCAATCCACCATCAACATATCCATACAAATACTTCCAACAATCGGAGCTTTTTGATTTTTTATCATTATGTAACCCACTTCATTGCCCCAAAGTCTTGAAATTCCATCTGCATAACCTATTGGGATTGTAGCGATTTTTGTCGGTTTTGAGGCGATAAATTTCCGTCCATAACCTACACTTTCGCCTTTTTCAATCGTTCTGATTTGTGAAATAACCGATTTTAAAACGCCCACGTTCTCCAAATATTTTTGCTCTTTAGGGTCGTTTGAAATTCCGTACAATCCAATGCCTAAACGAACCATATCGTATTGGCTTTCGCCAAAATTAGAAATTCCAGATGTATTCAGAATATGCCGAATCGGACTGATTTTCAATTCATCTATGATTTGTTGCGACAATTTTTGAAACAATGCAAGTTGAGCGTTGGCAAAATCTTGGTTTTCTAAATCGTCACTAGTTGCCAAATGCGATAAAATACTTTTCACTTTTACTGAAGGCGTATTTTTTAGGGTTTCAATTAAAATGGATAAATCTTGTTCTTGAAAGCCCAGACGATGCATTCCAGTGTCAATTTTGATATGAATCGGATAGCTTTTCAGCTTTTTTTCTTCGGTAATTTTTAAAAAGGCATTTAATCCTTTCATACAATAAATTTCGGGTTCCAATTCATGTTGAATTATCGCTCGAAAACTTGTGTTTTCAGGATTCAAGACCATTATTGGTGTTTTAATACCGCTGATTTTAAGGGAAATTCCTTCATCGGCAAAAGCTACTCCCAAATAATGTACTTGCAGATGTTCGAGCAATTTGGCAATTTCAAAACCACCGCTTCCATAACCAAAAGCTTTGACCATTACCATTAATTTTGTCGTTGGTTTCAGTTTTGATTTGTAATAACTCAAATTGTGACCGATGGCGTTTAGGTTGATTTCCAAAACGGTTTCGTGCGTTTTTTCTTCCAGTAAAGCTACGATTTCCTCAAATTCAAACGAACGAGCTCCTTTGATTAATAAGGTTTCATTTTCGAAAGTTAATTTTTCAAAAGAATTTATAAAATCAGTTGTGCTTTTAAAAGTTATGCAATTGACAAATTTATTTTTAAATTCCGCAATCGTTTCGCCAATGCCAATAACACGATGAATTTTATTGGAAATAATCAATTGTGAAACGCGGGCGTACAACACGTCATTACTCAAACCACTCTGAAAAATATCAGATAGAATGAGGGTTTTTTTCTTGTGTTGTTTCTGACTTTCTAAAAAGTCAAGTGCTATTTTCAAAGACTGGAAATCTGAACTGTAGCTGTCGTCAATAATCGTGGTATTATTGATTCCGTTTTTGACTTTCAAGCGCATTTCTACTGGATACAGCAAAATTATTCGGGTGGCGATGGTTTCAAATTTGTAATCAAAATACAACATCGTCATCAAACAATGGATGGCGTTTTCAATTGAAGCATCGTCTAAAAAAGGTACTTTTATTTTAAATGATTCCTTTTTATAAGTAACATTTAAAAGTGTTGTGTCTAAAACAACGCTTTTTGAAATGTAAACGTCGGCGGTTTTTTCCTTAAAACTCCAAGTGAATAATTTTTTGCCGTTTACTCCCGAAGGGGAAATTACAATTCCAACAGTGGGAAAAAACTGTTCAATTGATTTGTTTTTATTGTAAATTAAAACTTCAACGTCTTTAAAAAGTTGGAGTTTTTCTTTGATTTTTTCACCAATATTATCAAAACCTTCGTCGTGAGCCGAACCAATATTGGTAAGAATCCCAATGGTTGGTTTTATAATATTTTGCAACGCTTGCATTTCATTTACGGTGGAAATTCCTGCTTCAAAAATTCCTAAATTGTGTTTTTCGTTAATAGCAAGCACCGAAAGTGGCACGCCAACTTGCGAATTATAGCTTTTTGGACTTCGGATAATGTTGAAATCGGGACTTAACAAGAAGTTGAGCCATTCCTTGACAATCGTTTTTCCGTTACTACCAGTAATGCCGATGATGGGAAAATTAAATAATTTTCGATAGTAGGCAGCAAATTGCTGTAATGCTTTTTTCGTATTAGAAACAATTAAAAAAGTGGCTTTTCCCTCTAAATTTTCAGGAATATGTGTCACCACAAAATGCTGAACGCCATTTTCAATCAACTCTTGGATGTAAAAATGTGCATCATAGTTTGGACCTTTTAATGCAAAAAATAACGTGTTTTCATTATTCTGCATCGAGCGACTGTCAATAGAAACCGAATCAATTTCTGCGTTAGAAATTGTGCCGTGAACTTCGGCGTTGATTTCTGGAATGATATTTTGGAGGGAAAGCGTCAAATTTATTTTTTGTTAATTGATGAGAGGAATTAGTGCAATATCCTTTCGCAAAAAGGCTGTTGCTTACTTATATTTTTCAATTAGATGATTTTGATATTCTTTTTTATAATCGAAATCAGGCGAAAAATTTGCTTTTATAGACAGGCTTTTGACAAAATCTGAAATAATAACTTCTTCGGTATCATTGTTTTTCTCGTTTAAAACAAGTAATCTCAAGTAATTTTCAACAATGTCAGAAAGCGCTTTGCCTTTATTTTTGGCGTATTCATCGGCTTTTTTTAAAAGAAGTCTGTCCAGTTTTAAAGTTCTAGTGCTTTCCATAATTACAAAATTATAGTTACAAATATACATAAAATGTTGTGGAACTCTGACGGAGTTTCAAACTCCGTCAGCCTTTTTTAATTCCAATTTGTGAAAGATTAAAAGAAGCCGAAAGATTGAAACTAGCCCCGACTGGAGGGAAAATCCTTTTTTTAATTGCCTCGGGCTTTAGCCCGAGGCAATTGAAAAAAGATTTGGAAGGAAGGCGGGAACATGGATTAAAAAATGCCCAAGCGATTGGCTCCAAAAGGCCTCCCCCGACCCCTCCAAAAGAGGAGAGATTGAAATGTGAAGATGTTTATAAATTATTTAGAATTATTAGATTGTTTTTATTAATAGATTTCTGCGAATCCCGGAACTATGCTCGAACTGTCGAAACAGTGATAAAAGTTGTAATGACAATTTTGTAGGTAAGTGTTGAATAAAATAATTTTTTCGCTTACAATTTTTAAACTACAATCTGCGACTGACAACCGACAACTGATTACTCACTTTTCTTCATCGCATGATAATATGCCGCTCGACTCAAAGGCTCGTATTCTTCGGTTTCGCCAAGCATGACGAGTTTGTCGCTGTCGTTTTTGCGGAAACTGTAGTTGGCGAGATTTCCAGTTCGGGTGCAAACGGCGTGGACTTTGGTTACATATTCGGCCGTTGCCATCAGAGCGGGCATTGGTCCGAAAGGGTTTCCTTTAAAATCCATGTCGAGCCCGGCGACAATGACGCGAATGCCAGAATTGGCGAGGTCGTTGCAAATGGCGATGATTTCGTCGTCAAAAAATTGGGCTTCGTCAATGCCAACCACATCGCAGCCTTGTGCTAAAATCCGAATATTTGCAGCGGCAGGAACGGGTGTGGAGCGGATTTGGTTGCTGTCGTGCGAAACCACCATATCTTCGTGGTATCGAGTATCCACTGCGGGTTTGAAGATTTCGACCTTTTGTTTTGCAAATTGAGCACGTTTGAGACGGCGGATGAGTTCTTCGGTTTTGCCGGAAAACATCGAACCACAGATTACTTCAATCCAGCCAAATTGTTCTTTATGATTTACTGTATTTTCGAGAAACATAATTTATTTTTCTGCCTTAAAAAGGATTCGTTTTTTTTACTTCTTTGCGAAGCCAAACCGACATATATTTTTTACTTTTACATCGACGTTGTCAAAAGTAGAAAATTTTTCTGAAATCCTAGTTTTAGAAACTTGTTTTGGGAAATAAACTTTTTACTGAAAAATAGAAACCAACTTGAAAGTACCGTATTCACTATAATTGTACCACTATGAAAAAAAAGTTAGAGGCAGAACTCATGAGCATTGCACATCGGATTTTAAAATTGAAAAACAAATCGGAATTGGCACAACTGCAGCAGGAAACATTGAAATTGTATGAGAAAATTTCAGTTTTGCGTTTTGTTGAAGAAAATTTCAGTGAAGTAAAACCAACTATTGGTTATGCAAGTGCCGAAAAAGAAGTGGAAGCTATTTATGAAGCTGAAGAAAATGCGGAAACGGACACTTTGGGTGAAAATAATTCAGAAGAAGTTAAATCTGAAGTTGCAGAAACGGAAGAAGTAGCTGCTGTTCCCGCCGAAGATAATGTGGTCGAAGTACTTTCTGAAAAAGAAGAGGAAGTTGAAATCTCAGAAGAAGAAGTAATTGCGGAAAAAGACGACGCGTCAGAAGTTGAACCTACTATTGAACACGAAGAATCTGTTGCAGAGGAAGGGGAAGTTATTGATGCAGCACCGGAGATAGTTGAAGATGTGCAGGAAGAAGAAGCGGAAGTTTTAGAGGAGGAGCCAGAAATTGAATTTGCGCCACTTTTTGAAATTTCGAAAGACGAAAAGCCTGAAATAGTTCTGCCAAAGCAAATTACGTTAGAAGATTTTTTGAGTGAAGGTCATGTGGAACCGATTTTTGTAAGAGCCGAACAAGTATATACTAACGAAACGACGACAACGCAAAAAACTGCCGATGAAAAAGAAACCGTGACGAAAGTAGAAGTTTTGAAAACCAAGAAAACGAAATTTGTAATAGACCATCACGAACCTAAAACGGTTTCACTAAATGATAGTTTGTCGAAAAGCATCAACATTGGATTGAACGACCGAATTGGTTTTGAAAAGCATCTTTTTGGTGGAAGTAGCGAAGATTTGAATCGTGTGCTTTCTCAATTAAGTACGTATGCCAATTTTTCGGAAGCCAACGATTTTATTGAAGATATGGTAAAACCAGACTATAATAATTGGACTGGAAAAGAGGAATATGAAGCTCGTTTTATGGAAATTGTTGAAAAAAAGTTTGCATAAATGGGTAAATTATTCATTGTTCCCACGCCAATTGGAAATCTGGAAGACATGACGTTTCGAGCCATTCGGGTACTTAAAGAAGCCGATTTGATTTTGGCAGAAGACACGCGAACCAGCGGAAAGTTGCTCAAGCATTACGACATTGGCACACACATGTACAGTCATCACATGCACAACGAACATAAAACCGTGGATCATTTAATTACCCGTTTGAAAGGTGGCGACACAATTGCTTTAATTTCTGATGCGGGAACGCCAGCGATTTCTGATCCTGGATTTTTATTGACGCGAGCGTGTGTGGAACAAGGCGTGGAAGTGGAATGTTTGCCTGGTGCAACGGCTTTTGTTCCGGCTTTGGTCAACAGCGGATTGCCGAACGACCGATTTACTTTTGAAGGATTTTTGCCCGAGAAAAAAGGACGGCAAACCCGTTATTTGATTTTAGCCGAAGAAGTTCGGACAATGATTATTTATGTTTCGCCGCATAAATTATTGAAAACATTAGCGGAATTTATAACCTATTTTGGCGAAGACCGACCAATTTGCGTATCCCGAGAATTATCTAAACTGCATGAAGAAAATGTGCGTGGAACGGTTCGGGAAGTACTGACTCATTTTGAAGCAAAAGCTCCTAAAGGGGAAATTGTAGTTGTGGTTGGTGGGAAAATAGGGAAGTGATGTAATTTTATAATCGCAATTATTTTGCAAAAACTATAATAATAGGAATGCAGATGTGAGATGGAAACAACGCTTTGAAAACTATAGGAAGGCGCTGCATAAATTTGTAGAAGCTATCGATTATATCAAGGATAATGATTCGAAAACAGACGATGTTTTAAAAGAAATTATCAAAGAAGGGTTGATTCAACGTTTTGAATACACACATGAATTGGCGTGGAATGTGATGAAAGATTACGCAACTTACCAAGGTAATACAACAGTTGGTGGAAGTCGAGATGCTACAAGAGAAGCATTTCAGTTGCAGCTGATTTCCGATGGAGTCCTTTGGATGGACATGATTGGAAGCCGAAATAAAACATCGCACACTTACAATGAGGCAACTGCAGCCGAAATTTATACTAAAATCATCAATGATTACTTTCCTGCCTTTTTAGAATTCCAGCAAAATAGGGAGCGGAAAATGAATATTGACTAAAATATCGATTCGCAATGGAAAAATTCGGACTTACTCAAGACGCGCTCAACAAAATGAACAGCGTTTTTAAAAATTATAAAGAGATTGACGCGGTTTTAATTTATGGGTCGCGAGCGATGGGAAATTTTAAGGTAGCATCGGATATTGACATTTCATTAGTTGGTCAGGAAATCGATTTGACTTTGAAAAACAAATTAGAATTAGATTTAGACGATTTAATGTTGCCTTATAAGTTTGATATTTCTGTTTACGAAAAGATAACGAATCCGGCGTTTATTGGACATATTGATAAAGAGGGGATTGAGATATTCAAAAACGGCTTTTCTAAAAAGAACCGTATTCAAAATACGCATTAACAGTATGAACACAACAAAATCACATACAAAATGGATTGGCGGATTGGCTTTTGAAAGTACAAATCCCGGAGGGACAATTACAATTGATGCTTCAAAAGAGCAAGGTGGTTCGGATTCAGGATTGCGTCCAAAGGCATTGATGTTGAATGCGCTTGCAGGTTGTTCTGCGATGGATATTGCTAATTTAGTCGGAAAAATGCGGGCAGAAATCGACACGTTTACGATTGATGTGGAAGGCGATTTAACTGATGAAGAAGTACAAACGTATCACGCTTTTCGAGTGAGTTATAATTTTTTTGGTTCCGATTTGGATCAAGAAAAATTAGAGAAAATCGTCAAATTATCAACTGAAAAATATTGTGGTGTGATGCTTATGTTTCGGCAGTTTGCTGAAATTGAAATTACTATTAATTATTTTGCTTCTTGAATTATGGGTGTTTCTGAATTTATAATTAAGCTGAAAAAAGAGGGTGAAACTGTTTCGTTTCAAGAAACAATTGCTATTATTGATGCCAATTATCACTTTACACCAACTACTTTTTCAAACGGAAATCAAATAAATAAAGTGGGTATAAATAATGGTTCTTGTAAAATTTTCGCTTTCGCAAAATTGAATCAGTTCGATCAATTGCAAACTTTGAGTTGTTTTGGAAGTTATTATTTTGATGATGTATTGAAAAATCTAGAAGGGATGGATCATCAGAATATTAGAAATTTTATGGAAAATGGTTGGAATGGGATTTGTTTTGAGAAGGAAGCTTTGTCGATGATAAAATAAGTGCAGCTTCTTTGTTTTTCTTTAATATAATGAGTATTTTCGATTTTTGTTTGAAAAATCAATTGATAAATTTTTTGAGCTTAAAATTATATATATTTTCTCGCAAAGAAGCCAAGACGCAAAGTAGTATATTGAGAATTTGCGAGAAATTATTTTTTTTCTAATTTAATTATCTGCCAAAATGCGTTGGAATCTAAAACCCAAACCCGCTCCAGAAAAGATAACGACGCTTGTCGAGTCTTTAAATATTGCACCAATGATTGCCGAATTATTGGTTTCCCGTGGCATCGAAACGTTCGAAGATGCCCGCCTTTTTTTTCGTCCAAATTTGTCTGATTTGCACAATCCGTATTTGATGAAAGATATGGACAAAGCGGTTGAGCGAATTGAAAAAGCAATCGTTTCAGGCGAAAATATCATGGTTTTCGGCGATTACGATGTCGATGGCACTACGGCAGTTTCATTGGTTGCCTCTTATTTGAAAACGATTTATCCCAACGTTACGACTTATATTCCAGACCGATATGCAGAAGGTTACGGCATTTCTTTTATGGGAATTGATTATGCCGATGACAATTCGATTTCGCTGATTATCGCGTTAGATTGCGGAATTAAATCTTTAAATCATGTGGCTTACGCCAATGAAAAAAACATTGACTTTATCATTTGTGACCACCACCGTCCAGGAGACAAAATTCCCGATGCAGTTGCAGTTTTAGACCCAAAACGATTGGATTGTGATTATCCTTATGATGAATTATGCGGTTGTGGAATTGGTTTCAAATTAATTCAAGCTTTGGGAATGAACCGCGGGCAAACCACCGGTGATTTGGTAGAATATTTGGATTTGGTAGCAACAGCAATTGCCGCTGATATTGTACCAATGACGGGAGAAAATCGGATTTTGGCGAAATTTGGATTGGAAGTCATCAACTCAAGTCCGCGGCCAGGAATTAAAGCACTCATTCATCAAGTGAAAAAGGAAGAATTAACGATTACCGATGTCGTTTTTATCATTGCACCAAGAATTAATGCGGCTGGAAGAATTAAACACGGCAATTATGCGGTTCAATTACTTTCTGAATTTGATTTTGAACAAGCTATTGAATTTGCCAGAGAAATTGAATTGTACAATTCAGAACGAAAAGATTTGGACAAGCAAATTACTATCGAAGCGCTGAATCAAATTATTGACAATCACGAAAAAGAGAGATTTTCAACAGTGGTTTATCAAGAAAATTGGCACAAAGGTGTGATTGGAATTGTGGCTTCGAGATTGATAGAAACGTATTACCGACCCACATTGGTATTCACAAAAAGTGGGGAAAAGTTGGCTGCATCGGCTCGGTCTGTTTTAGGCTTTGATGTTTATAATGCCTTGGAAGCGTGTTCGGAACATTTGGAACAATTTGGCGGTCACATGTACGCTGCGGGAATGACTTTGCTGGAAGAAAACTATGAAAATTTTAAAAATGCGTTTGAAAATGAAGTTAAAAATACCGTTTTAGAGGAACAACGTAAACCTCAACTTTCAATTGATATGGAGTTGAATTTTGTGAACATTGATGAGAAAACCATTCGGCTTTTAAAGCAATTTGAACCTTTTGGACCACAAAATATGACACCTGTTTTTGTAACTAAAAATGTGTTTGATACGGGCTATGGAAAACCAATGGGTTCGAATGATGAACATTTGAAATTATTTCTTAAACAAAATAATTCGGAAGGATTTG
>Ga0105045_10003256_pt1 | contig 13912 bp, 13 predicted proteins | sample MAT02_FD_78089 | JGI IMG/M metagenome (GOLD analysis project Ga0105045, IMG submission 78089) | Freshwater microbial communities from Lake Fryxell liftoff mats and glacier meltwater in Antarctica - MAT-02 (megahit assembly) | ecosystem: Environmental > Aquatic > Freshwater > Ice > Liftoff...
GTGATAGCCATGTACGTTGTAGCTGCGCTGCTGTACGATGGGGCGTTGTCGATTAGTCAGCGCGAATGGGCGAAGGTTTCGCTGCTCCACTATTTCATTGGCGAATTACCGCGCGTCTTTCTGGATTATGGCCTGAAACTGCTCTTCACCATTCCGGTCTGGTATTTGCTGTTCGTGCGGTTGCGGCATTGGTCGCTGGTTCGGCGGGTATCCCTGCATATTATTCTGCTGCCTCTCTTTATTGTTGTCTGGCAGAGCGTTTATTACGTCATTTCCGACGTCATCGGGGTGGGCCACCTTCGCGATAGTGGGCAGGTTTGGGATACGTATATCGGCTCGCTGTTTTATCTGGTGCAGTTCGGAATTTTTCACGCCTACGCCTGGTATCGTGATCTGCAACAACAGCGTATTCAGGAGATTCAACTGCGCGAACTGGCCGTAAAAAGCGAACTCACCGCCCTGAAAGCCCAGCTGAACCCGCATTTTCTGTACAACGTGTTCAACACCATCAGCGCAAGCGTGCCACCCGCGCAGGAACGCACCCGCGAACTCCTCGCCGACCTCGCCGACCTGTTCCGCTACCAACTCCAGGCATCCCGCACTGACGAAGCCACCGTCCGCGACGAAATTAACTTTGTTGGTAAATACCTTGACCTCGAAAAGGCCCGCTTCGGCGACCGGCTCCACGTTCAGTTCGATGTGGCCGATGATGTGCTGGATTATCTCTTGCCACCCATGCTGCTTCAGCCACTGGTCGAAAATTCAGTCCGGCACGGCATCGCGTCGCTCATCAACGGGGGCGAGGTGCGCGTCAGCATTCACCGACAAGCGGAGGAGTTACGTATCGAAGTGGCCGATACGGGCGTGGGCATGAACAACTCGACCGAAACCAGCAACGGCGTGGGCATGACCAACACCCGACTCCGGTTAGAGAAGATGTTCGGTACGGAGTTGGTTATCACGGAAAACCGGCCGCACGGCGTAGTGGTGCGCTTCGCGGTACCGGTAAAAGAAAAGATTTTAGCCACAGAGGTGCACAAAGAACCACAGAGTTACACGGAGATTTTTCGAGAGGAAAAGAAAGACTTTTCTCTGTGAATCTTTGTGTCTTCTCCGTGTAACTCTGTGTCTAAAAAACCCTTATGCAGAAAGTAATCATCATCGACGACGAAGCTGCCGGGCGCAGCCTGATTCGGGAATACCTCGCCGAATACCCTGCTCTAATCGTGGTAGGCGAAGCCAACAACGGCGTCGATGCCGTGCGGCTCATCAACGAGTTCAAACCCGATTTGATTTTTCTGGACGTGCAGATGCCCGGCCTGACCGGTTTCGACGTCCTGACGCACGTGGACGAGATTCCGCAGATCATTTTCTCGACTGCCTACGACCAGTACGCGCTCCGGGCGTTTGAGGTACACGCCGTCGATTATTTGCTCAAGCCCTACACCCGCGCCCGCTTTGCCCAGGCCATTCAGCGCGTTTCGTCGGGTACGGGTAATCTCCAGAAACTCCAGCCCCTGGCCGAAAGTCTGCTCACGGCAGCGGCCACGTATCCCGAAAAAATACTCGTGCAAACCGGAAACCGGCTTGTAACGGTGGCCGTGGCCGATATTCTCCGCATTGAAGCCGAGGGCGACTACGCCACGCTCGTCACGGCAGCGGGCAAGCATCTGAGCAACTACGGCCTCGGCGCACTGGAAGCCCGGCTCAATCCGCAGCACTTCCTGCGCGTCCACCGCTCCGACATCGTGAATCTGCATTACATCCGCGAAATCCAGAAGTACCCGTCAAGCTACGACGTAATCCTGCAAAACGGCGACGTAGTGCGCGTGAGCCGGTCGTACATGGATAAGATTCGGGAGTTGACGTTTTAGACAGTTTGCCGGAAAATCGCGTTATTGAGAAAAAACAGACAGCTATGACAAAGGCAGTGTTTGGAATCTACCAAAACGGGCAGGTAACATTAGACGAAGCGTTACCTGTTAATAGTGGCAGGGCTAAAGTGATTGTGACCGTTGTTGAAGAAATTCCCGACGAATCTTCCGTAAAGCCGAAACGGCAATTTGGCTTGCTAAAGGGCCAAATAAGGACAGAAGAAGGTTTCAATGACCCTATTGACGACCTGAAAGACTATATGTAATGCGGATTTTACTGGGTACCGAAGCCGTGTTGTGGTCGCTCGAAAAAGATGCCCGATTGAGTACCGTAGCCGAACAGGCAATCCTATTTGCCAATGATGTATTTGTCAGCCCGATCAGCTTTTTCGAGATAGCTATTAAGCTGAAAATCTCCCGAAAAATCCGCTTCTCCCAACCTGTGGCCGACTTAATTCAGGCGGCTCAACAATCAGGATTCACCTGGCTACCAATGACCGCAAGTCACCTTTCTGCTTACGATCAACTGCCCTTCTATGACGAACACAGAGACCCGTTTGACCGCATGATTCTGGCAATAGCACTCGCCGACGAGTTGACGATTGTGTCATCAGACCGTAATTTTCCACGCTACGATCAACTCGTCTCAATCATCTGGTAACGACGGAAGTCCGTGAAATTTCGGTTAACACAGCCGTAAATGGTTGGAGCGGGTTATTTTTGCAGCGACTTTTAGTCGTTTTGCCCAACTTTCCCGTTCCCCATGTCCAAGAAAACCAAGATTGTCGCCACCACTGGCCCGGCTTCCGAAACAACCGAACAACTGCTGGCACTAGCGCAGGCCGGGGTAAACGTCTTCCGGCTCAACTTCTCCCACGGCACCTACGAAGACCACCTGACGCGGCTCGAACGCATCCGGCAGATCAACGCCGACCACAACCTCAATCTCTGCATTTTGCAGGATTTGCAGGGACCCAAAATCCGTATCGGAAACGTCGAAAACAAAGACGGCGTCCTGCTTGAAGCCGGAAATACGCTCACCTTCACCAACGACGACATCATCGGCACCGCCGAGCGCGTCAGTACACCCTACAAAAACATGTACCGCGACGTACACCCCGGCGAACGGATTTTGATGGACGATGGTAAGCTGGAAGTGCGCGTACTCCGCACTGAAGGCACCGACGTAGTAACGGAAGTGGTCTATGGCGGGATGATGAAGTCTAAAAAAGGCGTGAACCTGCCTAACACCAAGGTATCCATGCCCGCCGTGACCGAAAAAGACTGGGAAGACCTGGAGTTTGGCCTCGAAAACAACGTCGAATGGATTGCCCTGTCGTTCGTTCGGGAAGCGTCGGAGATTATCGAAATCAAAGAATACATCCGCTCCAAAGGCAAAAGCTGCCGGGTTATCGCCAAGATCGAAAAGCCCGAAGCCATTGCCAACATCGACGAGATCATTGCGGCTACCGATGGGCTGATGGTAGCGCGGGGCGACCTCGGCGTTGAACTGCCCGCCGAAGAGGTGCCGATGATACAGAAAATGCTGGTTGAGAAGTGCAACAAAGCGGCCAAGCCCGTGATTGTGGCCACGCAGATGCTCGAAAGCATGATTGACGCTCCCCGCCCCACCCGCGCTGAAATAAACGACATCGCCAACTCGGTCATGGACGGAGCCGACGCCGTGATGCTCAGTGCCGAAACCGCGTCGGGCAAGTACCCCGTGCTGGCTGTTGAAGCAATGGCTAACACCATTAAGCAGGTGGAGATGACGACGGACAAGATTTATTACCGCTACCACGCCCACGTGAACGAAGAGCCAACTGAGAACCGCATCAACGACAACGTGGTGATGAGTGCCTGCCGCCTGGCCCGCGATACCGAAGCACGGGCCGTTATTGGTATCACTAACTCCGGCTATACGGCAGTCCGCATCTCGCACCACCGCCCCAAAGCTGACATTTACGTTTTCTCCAACGACCCACAACTCCGCAACACGCTGGGGCTGTACTGGGGCGTTCAGGTGTTGCCCTATGAGCAGAATTATGCCCTGAACATTGACCAGACCGTTGAGGGCATCAAGAAGATATTGGTAGAGCAGAACAAACTCGACCTGGGCGATATTTTCATCAATACGCTTAGCGTTCCCTTCGCCCAGCACCGGCGCACCAATACTGTAAAACTGAGTTCAGTAGAATAATAGCACAATTTATTTACTGAATTAATTTTATCAGAAACCACAAGTTAATAAAATAAGGATTATCTTGTGGTTTCTTAGTAGATAAGAGACTACTTTAGCTTCGCTTCTCTCTAACATATTTTTCTACCGGGTAACCACAGTACCGATGGAATTCGTCAATAAAACGAGCTATACCCGCGCTGAAGACCTGAAACGGCTGAAATTTATCCAGTCGGCCATTATGGGTTTGGAAAGGCCAAACGCAAAAATTCTGGACGTGGGCTGCGGAAACGGAAACAACAGCCGCCAAATGGCCTCACTCGGCTTCAACGTGTTGGGTATCGATATTTCGACGAAGACCATCGAAACGGCCCGCACTCTCAATATGTATCCAAATCTCCGCTTTGAGAATATTGCTGCCGAGGAGTTGGATATAGATGACAAATTCGACGCCATCATCTGCTCGGAAGTGGTGGAGCATCTGCACGTCCCGCAGCCCGTTGTACGCACCCTCTCGACGTTGCTGAAACCGGATGGCGTGTTACTCGTAACGGTGCCAAACGGATATGGTCCCAGAGAGTTTTTCATGACCAGGCCCATGCAGGTTGCCATGAAAAATAAGGTTACGTGGAGCATGGTAGCCGGGGCTAAGAAAGCACTGGGATACAAAGGCACAACCATCCAGTCAGAAGCCGAAGACCTGACACACGTGCAATTTTTCACGAAGGCAAGCCTGAAAAAGCTATTTGAGAGCGAGGGTTTTGAGCTTCGGGCGTTTGGCGTTACCGACTTCATCGAATCGGTGTTGCCGTATTCCATGCTGGCCAACCGGGTTGAGGCCCTGCAACGATTCGACAACTGGATTGCCGATTACCTCCCGCATTCGTTTTCGAGCGGCTTTGTGTCGGCCTGGACGTTAAAAGAATAGGGTTGCCCCAACTGGATTTTCTGAACAACGAAAAAGCCGTTACGCTCCGAGCGCAACGGCTTTCTTACTGATAAATATCAATCGAACCTATTCGCTGGCCGTTTCAGCTTTGTCTGCTGGAGCATCAGTTGTAGTTTCAGCGACTACGTCCGCTGGTTCTGCCTTGGTATCAGCGAGTTCCGGGCTGACGGCTGTGTCGTCTTTTTCAAATACCTCCGGGGCGTATTGGCGTAGGGTGGTGTACCAGACAATGAGTTTCTTGATGTCAGTTGGGCGTACCCGGTCGCGGTCGTAGTTGGGTACTACGGTGGCCATAAACTCAGCAAGTTCCTCGTTCGGACCTTTCGGATTTACGGTCAGGTTCTCGCCGTATTTTTCGTTTACGCGTTGCAGTACCTGCGCAAGTGGTGCCGATTCGTTGTCTTCGTCGCCATCAACGTAGATTGAAATATCATTTAGGACCGATACGCGGGCGGTTGGCCCCATCATGGTCTTTGTTTTTTTACCGTCGAGGGTTTCGACGATAACGCCCGCCCGGCCCGGTTTTACGATGCGGTACAGACCGCTGTACCCGGCCACACTGGCAATTTGCTTTAAGCCTTCCATAGAGATAGTTTTACGAACTGAATAACGTGTTTGTTGATGCTGGTATTATCGTCCTTTCTCGTCAGACGTCAGCGACTGGATAAAGTCAAGCAACTCCTCCCGGCCTGTTCCGGCGGTGGCCGACGTAACGAAAATTTGTGGCGTTTCGGCCCATGTTTCCAGTAGTTTGGCGCGATAATTGGCCAGCTGCTCTGCCAGTTTCGTGCCACTCAGTTTTTCGGTTTTGGTGAACACGATAACGAACGGCAGCTGGCGTTCGCCCAGATTAGCCATGAAATCGAGATCGAGTTTTTGCGGGTCAATCCGCGAATCGACCAGCACAAACGTGCAGATCAAGTTAGACCGGGTGCGGAGATATGTATCAATGAGAATGGCAAATTTCTCGCGTTCGGTTTTGCTCACCTGTGCGTACCCGTAGCCCGGCAAATCGACCAGATACCAGCTATTGTCGATCAGAAAATGGTTAATAAGCTGCGTTTTGCCCGGTCTGCCTGATATTTTAGCCAGCGACGTTCGGCCCGTGAGCATGTTAATCAGCGACGATTTGCCGACGTTGGAACGGCCAATGAACGCAAATTCAGGCCGGTCGGGTGCCGGGCATTTGGCGGGGTCGGAGTTGCTGACAATAAATTCGGATTGCTTAACGGGCATGGTGCTGTTTACGAAAACGAATCCCAAAGTTCGGAAATAGTCGCGACAATGGCATACGAATTGTATATGACCCCGTATCGAACCGACAGCAGACGGCCTCAAAACCCATCTGGCGGAAACGAAAGGTGCGTCGGCCTGCGTTATATACCCAGTAACCTAAAGACGGCGTCTTGCCGCACCTAAACATAAAGACTATGACCTGGCTTTTAACACTCCTGCTGGCAAGTTCCAGTGCCTTTACTACCGATGCTGCTCTGCCTGCTCCTACTGATATGACTACCGACATCAATATTTCTGCCGAACCGGGCATTAAATTCACTGAAGCAGCCTGGCGCGAAGTCCTGAAACAGGCCAAAGCCCAGAAGAAAATCATTTTTCTGGATGCCTACGCCAGCTGGTGTGGTCCATGTAAAATGCTGCAAAAGAACGTGTTCACGCAAAAGGCCGTCGGTGATTATTACAACGGACGGTTCATCAACGTAAAGATGGACATGGAAAAAGGCGAAGGCCCTGCTCTGGCGCAGGTCTATCCACTGGAAGCCTACCCAACGCTGATGTTTATTGACGGCAACGGGCGGGTGCTGCAAAAAGTCCTCGGCTACCAATCGCCCGAAGACCTGATTGCCATTGGCCGAAGCGTGAAATAATTAGTCAACACCTATCGATATCGAGAAGGTCAGCTTTTGAGCTGACCTTCTTTTTTTAGTCAAAACTGCTGGGTAATTACCCGGTACTGCCAATCTGTTCAGGCTCTATAACCAACCGGATACGCCGGGCCATGTCTTCTACAATACCCTGCCGGTTAAACTGCCGCCTGAATTCGGGGCGGTTCTGGAGCCGATACGGCGTCTCGCGCAGTTGGGTAGCCAGGCTATACGCATCGCCGGGATTGAAGAGAATCACGTTATCGAGGTGTTGCCGTACAAACTGGGCCGGGTAGCCCGTCAGCCCCGCCAGTATTGGTTTATCGGTAGCCCCATACTCGAACAGTTTGGATGGCAATACTCGTTTTAACGCACGAACTTCGGATAGGTGAACCAGCAGATAATCAGCCTGTTGGTATAAATCTAACAACGTTTGCCGGTTAACGGGCGGGTATAATTCAACGTTCTTTACCGCTGTCAGAAGCAGGGCTGTTTTAAGTTCGGCAACCATTCCCCCATCGCCAATCACAAAAAACTGGTAGCCACTGCCCAGCAGCCGCGCGGCTTCAGGAATGAGCGTATGCAGAGCCTGCCCCGCGCCGATGTTTCCAGCGTAAAAAATGATTTTGGGCCGATCAGATGCGGGCAGTACAGACGAGGGCATATCCAGAAACTCCGCGTCGATACCGTTGGTGAACAGACTGTACGAAGCCCGGTCGAACCGGCTGAAATAATCCTGAAATCCCTCCGAAACCAGATTGATGTGCCGCGCCCGGCCAAACGTATAGGTTTCGGCCAGCCAAAGCCCCGGAGCCAGCAACTGCCGAAAGGGATTGCCCAGCATATCCAGCATCACTTCCCGAAACAAGTCCCGCACATCCAGCACCAGCGGTGTACCCGACCGCCGACTGAGCTGCGCCCCCAGCAGGGCCGTAAACAGCCGCGACGACGACACAAAAATCAACTCGTATTGTCCTTGCTTTACCAGCCGATGTACCGCCCGGAAGTACGTCAGAAATGAGTGCATCTGATCGAAACGACCACGCTGATGCGCGGGTACCGGTATGCGGTCGATGGTCAGGTTGCCACGCTGCTCGTGGGATGGGGCGGGTGGTGTAAATGACGGGTAGCGGTTAGGTTGGGTGGTAATGACGTGAACCTGACCGCCGTTGGGCGCGAGCTGGCGGGCCAGTTCCGCAGATAGCGCGGTGTTCCGAAACGACCCGGCACTCAGGTCCGGCTCAAAGTAAAACGTCAGGTATAAAACGCGCATCGGACGGGTGTGGGCTGAATTTTAGAGGTGGATATTGGTCACTAAATCTGCTATAAATTCTACTTCGAGGCAAATGCCGGACCGTAGCCGGTTAAACCCGTCGGCCATGTTGTAGCTGACCAGCCGGAGCGTTATCGGCTCATTAGACGCAAACGTCAGCCGCGCCGGGCCAAGCGTTGCGCCGATGTCGGTGAGTTGTACCAACACGTCGGGGTGAGCGTGAAATCGGGCGGTGTTAGGCGGATTTACCGGTAATTGTCTGCCAATAATGCGGTCGGCTATCTGAATAGTATCCGGCCTAAACGTCCAGCTTCGTTCGTGCAGCAGGCCGAGGTGCCGGTAGCCATCGTGCCGGGTGGCCAGCGTAGTTTCGGTATCGGTCAGCACCGTTGTTTTTGCCCGGCGACCCACCCGAAACACCGCCCACACCTCCGACGAGTTTTGGCCGGCCACCGTTACCGTATTATGAGCCGCCGTACTGCGTTCGTATTGACGCCGTTGACCCGGCTCGTAAGTCGAGGTACCCGTATCGACCAGCACGGGCTGGTTATCCACGTGCAGCAAAAAACTCAGCGAATCGGCGTGAGCGTGGCCCGGCTGGTGATCTGGCCCTATTGCGCCCACATCGGCCAGGAGTTCATAGCGCCGTTGCCGAAGCATCCGGTACGTTTCCGTTTTCCAACCTGACACACCAGGTCTGTTGGCCTTAGCCAGAGAAATGCCGTCGTTCAGCATCGGCACATCGCCGTTTCGGAAGGTTATAGCACTGAGCCAACGTTGCATTTGCATTGCTTTTCCATTGAGAAACGAAACAAGGAAAAGGTCGGAAGAGTACGGCATTTCGGCCAGAAAATCAAGTAGGTATTGTAGCCGCTTGAGTATGTCGCGGTGGTAAGTGGGACTGTGTTCGCAGTGGCCGCCATCGGGCAATATCTGTTCGCGGAGTTCAGCCAGAACCAGCCGGGCGGCTTTTTCACACCCCCGTTCCTGTTGCAGATACACCGATGCCATGAGCAGCGCAAACCCGTTTTCGAGCAGGTGATTACCGCCGAGGTGGTACTCCAGTCGATACCGCAACAACCGCGTCTGCGCCAGCAAACTGGCATCAATGCGAGCGCTCTGAAGCTGGTGTTGGCGCAGAAAACGAATCCAGTTTACCAGCCGCAATGACGTAGGGTACGGCTCCCGCCCGTCGCGCAGGATCGGGTACTGGTCGATAAAATCGTGCATCAGGGCGAGACCAGTTTCAACGCATGTTTCCGGTGCGTTCAGGATATCGAAATAGGCGAGGTGGTACGTCCAGAGTTTACCGTTTTTGGCGTAATTCCAGTCGATGGCATCAGGAAAATGAACGGTCTGGTTGAGAAAAGTAACCGTAGTGGGGTAGGTATTCGGGCGCGTTAAATGCAGATCAGAAATTCGTTGCGCGGGCGTAAATTTCTGAAAACCAACCCGAAACCGGTGCCAGACCTGATATACCAATTGACGCCCGGTCAGGTGCCGCAGCGTTCGCCAATATCGTCCTGCCAAACTCATGCTGCTTCAGTCGTAACGACCGGTTGGCTGGGCGTGGCTACGGCCACCCACCCGCTTTCGCGACCGCTTTGCAGAGCCGCCAGCATCGTTTGGGTGGCGTTCACACTGTCGGTAAACGGGATGGGCGGGGTACCTCCGGCGTTCATGGTTGCTACCACGTTCATCGGCACCTCGTTCGATGCATCGCCACCGAGCAATGCTTTTATTTTCTGCACGAAAGGCGAGAAATTGCGGTTGAACCCCACCGTTACCGTGCGGCCCAACCGTTGCTGCGCGGCTATGATATCGCAGAGGGCGATGGGGCGATTATCGAGAATTTGCCGGTAGTCCGACGTACTTTGGGCGATGCCGTATTTGCGGGCCAGCCGGGTAGCACTTAACTCACCCGTACTACCCAAAAAGCGGGGTTCACGCAGCTGAACAACCGGGCTGAGGTCAATGGTGTCGGGATAACTGAACAGCGTGGCAATGGCGTTACGCTGGCTTTTGGGGGCATAGACGTCGGCAAACTCGTTCAGCGACACAACGTCGGCAATCAGATCATCGACCCGTAATTTCTTATCGGAAAGTAACCGGAGTATCTCCTGAAAATTACGATTCTCGGTCCAGAGGACGTGACCAATGGGGTAGTCCTGAGCGTACTGCTCGTACTGTGCATCGTACCGACCGGGACCGTAACTGTGCGACAGTTGCACGGTCAGTTCTTTGGCGAAGAAATCGGCGCGGTTCAAATGCATCGGCACCACACCCGACACCACCACCCGCCCCCGCTGCCGACTCTTACGGGCAGCCTGCGCCATAATTTCGCCGGACTCCAACGAAGCCGCCATCACCACGCCGTCGGCCCCAACGTGTCCGGTTCGTTCCCGCACCGCCTGTGCTACGTCAATTTCGGCGGGATTCAGGGCCATAATCCCACGCATTCGGGCCAGTTGGCAGCGGTTTTCGTCGGGGTCGATGCATAAATCCGTAATGTTACGGCCCTCCGCCAGTACCTCGCCCGTGTTGCAGTAGCCCAGCGGCACCGGTTGGTCAAGCCGCCGACGGATGGCGTTGATGGTGGGCCGCAGCCCGTCGGTTTTGATTTTGTCGACTACCTGCCGCACCCGCTCCGGCTGTTGCTGCGCTTTGCTGAGTAAACTCCCCCGCCCAAAATTGACCAGCATCCGCCCCGTGTCCGGCGACACCAGCGACCTCCGCGACCGAATCAGCACCGGCCCCGGCCCTACCTGCGGCACCGGCACGGCTTCGAACGCAAGCTGGCCGGTTTTAAGGTTAAAAATGAGCTGGTTCATTTGTTTTATTTTTGATCGCATCGGCGCACCGACAGAGATTCACTGAGACGCACAGAGATACACAGCGTTTCTTTTCTTATTCCATATTAACCCGATCTCATATTTGTGCCATCTAAGTTCAGCAATACGTCCCGGATGCGTTCGGCTGCTTGCCCGTCCCAAAGCGGGGGTGTTATGCCGGGTTGTGGGTGTCCGGTCAGGATTGCAGCTATTTTTTCCTGAACGAGGGCCGGGTCAAGCAACGGAATGAGCTGATTGGTGCCGTGCGTAATCGTTACGGGCCGTTCGGTGGTGGTGCGGAGGGTCAGGCACGGCACGTTGAGGAAGGTCGTTTCTTCCTGCACCCCACCCGAATCGGTCAGGACGACAGCCGCGTGTTCGAGCAGATTCAGAAATTCAAAGTAGCCCAGCGGCTCCAGCAGCCGGACGTTTGGCCGTTGCGCCAGCGTATCGAGCAGACCAAACCGAACCAGTCCGGCACGGGTGCGCGGGTGCAGGGGCAGCACAACTGTCAGTTGCCGGGCGGTGATCTCCGCAATCTGCAACACCGCCCGCAGCCCCGCTTCGGTATCGACATTGGCGGGGCGATGCATGGTCATCAGCGCGTATTGCTTTGGCCCCAGCCCCAGCAAACCAACCGTGTTGAGTGCGTTCGCCTTGGGCCCGCAGTGCATCAATGCATCGATCAGCACATTGCCAACGAACCGGATTTTTTCGGGCGATACCCCTTCACGCAGCAGATTATCGACGCCCGATTGTTCGGTTACGAACAGCAAGTCGGCAAGGTGATCGGTTAGGATGCGGTTGATTTCTTCGGGCATCGTGTGGTCGCCGGAGCGTAGTCCTGCTTCAACGTGCGCCACCCGAATACGGAGTTGATGAGCTGCCAATGCCGCAGATAGTGTACTCGTTACGTCGCCGATGACCACGACCCAGTGGGGCTGTTCGGTCAGCAGCACGGGTTGTAGTCGGGCCAGAATAGTGGCGGTTTGCTGGGTGCTAGTTCCCGGCGGTACGTTCAGGGCGTAGTTGGGCGCCGGTAAATCGAGTGGCAAAAAAAACTGCCCGCTCAGGCTATCATCGTAGTGCTGCCCCGTATGCACCAGCACGGTATTGATAGTTGGCTCTGCCCGGAACGCCCGCCACAGTGCCGACGCCTTCACCAGATTGGGCCGCGTTCCAACAACGAGCAGCAGTTTCATTATCAGCAGATGAGTTAAACACAGAAAAAGCAGAGACATAAATCCCTGATAATCAAACGTCAATTTATTCTATTACGCGGTCTTTTTTTGCGGCATTTCTTATAAGCGCTGACAAACAAATTGTTTACGTACCGCTCAGAAAGCAACCCCGCAACCAGTTGAGAAACGCGGTCAGAACCGGCGTAGTAAACTGTATTGCCGGTGACGCATCGACGCCCGTTACGGCACAATCCATTTCGGCAGGGTAGTGGCTGAACATACCCGACCCGCAGCCGAGGTCCAGCACGGCATCCGCCGGTCGGACGTACCGCGCAAACAGACTCGCCCAGACCCGAAATCACTCCTGAAAATCCGGCGACGAATCGTATTTTCGGGCAAACGTAACAGCGTTTTTCGTGGGAAACGTAACGGCGTTATGCATCTGGCTTTCTTCTACCCCCTCAATTACCGACCGGTATTGCTGTTCCCACTCGCCAACGCCTTTGTACGTGTCGAAGCGGTCGTGAGCGAGTTGATATGCCCGTTCGCGGTAAGTTCGGTAATCGGCAGGCGGCATGGTCAGGTACGTCTCAACCGCTTGTCGGAGCGATGCCGGATCGTTGGCGGTCCAGTGGCCCGCGCCCGCGGTTTCCAGCAGTTGCCAGGGCGTACCGGTGGCGGTAATGACGGGCGTTCCCTGCGCCAGCGATTCAATGACGACAACGCCAAAATTTTCGGAGTGCGAGGGCAAAATTGTTACGAGCGCGTCGGCAAATAGCTGCGCTTTGGCATTGCCCGTTACCAGCCCCACGAAGTTGACTTTATCGGTCAGATTCAGCCGCTTTGTCTGTTCCAGCAACGTCTGGTAACTCCCGTCGTCGGGTCCGGCAATGGTCAGCGTGAATGGCCCGGCCCGAAACAGAGTGGATTGGGCCAGCGCGTCGAGGAGCCTATCGAGGGCTTTAATGGGATGCAATCGTCCTACAAACAGCAGATATGAACGAGCCGGGCTGCGTTCAGCCGGGCTGCGTTCAGCCGGGCGGGTTTGCAATGCGGGCAGTTCCATGCGGTTAGGCAGGGCGAACACGCCGATGTTTGGGCCAAACTGCTGCTGGATTTGCGCCACCTCAGCTACACTCGTAGCATGAAATACAACGGTACGGCTCAACCACCGGAACAGCGGCAGCATTAGTCGTTTTCGGCGCGGGCTGAATGCCAGAGCTACCGGACTCAACTCGCCGTGGGGCGACCAGACAACCGACTTCCCCAGCAACCGCGCCAGCACCACAAACACCACCGAACCGGGATAGAACAAACTATTGACGTGTACGACATCAACCCCTCGCATAGCCCAAAAGCCTTTCCAGACGTGACGGAACGGCAGGTACAGATGCAGATTTGTTGTGTAAATAACCCGGCCAAAATCCTGCACCAGCCAGCGATTTAGCGGTACCGATGCGGGCAAATCCAGCGATGTTGCCGCGATGGTTACGCTATGTCCGGCGCGGGTGAGGGCTTTGGCCAGCCAGTACGTCGCGTTGCCCGGCCCGCTTACGGGCGAGGGATAAAACCAGTCGGCGGTGAGCAGGATAGTCATAGTACGGGCGATTGGGGAGAAGACTGCATCTGCCTGTAAAGCAACCGGTAGCGCAGGGCCGTGTGGGCAGCGGTGAACCGTTGCGCGTTATTCCAGCCCGCGTTGATGAGCGTTTGCCGGTAGGCGTCGTCCTGAATAAGCCGCAGAA
>Ga0105045_10003257_pt1 | contig 13909 bp, 7 predicted proteins | sample MAT02_FD_78089 | JGI IMG/M metagenome (GOLD analysis project Ga0105045, IMG submission 78089) | Freshwater microbial communities from Lake Fryxell liftoff mats and glacier meltwater in Antarctica - MAT-02 (megahit assembly) | ecosystem: Environmental > Aquatic > Freshwater > Ice > Liftoff...
GCACGCGCGCCACGATCATTTCCAGCAGGTCCGGCACACCGGTGCCTTCCTTGCCGCTGACGCTCAGCACGTCCTCGGGCAGGCAGCCGATCAGGTCGACCACTTCCTGGCGCCGGCGCTCGGGCTCGGCTCCAGGGAGGTCGATCTTGTTCAGGACCGGGATGATCTCGAGGCCCGCGTCCATGGCCAGGAACAGGTTCGAGAGCGTCTGCGCCTGGATGCCCTGGCTGGCGTCGACCACCAGAATGGCCCCCTCGCAGGCGGCCAGCGACCGGGAGACTTCATAGGTGAAGTCCACGTGCCCGGGCGTGTCGATCAGGTTCAGCTCGAACTCGTCACCCGCCCGCGAGGTGTACTTCATCCGCACGGCATTCAGCTTGATCGTGATGCCGCGTTCGCGCTCGAGGTCGAGCGTGTCCATGACCTGACTCTTCATTTCCCGCTTCTGCAGTGTGCCCGTCATCTCGATCAGGCGATCGGCCAGCGTACTCTTGCCGTGGTCGATGTGAGCGACGATGCAGAAATTCCGGATCCGGTCGAGCGACGACATGAGGCAGGGGCTGGAGCGAGGGGCGGCGGCGCCGCGATATCCGGTGAAATCTAGCACAACGACCGGGAGTGATGGCCGGTACGGCGTGGATCGACTGCTCCAGCGATCACGGTGCCAGCGTCCGTCCGAGGGATGAAAGCGGTACCTTTCGGTCAACGCGGTTCCTGCTCATCCGGCTCCAGCCGGCGTCCGGGCAGCCCTCTTCCTCGCGCATGGCCATTACGTCGCCACCCCGACCCGACCTGCTCGACCCGGCCGTGCTCACCGCATTGGGCGCCCTCGAAGTGCGTGCACGCTGGCTGGTGGACGGCTTCCTGACAGGGCTGCATCGCTCGCCCCGCAAGGGTTTCAGCGTGGAGTTCGCCGAGCATCGGCCCTATCAGCCTGGCGACGACCTGCGCTACATCGACTGGAAGATCGCCGCCCGCACCGAGCGCTGGGTCGTCAAACAGTTCGAGGAGGAGACGAACCTGCGCGCGGTGATCCTGCTCGACGTCAGCACGTCGATGCAGTGGAAGAGCGCCACGGCGACCGTGACCAAACGCGTGTACGCGGAGCAGCTGGCGGCAGCGCTGGCGCTGCTGCTGCTCAAGCAGCGGGACGCCGTTGGGTTGGTGCGCTTCGACGACGCGGTGCGCACCGTGGTGCCGCCACGCGCCCGGCCGGCACACTTCCAGCGGCTCGTCGCGGCGATGCAGGAACAGGGCAGCGGCCGTGAGTCACGCCTCGACCTGGCCCTGCAGCAGGCGTCGCACCTGATCCGCCGGCCGGGCATCGTGATCGTGATCAGCGACCTGTTGATCGATCCCGAGTCGGTCACGCCCGGCATGCGCGCCCTGCGCGCCGGAGGGCACGACGTGCTCACGATGCACATCATGGATCCGGGCGAGCGAGTGCTGGATGCGAGCACCGACGCGCGATTCATCGATCCCGAGACGGGTGTCGAGGTCGCGGCCAGCCCGCGCGAGATTCGCGCGGCCTACCACGCCGCCGTCGAGGCCGCGATCGCGGACTGGCGGACCCGCGCGGTGGAACAGGGCGGGCGCTACGCCCTCTGCGACACGAGCGAACCGTTCGGCATGCCCTTGCACCGCGCCTTCGCGGCGCGCGACGTCGTGCGAGGCTGACGGGACACCGTGGCGTTTCTCGCACCGCTCTGGCTGTCGCTCGCCGCCCTCGCCGCCGTGCCGGTGCTGCTGCACCTGCTGCGGCGCAACATCGGCGCACGCGTGGAGTTTCCGGCGGTGCGCTACCTGCAGAGCGCGGAACGCGAATCCAGCCGCGACGTCCGCGCGAAGAACCTGCTGCTGCTCCTGCTCCGCATCCTCATCGTCATGCTGCTCGCGCTGGCCGCGGCGCGGCCGGTGTGGACGCGCGGTGACGGCACGCCGCGTGCCCTCGCGATCGTCCTCGACAACTCGCTCAGCACGACCGCGATCGTGGGGGGCACCCCGGTCCTGGACCGCCTCACCGTCGCGGCGCGCGAGCTGCGCGCAGCCTCGGGCACGGCCGAGCAGCTCTGGCTGATCACGGCCGACGGGACGGTGCACACGGGCCCCGATGCGATCGACGCGGCGCTGTCGCGCGTCGTCGCGCTGCCACATGCCGGCCAGCTCGACGCGGCGGTGCGGAGCGCCGTCGCCCTCGCGCACGGCGCCGCCGGCGAGGCGGGCGCGGTGGCGGTGCTCACCGATGGGCAGCGGTCGGCGTGGACGAGGGATATCCCGATCGCATCATCCCGCGTCCGGCTCTACGTCCCGCCACTCGCCCCACCGCCCAACGGCGCCATCCTGCGCGCCGTGGCGCTGCCGCAGTGGTGGACGCCGCGCGGGGCACTGGAACTCACCATCCAGCCGGTGCGCGATACCACGGCTTACCGCATCGCGATCGGTGACAACACACTCGCGCGCGGCGTGATCGTGCGCAACGCGGGCGAGTCGACGGCCACGTTGCGCATCCCGCTGGTGGGCGCCGGAACGGGATGGCAGGCGCTGGACGCGACCCTCGAACCATCCGGCGTCGGGGCCGACGACCACGCCATCGTCCCGATCGTCGTCGGCAGCGCCCCGGTGGTCCGCGACGCGGCTGGTGAGTTCGTGGCCGCCGCCGTGGCCGCCTTGCGCGACAACGGGCGGGTGCGGACCGGTGGCGGCAGTCCGGTCACCATCGCGAGCCCCGCGGCGATCGGCGCCCTGCCGGCGCTGGTCGTGCCTCCAGCCGACGCCGGCGGCCTCGCGAGCGCCAACGCCGCACTGGCCCGGCTGGGCATCCCCTGGCGGTTCGGCGCCGAGCAGAACGGCACGCAGCTCATCCGCGAGATGCAGGGTGGCCTGCGCGGCGACACGGCGGTCCGCGTCACACGATGGCACCCGCTGCTGGCGCAGCCGGGCGCCACCGGCGACACCCTCGCCATGGTGGCGGGTCTGCCGTGGATGGTTCGGGGGGCGAACTGGATCATCGCCGGCTCCGTCCTGGAGCCGGGACACACCACGTTCCCCGTCCGGGCCAGCTTCGTGCCGTGGCTGGCGGATGCGATCAGCACGCTCTCCTCCAACACCACGTCGGCCACGCTGATCACGGCAGGCAGCGTGCTCTTTCCGCCCGCCGGTGCCTCCGCGTTGCGCAGCGCAGCCGACGGCGCACGGCTGACCGTCTCGGGAGCGTCGATTCCGGCGCCCGCGAGCGCCGGTCTCTGGTTCTGGATGCGCGGCGTCGACACGGTCGGGGCGGTCGGCGTTCACCTCGACGCCGGCGAGCCGCTGCTGGCGCGTGCCACCGATGCCGAACTCGCCGCCCGCTTCGGCGGGGTGGCGCGGGTGGCACTCGCGGCCGACCTCCCGGCGTTCCTCCGCAGCGTGCGCCAGTCCGGCGCTGCGCAGCCGATCGTGATGCCGCTGCTCCTGCTCGCACTGCTCGCGGTGCTGGCCGAGGCATGGATCTCGGGACGCTATCGCACCCGCGGCGCCGTTGGTGCCGATTCCCTCGCACGACCTGCCTGATGGGCCTTCCGACCCTGCTCGACGCGATCGATCGACTGCCGCAATTCACCCGCGTCATCAATTCGCTTCCCGCGCCCAGGCGCGTCCTCACGCTCACCGGGCTGCACGGATCGTCGGATGCCGTGATGGTGGCGGCCCTCGCCCGCCGGCTGCCGGGTCGCGTGATCGTGGTGGTGACGGACTCGCTCCCCGATGCCGAACGCTGGCTCGCCGATCTCGGCGCGCTGGCGGAGCCGGAGGGGATCGCGCTCTACCCGCCGCGGGAAGGATTCGGCGAGGCCGAGCCGCACGCCGAGGTGGCGGGCGAGCGCGTCGAGACGCTGGAGCGACTCTCGCGCGGCGCCGTGCGTCTGCTGCTGACGACGTCGCGTGCCCTCATGGAGAAGACGCAGCTGGCGCGCGCCGTCTCACGGGCGCGCCTGGAGCTTCGCAAGGGCGACGCCTGGCGGCTGGAGGCGCTCTCGGAGCATCTCGATGCCCACGGGTTCGAGCGCGAGCCGATGGTGGACGACGTCGGGCAGTACAGTGTGCGCGGCGGCATCGTCGACATCTACAGCTTCGGCATGGCGGAGCCGGTGCGCCTCGAGTTCTGGGGCGACGAAATCGTCGAGCTGCGCCACTTCGACCTGCTCACGCAGCGCAGTACGCGCGATGCCACGGTGGCCCTGGTGCTGCCGGTGGACATCCCGGCCACCGAGGCGGGCGAGTCGGCCTACGAGCGTGTGACGCTGGCGGAGATGCTCCCCCCCGACACGCTCGTCGTGCAACCGCTGGGCACCAGCATCGAGCCCGAGCTGCGGCGCACGTGGAGCGAGGCGCAGCATCATGTCGATCTCGCACGCCGCCGCGGCGAAGACTCGCCGGACCGGGAACGGCTGTTCGAGCGGCCCGAGGTCACGCAACAGAGCCTCGCCGCCTTCGGCACCATCCGCATCGTCGATCCGGCCGCCGACACGATCGACGTCGGCTTCCCGGTGCGTGCCCCCGAGGTGGTGGGGCGCGACATGGCGGCACTGCGCAAGCTGGTGAGCGGGGGGATTCCGACGCTCATTCTCTGCGACAACAGCGGTCAGCTCGAGCGGCTCGAGGAGCTGCTGGACGAGCGTGGCCGGCCGACGCAGGCGACGCTGGCGCTGGGCGTGCTCGGCGCGGGCTTCCTGCTGCCGGCCGGCGGTGACGCGCGCGAGGGGCTCCGGGTGCTCACCGACCACGAGATCTTCCGCCGCGAGCGGCGGATTCGTCGCGCCCGGAAGTACGGCGGCGGTGCGGCACTCGAGGTCGTGTCGGCGCTCAAAAGCGGCGACTACGTCGTGCATCTCGAGCACGGCATCGGCATCTATCGCGGCATGTCCACGATCTTCGTGGGCGAGACGACGGTGGAGGTGGCCGTCATCGAGTACGAGGGTGGCGACCGGCTGAACGTGCCGCTGTACCGCATCGATCAGGTGGAGCGCTACCGTGCCGCCGGCGACGTGAGCGCCGATGCGCCACCGCCGCGCCTGCACACGCTGGGTGGGCGCAAGTGGAGCCAGCAGCGCGACAAGACACGCGCGGCCATCCTCGAGATGACGCACGAGTTGCTGGACCTGTATGCACGCCGCCGCATCGCCAGTCGGCCGGCCCATGTGCCCGACACGACGTGGCAGATACAGCTGGAGAGCGGCTTCCTGTTCGAGGACACCCCCGACCAGCGCCGTGCCACCACCGACGTGAAGGCCGACATGGAGGGTGGACGTCCGATGGACCGCCTGCTCGTCGGTGACGTGGGCTATGGCAAGACGGAGATCGCGGTGCGCGCGGCCTTCAAGGCGGTGCAGAGTGGCCGGCAGGTGGCGGTGCTCGTCCCGACCACGATCCTCGCCGACCAGCACGTGCGCACCTTCGGCGACCGCCTTGCCGACTTCCCCGTGGTGATCGAGGAGCTGAGCCGCTTCCGGACGCAGAAGGAGCAGACGGCCACGCTGGCGCGACTCAGGAAGAAGGAGGTGGACATCGTCATCGGCACCCACCGCCTCCTTGGTGAGGATGTGGAGTTTGCGGACCTCGGCCTGATCATCGTGGACGAGGAGCACCGCTTCGGCGTGAAGCACAAGGAGCGCCTCAAGCAGCTCAAGATGGAAACGGATGTGCTGACCCTCACGGCGACGCCGATCCCGCGCACCCTGCACCAGTCGCTGGCGGGGCTGCGCGACATGACGCTGATGCAGACGCCGCCGCGCGACCGGAGTCCGGTGCTGACGTACGTCGAACCCAATGACGATGCGCTGATCGAGGAGGCCATCACCCGCGAGCTCGATCGCGGTGGCCAGTGCTTCTTCGTGCACAATCGCATCGAGACCATCCTCGCGGTCGCCGATCACCTCAAGCGGCTGGTGCCGCGGGCGAAGATCGTGGTCGGTCATGGACAGATGAAGGAGCGCGCGCTGGAGGAGGTCATGCGCCAGTTCGTGCGCGGCGAGGCCGACATCCTCGTCAGCACGATGATCGTCGAGAGCGGGCTGGATGTGTCGAACGCCAACACGATGTTCGTGGACCGCGCCGACCACTTCGGGCTGGCCCAGCTCTACCAGCTGCGCGGGCGGGTGGGGCGTTCGCACCGTCGCGCCTACTGCTACCTGCTGGTGCCCGACATGGTGGACGAGGATGCGGAGCGCCGGTTGCGGGTGCTCGAGCACCACACGGAGCTCGGGAGCGGCTACCGGATCGCATTGAAGGACATGGAGCTGCGCGGGGCCGGCAACTTGCTGGGGCCCGAGCAGAGTGGCTTCGTGCACGCCGTCGGGTTCGACCTGTACCTGCGGCTGCTGGAGGAGACGGTCACCCGCATCCAGCGGGGCGACTCGGCCCCGCCGCCGCAGCCCTCGGATGTGTCGCTCGACGTGCCGGCGTTCCTGCCCGACGACTACATCCCGATGCAGGACCTGAAGCTGGACATCTACCGTCGGCTCACGAAGGCCGGCGATGCGGCGGCGATCGAGTCGCTCTCGGCCGAGGTCCGCGACCGATTCGGCCCCCTGCCACCCCAGGCGGCGGCCTATTTCGACCTCGCGCAACTCCGCCTGCTGGGGGGAACGCTCGGGATCGAGGCGATGCTGGTGCGGGGGGACGAGGGCCGTATTACGTTTCGCGCCGATGCCCTGCCCCGGATGAAGGGGCTCAGTGCCGCGTTCCATGAAGTACAGTTCCAGGCCGAGGTGCGGCGCGCGCAGCCGCTGACGCTGAAGCTCACGCGCCTGGGCGGAGCGGCGGTGCTCGAGGGCCTCGTTCGCTCGCTCCGCAGTCTGAGTCGCTGATCGTCGCTGCACGTCCTGCGCGCCGGCGCGGACTTCACCCGTATCCCGTTTCGTCGAATGAGAAGACTTGTCCTCGCCGCGATCGCTGCTGGCGCCATGACCCAACTGGTTGGCTGCAACAGCGATGCGCTCGGCACGAATGCGGATACCGTCGCGAAAGCCGGCTCGCAGGAGCTCACGGTCACGAAGCTGTCCGAACTCCTCGGCGCCTCCAAGGTGCCGCTCCGCAAGGATGTCGTTCGCGTGGTGGCCGACCTGTGGGTGAATTACCAGCTGCTGGCCAAGGCCGGCGCGAACGGCGACTCGCTCAACGAGCCGGCGTCGCTCGACTCCGCGCTGTGGGCGCCGATCGCGAATGCCCGTGCGCGCAAGTTCTTCGAGGTGGTCTCGAAGGGGTGGTCCATCGCCCCCGCCACCGATGGCGAGTCGCGCTACAACAACGGCGACATCCTCGCCGCCAGCCATATCCTCTTCCGCGTGCCCGAGAAGGGCGCGACGCCGCAGCAGGTGCAGGCGCTCAAGGTCTCCGCCGATTCGCTCCGTCGCGTGCTGACGGCGGCGAACTTCGCGCAGCTGGCCGGCCGCTTCAGCCAGGACCCGGGGTCGGCCGCGCAGGGCGGTTCGCTCGGCGCCTTCCCGAAGGGCATGATGGCCCCGGAATTCGAGACGGCGCTCACCAGCACCAAGCCCGGTGAGATCTCGCCGGTGACGCAGACGCGCTTCGGCTACCACATCATCCTCCGCCCGGTGTACAGCGCCGTCACGCAGAACGTCGCGCAGCTGATGCAGCAGCGTGGCGCCGCCATGGCCGAGTCCACGTACTGGGCCCGGCTCGAGGCGGTCAATACGGTCACGGTCAAGGGTGATGCCCCGAAGCTCGCCCGCGACATCGTCGGCGACCTCGACACCTACCGCACCAGCAGCGCGGTGCTGGGCACGTCCAAGCGCGGTGACTTCACCGCTCGGCAGCTCGTGCGCTGGATCGATGCGTATCCGCCGGAGCAGGGGCTGATCCCGCAGATTCAGAATGCGCCGGACACGATCATCCCGACGCTGATCAAGAACTTCATGCGCAACGAGCTGTTTCTGGCCCAGGCCGACAGCGCGAAGGTCGACCTGACGGAGCAGGAGAAGAGCCAGATTCGCGCCGAGTTCCGGACGCTCGTGATCAACGCCTGGACGCAGCTCGGTGTGGCGCCGAACCAGTTGGCTGACAGCGGCGCGACCCCGAAGGCGCGGGAAGTGGTCGCCGTCACGCGTGTGAACACCTTCCTCGAGAGCATGCTCGTGAAGGACGGCGCATTCGTGCCGATCGCCCGCTCGCTCGACCTGCTGCTGCGCAACCGATACCCCGGCGCCAAGATCTACGACGCCGGCGTGGACCGCGCCCTCGAGGCGGCAACGAAGATCCGCGGCGTCGCCGATTCCACCCGTGCCGCCAACCGTCCGGAATCGGCCGTGCCGATCCCCGGCGCCCCGCCAAGCCCTGGTGACGTGCCCCCGGCCGCCCCGGTGCCCGCCAAGCCGTAACCCGCAGGACGCACGCCGCACGATCAGGCGGGGGAGCGCAAAGACATCGCGCTCCCCCGTCCTCCTTTCCACGACGCGTGGCGCGGTGCCCAGCCGCCCTGGTGATGAACCGACGTCGCGCCTCCCGGGTATCCGCACGCATGACACGTCCGTTCCTCACCCTCGCCGCATCCCTCGCCTGCGCCGCTGCGCTGCAGGCGCAGGTACCGGCTGTCCGTCCCGCGGGCCCGCCGGCGGTGCCCATCGCCGTGAGCGTGGATCGCGTGATCGCCATCGCCGGTGACCACCCCATTCTCTGGAGTGAGGTGCTCGAGGAGTACAACACTCGCCGAGCACAGGGCGCGATCAAGATTCCCGACGACAGCGTCGCGCACCGCAAGCTCATCGAAGGCATCATCGACGAACTGATCGATGCGGAAGTGCTGGTGCAGAAGGCGGCGCTCGAGAAGGTGGAGGTGGCCGACGGCGACGTCCTGCCCGAGGTCGAGACGCAGATGAAGCGGATCCAGGACCAGTTCAAGACCGAGCAGGAGTTTCGTCAGGCGCTGGCCGGCGCGGGGTTCGGGACGCCGCAGGAGTACCGCAAGTCACTGATCGACGCCGCCAAGCGGCAGCAGGTGCAGCGCAAGCTCATCGACAAGATGAAGAGCGACGGGAAGCTGGTCCGCGCCGTGGTGTCGGAGGGCGACGTGATGGAGGCATACACCCGCATGAGCGCCACCATCCCGAAGCGGCCGGCGCAGGTCACGTTCCGCCAGATCGTGCTTGCCCCCACGGCGAGTCCGGCGGCCAAGGCCAAGGCGCGCGCGAAGATCGACTCGCTGGCGGTCGAGATCCAGCGCGGCGGGAACTTCGAGCTCATCGCCAAGCGCGAAAGCATGGATCCCTCCAACCGAGAGACCGGCGGTGACCTGGGCTGGAATCGGCGTGGCAACATGGTGCCCGAATTCGATCGCATGATGTTCGCACTGCCGCCGAACGTGGTGAGCCCGGTGGTGGAGACGACGTTCGGCTATCACCTCATCCGCGTGGACAAGGTGCAGCCCGCCGAGGTGAAGGCGCGCCACATCCTCATCGTCCCGAAGCTCGACTCGGCCGACGAGCAGCGCGCCGCGCGCCTTGCCGACAGCGTCGCGACCGCGTGGCGCACCGGGTCGCGGTACGATTCGCTCAGCCTCAGGTTCCACGATCCCGATGAGGTGCGCGGGTTCAACGATCCCTTTCCGCGCTCGGAACTGCCGCCGGCGTACCTGACAGCACTCGAAGGGCTTGTACCGAACGACATCAGCCAGCCGTTCGCGATCGAGAATGCGCGGAAGGGCACGAAAAAGTTCGTGATCTTCCAGCTCATCACCACGCAGGACGAAGGGACGTTTACGGTCGGCGAGGTGCGCGAACGCATCCGCGACCAGCTGGTGCAGGAGCGATCGATGCGCCGCTTCATCGACAGCCTGCGCACCGGGATGTTCGTGCAGCGCAATCCGATCCCGGGACTGCCCGTCGCTGCACCGGACGAGCCGGCCCCGGCCCCGTGATGCCGGACCGGCTGCGGTGACCGGCTGCGGTGACCGGCCGACGGCGTTCTCAGGATCGGTAATCGGGTAATTTGGTGACAGTGCACTCTTTCGGGTAATTTGGTGACAGTGCACCCTTTCGCGACACGCGAAAGAGTGCACTGTCACCAAATTACCCGTCACCAAATTACCCTGTCAGTACGTCACCGATGTACACCCGGCAACGACCATGGGCTCTGTGAGCAGGAACGGACGGGGCCCGCGCCTCGCGATCACGCTCGGTGATCCGCGTGGCATCGGACCGGAGCTGGTGCAGGCCATGCTCGATGACGACGCCATCGGCGACTTGTGCGACCTGCTGGTGGTGGGGCCGCGCGGCACCGAGGTGGACGTGCACGAGTCGGTGGGCGAGTGGATACCAGGCGGCAGCGCCGCGCTGGCGGGGAAGCTCGCCGGTGACGCGGTGGTGCGAGCGGTGGAGCTGGCGCAGTCGGGGGCCGTCCGTGGCATCGTCACGGCACCGCTCGACAAGCATGCACTGCTGCTGGGCGGCTTCGATGCCCCCGGCCACACCGAGTTGCTGGCGGCGCTGACCGGCCGTCCGACGGCGATGATGCTGGCCAGCGAGACGCTGCGCGTGGTGCTGGCGACGACGCACCTGCCGCTCCGGGACGTGCCTGCGACGCTCACCGCCGACGTGCTGCGCGAGTCGGTACGGCTCACCCGCGAGGGGTTGCAGCACTGGTTCCACATCGCGCAACCGCGGATCGCGCTCTGTGCGCTGAATCCGCATGGCGGCGACGGTGGCCGGTTTGGCACGGAGGATACCGACCTGCTCGCGCCGGTCGCGGCGGAGACCGGCGTGCTGGGCCCGTATCCCGCCGATACCGTCTTCGTGCGCGCCATGCGTGGCGAATTCGATGCGGTGATCGCCCCGTACCACGATGTCGGGATGACGGCGATCAAGGTGGCGGCGTTCGGGAGCGGCGTGAACGTGACGCTGGGGCTGCCGTTCCCGCGCACGTCGCCGGATCACGGCACCGCGATGGACATCGCGGGGCAGGGTATCGCCGACCCGTCCAGCATTCGGCACGCCGTGCGGCTCTGCGCACAGTTTGCGCGACCCCTGGTCTGAGCACGGCGCCGTCCACGAACGTCGAAGGCAAACGGGGGCGTGACGGCATTGCCGGACGGGCGTCCAGAGGCTGAACGCAGACCATCCGCCCACCCCGGATCGGCAGCCGACCCACCCCGGTTGCGCGCCCGTCCCTCCGTTAGCGCAGGCCACCATGGCAGCACTCGACAAGTTCCTGGTGGCGCTCGGTACCGCGCCGCCCACCACGCTCGTGCTGTACGAGGGGTGCGCGGCGGAGCTGCGCTTCGACGGCGGCACACGCCCCATCACGAAGCAGGCGCTGACGGCGGAACAGATCGTCGGGCTGTTGCGTGAAATCGCGCCGGCGTCGGTGCAGGCGCTCGTGATGCAAGGTGGCCCGGCGCAGTTTGGCTATGCGGAGAGCGGGATCCCGGTGAGCTGCGTGATCCAGCGCGATGCGGAGGGGCTGGTCGTGGCGCAGATCGTGCCGGCCACGGCTGCCGACCTGGGGCTGCGCGAGGCGTCGGCGACCGCCGCGGCTCCGGTCCCCGTGGGTGACGGGCCCCAGCAGGCGCTCGACGGGCTGCTGCGCACGCTGGCGGCGGAGCAGGGGAGTGACCTGCATCTGCGAGTGGGCGAGCCGCCGATCCTGCGGAAGGATGGGGAACTCATGCGGATTCCCGGGGCATCGCCACTGGGCGGCGACCAGCTCGAGCAGATGCTGCTGGCGACCATGCCGGCCCGGAACCGTGACGAGTTCCTGGCGTGCAACGACACGGATTTTGCCATCGACATTCCGGGCGTGGCGCGCTTTCGCGGGAACGCGCTGCGCGATCGATGCGGGGCGGCGGCGGTGTTTCGCCTGATTCCGTCGACGATCATCACGGCCGAGCAACTGGGCCTCTCGGAGCAGGAGAAGGCGCTCTGCACGTTGAACAAGGGCCTGGTGCTGGTGACCGGGCCCACCGGCAGCGGCAAGAGCACGACGTTGTGCGGGATGATCGATCTCGTCAACCGCACGCGAACGGATCACATCATCACCATCGAGGATCCGATCGAGTTCGTCCATGCCAGCAAGCGCTGCATCATGACGCAGCGGCAGGTGGGGGTGCACACGTCGAGTTTCAAGAGCGCGCTGCGGGCGGCGCTGCGCGAGGATCCGGACGTGATTCTGGTGGGTGAACTGCGCGACCTCGAGACCATTGCGATCGCGATCGAGACGGCGGAAACGGGGCATCTCGTCTTCGGCACGCTGCACACGACGACCGCGCCCAGCACGGTGGACCGCCTGATCGACCAGTTCCCCGCCGATCGGCAGGCGCAGGTGCGCACGATGCTGAGCGAATCACTGAAGGGCGTGATCTCGCAGACGCTGGTGAAGAAAAAGGGGGGCGGGCGGGCGGCCGCGCGTGAGGTGTTGCTGGCCAACACCGCGGTGTCGAACCTGATCCGCGAGGGGAAGACCTTCCAGATTCCGACGGTGATGCAGACGTCGAAGCGGCTGGGAATGGTGACTCTCAACGACGCCCTGCTGGATCTGGTGGATCGCGACCTGGTGGAGCCGCTGGACGCCTGGAGCAAGGCGGTGGACAAGGGGATGTTTCAGCAGGCGCTGCAGTCCCGCGGGATCACGCTCGATCGCGCGGCGGCCTGACCGGAACGCCTGGGCGGAACCCCTGAGCGGGGACCGTGGGTGTGGGCCATGGTGTGGCCATTGTGTGGCCACTGGCGCGATGGCGTCGGGGATCGTGGGCGGCGGCGGCGGTTAGGCGGCGGGGCGGGATCGGTCGGATCGGCGGGATCGGCCGGATCGGCAGCGGGCAGTCGACGTGCGCGGGGCGCGGGGCACTTGGCCCCCCGGATAGATTTCATGTATGTCTATTCGTAACATTGCCATCATTGCGCACGTCGACCACGGCAAGACGACCCTCGTGGATCAGATGCTCCGCCAGGCCGGAGCGTTCCGCGAGAACCAGGTCGTCGCCGAACGTGTCATGGATTCGAACCCACTCGAGAAGGAACGCGGGATCACGATCCTCGCGAAGAACACCTCGATTCGCTGGAAAGAGAACAAGATCAACATCATCGACACGCCCGGCCACGCCGACTTCGGCGGTGAGGTCGAGCGGATCATGCGCATGGTGGACGGTGTGCTGCTGGTGGTCGACGCATTCGACGGGCCGATGCCTCAGACGCGGTTCGTGCTGCGGAAGGCGTTCGAGCTCGGGCGCGTGCCGATCGTCGTGATCAACAAGATCGATCGTCCGGGTGCCGATCCGATGCGTGTGTACGACGAGGTGCTGAGCCTCTTCATCGAGCTCGATGCCACCGACGCGCAGCTCGATGCGACCGTGGTGTTTGCCAGCGCGCGTCAGGGCATCGCGACGATGGACATGGACGTGGAGGGCGTGAACATGAACCCGCTGTTCGACGCGATCCTGGCGTCAGTGCCGGCCCCTCCGAACGATGCGGCCGGGCCGTTCCAGATGCTGGTGTCGACGATCGACTACTCCAGCTATCTCGGACGCATGGGCATCGGGCGCGTGGAGATGGGGAAGATCAGGGTCGGCGATACGGTGTCGCTGCTGCAGATGGATCCGTCGCAGCCGATCCAGAACAGCCGGGTGACGAAGCTGTTCTGTTTCGAGGGCCTGGAGCGGGTGGAAGTGCAGGAGGCGGCGGCCGGTGAGATCGTGTCGGTGGCGGGCCTCGAGAATGTCGAGATCGGGCTGACGATCACCGATCCGTCGTATCAGGAGCGTCTCGAGGGCATTGCCGTGGAGGAGCCGACGATCAGCGTCGACTTCCAGGTGAACACGTCGGCGTTCGCAGGCAAGGAAGGGAAGTTCGTGACGTCGCGGCAGGTGCGTGACCGCCTTATGAAGGAGCTCGAGCGGAACGTGGCGCTGCGGGTGGAGGAGACGGAC